>Ga0316217_10000431_pt1 | contig 60014 bp, 52 predicted proteins | sample 1anoAmetaG_FD_203633 | JGI IMG/M metagenome (GOLD analysis project Ga0316217, IMG submission 203633) | Freshwater microbial communities from Trout Bog Lake, Wisconsin, USA - 1anoA | ecosystem: Environmental > Aquatic > Freshwater > Lake > Hypolimnion/Profundal zone | place: USA: Wisconsin... | reverse complement strand
TCCGGCACCTTCACCAAGAATCCGGTGGCGCCGATGATCGCGGCATCCATGGTCTTTTCGAGGGCATAATCCATGAATTCCAAAGGTTCGGCAAAAGCCCCGAGCCGAGGAATTTCCACTGGATTGGCCCTGTCCCGGCCCTGAGGGGCCGTGACCAGATCGATGCGCCAATCCTTTCCCGGGACCCCATAGCTGGTGGTTTTCGAGGCGACGTGGAGCCGGATGTTCGGCACGAAGCCCATCTCCAACGCTTCGATGGCCTTGGGGACGCTGGCCAGGAAGGGGGGGATCCGGGGGACGCCGATCCCCACATGCGGGGTCGCCAGCGCCCCGAAGTCGACGTCCTGGGTCTGCAGTCCGGTCTGCCAGACCACTCCGAGGGCGTTCCCTATGGAGGCGTAGGCGTGGGTCCCCACCAGGACTCCGCCCAGGTGAAACACTCCGGCGTTGGCGAATCCCTTGATGATCTTCGCCGAGGAGGCGTCCGTCAGGGTGATTCCCCCGCTGCGGAGCATGGCGGCAAGGCGGGTGATCCGTTCGACGTTGCCTTTGGCGTTCTCGCGCCCTTCCTGGTAGGCCTTGATCAGGCTGCGGGTGTTCTGGTCATCCGGGCCGATGTAGAACTCCTGCGGCGTTGCCCCAAGTCCCTCTGAAGTCCGGAAATACCAATAATGGTCGTTTCGCTGTTCGCGCAGGGCAAATCCACCGGAAAGGGAAGCGAACGAACGAAGGAAGTCCGCACCACGTAAATGTTCAAGAAGCTCTGCATAGAGCGTCTGTGTTTCGAGCGGCAGCCTTCGAGGAATTCCGGATGGTGAGGTTGGCTGCGCTGCCCGGATGTTCCGCTTCCCCTGCCTTGGCAATCCCATCGCCAATCCTCCAACTCAAAGCATAGGCTGTTACCCCAGGATTACAATATTTCTTGGGGTAACGGTGAAAACCAAGGTACGCGACGTCAGTCCTCCCCGGTCACTCCCCCCTGAGCACCTCCATGGGCCTGGCCTGGAGCGCCCGCAGGCTGCCGGCCAGGCCCACGGCCGCAGTGAGGACCGCGGCCAGGAGCACCAGCAGCACGGCGGCCCAGGGGTCGGGATGCACCTCCAGCTCCAGCACCCGGGCGCTGTAGGCCCGGGCCAGGATCCAGGCCAGCAGGCCCGCGACCACGGCGGCGCAGCCGCCCAGCAGCAGGAACTCCCAGGCCAGGCTGGCCAGCAGGGTCCGGTGGCTGGCGCCCAGGGAGCGCAGCAGGGCCAGGTCCCGCTGGCGGCCCAGGCGCTCGGCCAGGAGGCTGGCGGCCAGCACCAGCAGGGCCGAGACCAGCATGAGCGCGGCCAGGGCCCGGGTCACCAGGGCCACCAGGTCCAGCACCCGGCCGATGCGGGCCACCACCTCGCCCACGTCCACGGCGGTGATGTTGGGCCAGGCCTGGGCGACCTGGTTCTGCAGCCCGGCGCGCCGGCCGGCGTCGTCCACTTCCACCGCGGCGAGCCAGGTGGCGGGCAGGTCCTGGAGCAGGGAAGGGTGGACCACGATGAAGAAATTCGGCTGGAAGCTCTGCCAGGCCACCCGGCGCAGGCTGGTGACCCGGGCCTCGAACGCGGTGCCCTGGGCCTCGAAGGCCAGGGTGTCGCCCAGCCGGGCGCCGATCTGGCGGGCGAAGCCCTGCTCCAGGCTCAATTCCGCCCGGGCCGGGCCGGTTCCGGGCCAGAAGGTCCCGGCGGTGATGGTCTCGGATTCGGACAGGCGGTCGCGCCAGGTGAGGTTCTGCTCCCGGGTGCGCATGGCCTGCCCGCGGTCGGCGCCCTCGGGGGCCGAGCTCTCCTCCACCGGGCGCCCGGCGATGGCGGTGAGCCGGGCCCGGACCATGGGGCTGGCCATGGGCTCCCGGCCGCTCTGCCGGGCCAGGAGCGCCCGCAGCGGGCCGATCTGGTCCGGCTGGACATCGATGAAGAACAGGTTGGGCCGCCGGCCGGCGCCGTGCTGGGCGGCCAGGGGGCGCACCAGGTCGTCCTTCACCAGCTGGGTGGCCAGGACCAGGAACACCGCCAGGCCGATCACCGACATCAGCAGGGCGCCCAGCACGGGCCTTGCGCCCAGCTGGCCCAGGGCCAGCCGCAGCGGCAGCGGCAGGGCGGGGGCCGAGCGGCGGAAGACCCTCAGCATGAGCCGGGCCGCCCCGAACAGCAGCAGGAACAGGACCGCCATCCCGGCCGCGGTGGCGGCGCCTTCCATGCGGCTGGAGGCATTGCGCAGGATCAGGGCGCAGGCCAGGGCGGCGGCGGCCAGGCCGCAGACCCAGCCCAGGCCCCTGCGGCCCCGCGGCCCGGCGCCGCCGCGGAGCAGGGCGAGAGGCTGGATGTCCCGCAGACGGGCCAGCAGCGGCAGGGCCACCAGGACCAGGATGAGCGCGGCGGCTGTGGTTTCAGGCCAGGGCGGCAGCGGCGTGGGGCCCTGGCGCAGGCCCTGGGGCAGCAGTTCGCCCAGCAGGGCGGGCAGGGCCCGGGCGGCCAGGATCCCGGCGGCGCAGCCCAGGAGCAGGGCCGCCAAGGCCAGGATGGCGGCGATCAGGGCGAAGATGGCCGCGGCGGCGCCCGGCGGGGCGCCCAGGCAGCGCAGGATGGCGGCGTCGCGCTCGCGCCCCTCCAGGTAGGCGGCCAGGATGGCCCAGGCGCCCAGGCTGGACAGGAGCAGGGTGAACAGGCCCAGCTGGCTGATGAACCGGTTGAAGTTGCGGATGGGCCGGGCCAGCGCGGCGCCGGCGTCCTCGTGGGTCTGGATCCGCAGCCGCTCCGTGGCGGGCGTGGCCGCCTCGAGCCAGGCCTTGGCCCGGGCCAGGCCGGTCCCCGGGCGCAGGGTGGCCAGGATCCGCCCGGTGAGCCGCGACCGGCCGGTGACCAGCCCAAGGCGCGCGGCGGTGGCCAGGCCCAGGTAGACCCTGGGGCCCAGGGTGAAGGCGGCGGCCTGGCGGCTGTCGTCCTGGGTGACGATGGCCTGCACCGGCACCACTCCTGAGCCCAGGCGCAGGCCCCGGCGCTGGCTGAGCAGTTCCGGTCCCGCCAGGTCCCGGGCCCCGGGGCGGAGGCCCCACGCCTGGGCCAGGCCGGCGTCCACCAGCGCGCCCCAGGGCTCGGCGCCGTCCCGGGGGGGCACGCTCTCCAGGCGCCCGGCCAGGGGATAGCCCGCCTCCACGGCGCGGATCTCCACCAGCCGGGAGACGGCGCCGCCGCCCTCGCCGGCGGCGGCCATGGTGGGGAAGTCGTAGAGCAGGGTCTGGTCCTGCAGTCCGGGCAGGGCCTGGATCCGGTCCGCCGCGGCGGGCGGCATGAGGCCGCGGGAGGAAACCGCCAGGTCGGCCCCCAGCAGGGAGCGGCTCTCGGCCCGGATCCCCGCCAGCACCCGGCCGGAGAAGCCGGCGGTGGTGAAGAAGGCGGCGAAGCCCACGGCGATGCAGAGCGAGATCAGCGCCAGGCGCCAGGCCTGGCGCGCCAGTTCCCGGCCGGCCATGCGCAGGATGAAGCGGACCGGGCTCAAAGGTCCGCCGCGCTGGCCAGGATGTCCATGTGGCCCCGTTCCAGCCGCAGGGTGGCGTCCATGCCCGCGGCCAGGTGCTGGTCGTGGGTCACCAGCACCAGGGTGGTGCCCAGGTCCCGGTGCAGGTCCATGATCAGGGCGAACACCCGGTCGGCGTTGGCCGGGTCGAGCGACCCGGTGGGCTCGTCGCAGAGCAGGATCGGCGGCCGGGCCACGGTGGCCCGGGCGATGGCCACCCGCTGGCATTCGCCGCCGCTGAGCTGGCCGGGCAGGTGGCCCATGCGCTCGCCCAGTCCCACCCGCTCCAGGGCTTCCCGCGAGCGGGCCAGGGCCGAGGGCAGGCCGGCGATCTCGGCGCCGATGCAGACGTTCTGCAGGGCGGAGAAGTGGCCCAGCAGGTGGAAGGACTGGAACACGAAGCCCAGGGTCCGGGCCCGGAAGGCCGACAGCTCGCGCTCGGACAGGGCGTCCAGGCGCCGGCCGGCCACGGTCGCCAGGCCGGAGGTGGGCCGTTCCAGGCCCGCCAGGATGGCCAGCAGGGTGCTCTTGCCGCTGCCGCTGGGGCCCTGGATCGCCAGGGAACTGCCCTGGCGGAGCTGGAAACTGATGCCGTCCAGCACGGTGAGGGTCTCGCCGCCGGGCGCCTGGAAGGTCTTGCGGATATCCTGGATGCGGATCATGCCCTAGAATAGCCCATGCCGTTCGTTCCGCTCCCCCTGATGGTCCTGGCGGCCCTGGCCGCCCAGACCAGCACAGCCCAGCCCAGCGCCGCCCAGCGCACCGTGGTGTTCCTGGGCGACAGCCTCACCGCCGGCTACGGGCTGGCCCGCGGCGAGTCCTTCCCCAGCCTGGTGGAGGCCCGGATCCAGGCCGCGGGGCTGGGCTGGAAGGTGGTCAACGCCGGGGTGAGCGGCGACACCAGCGCCGGCGCCCGGGCCCGCATGGACTACGTCTACCGCCTGAAGCCGGACCTGATCTTCCTCTGCATCGGCTCCAACGACGGGCTTCGCGGGCTGCCAGTGGCCGAGCTGGAGCGCAACCTGCGGGCGATCCTGGACCGGGCCCGGGCATCGGGCACCCGGGTGGTGCTGGCCGGGGCCATGCTGCCGGACAACTACGGCCAGGACTACCGGGAGGCGTTCCGCAAGCTGTTCCCGAAGCTGGCCAGGGAATACCGCACCGGGTTCCTGCCGTTCCTGCTGGAGGGGGTGGCCATGGACCCCCGGCTCAACCAGGACGACGGCATCCACCCCAACGCCGCGGGCGAGAGGATTGTGGCGGACCATGTCTGGAAGGTGCTGGCGCCGGAGCTGGCCAGGACCGGAAACCGCCAGCCCTAAAGCCAGCGCCGGATCTGCCCGTACACTTCGGGCCGGGCCAGAAGATCCAGATGGTTCATCCCATGCCCGACCCATGCCCGGTCCTCCGGAAAGGCGAGGCTGCGCCTGGCCTCCGGGTGCCGGCCCAGGGCGCTGTCCACGGGCACCAGCCCGTCCCCCAGCAGTCGCCCCTTCAGGGAACCCGTGGACTTGCCTGTCATGGCGGCGATGGCGCAGCAGCACACGCCCTCGGGGAGCGGTACGGGCTGCCGCGTGTCCCGGTCCTGGTCGAACGGCACCTGCCCCTGCCAGTCCTGATCCAGGAGGTTGCCGTAGCGGAGGTCGGTGATGCCTGCGCTGCGGAGGTTTCCCAGCCGGGTGAAGGTGCGGGTGAAGGGGCTCGCCGCCAGGCCGAGCTCCAGCACGTGCCCCCAGCGTTCCAGGTGGGAACCATGGTGGGGCGTGCCCAGGAAGATGAGGTGGCGGAGGGAGCCCAGCCAGGCCTGTCCCGAGGTCCCGGCGTGGTGGCAGGCGCTCCGGGCCAGGAGGCCGCCCATGCTGTGGGCGAGGATGGCCAGGTGCTCCACGGGGCACGGCCAGCGGGCGAGGAGGGCTTCCAGCAGATCGGCCAAGGCCCTGCCGTTGGTCGAGACGTGTAGTCCGCTGTTGTAGCGCAGGTGGAGCAGGGTATAGCCCAGGTCCTGGGCCAGGGCCGCCTCCTGGCCATGGCTTTCCCGCGTCCAGTGCTGGTCGTCCAGGCACAGCCCATGGATCAGGAGGAGGATCCGGGTACTCGATTCCGGGATGGTCGCGGCGAGGTCTGCAGCTTCCATGACCAGGGGGTGCCCTTTGTATTGAATACTCATGTCCAGGGCCAGGGGGTTGCCGGTGGCCGCCAGGTGGTCCCCCACCACCCCGTTCAGGGCCGCCCGCAGGGTTTCGCCGCCGGGTGAAGCCGCCGGCCCGCCCCTGGGTGCCGGGACGGTGGCCAGCACGGCTTCCACGCCTTTGCCCAGGGCCTGGGTCAGGGTGCGGATGGCCTTGTAGATGCCGCCCTTGAGGCCTCGCCCCGGGACAGGCCGCAGGCCCTTGCGAGCAGCCACCGGGTGGCTGATGGCGTGGTGGACCGTCTCCACCAGGTCCGTCACGCCGACGGCCGCCTCCACGGCCAGCCGGGCGAGGCCGCGCAGGTCCGAAGCATCGGTGGGGAGGTTCTTGCACATCGGCATTGATGATGCTCCCGTTCCAGCCCAGGGCGATCGCCGCCGTCAGTCTTTTTCCTCGGCCCCGGCCAGCCGGGACACGTCCCAGCCGCCGCCCAGGGCCTGGATCAGCTGGACCGACGCGGTCATCCGGTTCACCCGCAGGGCCACCTGGGCCTGCTGGTCGTTGAGCAGCGCCGTCTGGGCCGTGATCACGGCGAGGTAGGAATCCAGGCCGGTCTGGTAGCGCGCCTCGGCGATATCCACGCTGCGCTGGGCATACCGGGTCGCGGTGTCCTGCTGGACGGTCTGTTGCGAGAGGATGCGCAGCGTCGCCACGGCGTCCTCCACCTGCTGGAAGGCGGTCAGGACCGTCTGCCGGTAGGTGGCCACGCCGGCATCGTAGACGGCGGTGGACTGGGCCACCGCCGCCCGGCGCAGGCCGGCGTCGAACAGGGTCTGGGACGCCGCGGCCCCCAGGGCCCAGAAGAACGCCGGGGCCGAAAGCACCTCCGCGAGTGCGGAGGCCTGGAACCCGGCGCTGCCGGTGAGGCTCAGGGACGGATAATACGCTGCCTGCGCCACGCCGATGCCGGCATTGGCCTGCGCCATGGCGCGCTCGGCGGCGGCGATGTCCGGACGGCGCTGCAGCAGCTGGGACGGGATGCCGACCGGGATCGCCGGGACTTCGGTGGCCAGGCCCCGCACCGGCAGCGAGAAGCTGGAAGCGTCCGTGCCGGCCAGGGTCGCGATGGCGTGCTCGTACCGGGCGCGGTTCACGGCGACGCCCATGCCCGCCGCTTCGGCGTCCGCCAGCGTCACTTCGGCCTGGGCCACCGCCGCCTGGCCGCCGATGCCGGTCTCGGACAGCGCACGCGCCAGGTCGAGCAGCCTCCGGTCGGCGGCGATCGTGCGGTCGTAGACGGCCTGGAGGGCGTCCTGGCCCCGGAGCTGGAAGTAGTACTCGGCCAGGCTGGCCTGTTCGGCGAGGCGCTCGTTCTCCAGATCCGCGGCGCTCACCTGGGCGGCGAACCGGTACTCGCGCACCGTGCTGCCGATCCGGCCCCACAGATCAGGCTCCCAGGACGCGTCGACGGGCAGGGTGAACGCGCTGGCGGTGCTGCGCCCGCCCGGTGCGCCAGCGCCGGCCTTGGCCGGGCCTCCGGTCCGGGTGAAGGAGGGATCCACGGCGACGGCCGGATACAGGCCCGCGCGCGCCTGGCCGACCTGGGCGCGGGCGGCCATGAGATTCTGGAAGGAGCGGGCGATGTTCTGGTTGTCGCTGTCCAGGCGCGCTTCGAGCGCGTCCAGTTCGGGTTCGCCGTACATCTCCCACCATCTGCCCTTGAGCTCCGCATCCTGCGGCTGCGAGGGTTGCCAGGTGCCCGCGGCCTCCTTGAAGGCCGGCGGCGCGGAGACCGTTGGGGCGACATACCTCGGGCCGACCCGGCAGGCGCCCATCAGACCCAGGACGATGGCCGCCGCCGGGAACAGGCCGGCCAGCCTGGCGTTTGCAGGGAACGGGCTCAGCTTTGCGGACATGGTTCCTTCTTTCTTTGTCGGGACTGGAAACGGTTGCGCAGCCCGTCGAGCGCCAGATAGACCACCGGCGTCGTATAGAGGGTGAGCACCTGGCTCAGCAGCAGGCCGCCGACGATGGTGATGCCCAGCGGCCGGCGCAGCTCGTAGCCCATGCCGGTCCCCAGCACCAGGGGCAGCGCGCCCAGGAGGGCCGCCATGGTCGTCATCAGGATCGGCCGGAAGCGCAGCAGGCAGGCCTCGAAGATCGCGTCGGCGGTGCTCTTGCCCTCCTCGCGCTCGGCCTGGAGCGCGAAGTCGATCATCATGATGGCGTTCTTCTTGACGATGCCGATCAGCAGGACGATGCCGATGATCGAGATGATGTTCAGGTCCTGTCCGCAGAGCATCAGGGCCAGCATGGCGCCGACGCTTGCGGAGGGCAGGCTGGAGATGATCGTCAGCGGATGGACCATGCTTTCGTAGAGGATGCCGAGCACGATGAAGACCACCAGCAGCGCCGTGGCGATCAGCACCGGTTCGGTGCCCAGGGACTCCTGGTAGGCCTCCAGGGTGCCGCTGAAATAGCCCGACAGGGTGGCGGGCGCTCCCAGCTTCACCTTCATCTGCTCGATGCGCCGGGTGGCGTCGCTCAGGGACAGTCCCGGCGCGAGGTTGAAGGAGACGGTGACCGAGGGGAACAGGCCGGTGTGGTTGATCGACAGCGGGGTCGTGCCGGTCTGGGCGGTGGCCACCGCTGAGAGCGGAACGGGGCCGCCGGGCGACTGCAGGTAGACATCCTTCAGGCCTTCCGGGCTCTGCCGGTACTGCGGCGCCACTTCCAGCACCACGTGGTACTGGTTCATCTGGGTGTAGATGACGGACACCTGGGACTGGCCGAAGGCGCCGTAGAGCGACGCGTCCAGAGCCTGGGCGGTGAGGCCGAGCTTCGCCGCGGCCACCCGGTCATAGTCCAGCGAGGTCTCGAGCCCGCCGTTCTGCTGGTCCGAACTGACGTCCTGCAGGCCGGGCAGGCGCCTCATGGCCGCCAGCAGGATGGGGCCCCACCGGGTGAGGTCCTGCACATGGTCGGCCTGGATGGTGTACTGGTACATCGCATTGCTGGACCGGCCGCCGATGCGCAGGTCCTGCACCGGCTGGAGGAACGCCGAAGCCACGGCCAGCCGTTCCAGTTTCGGCCGCAGCCGGCTGATGATCTGGGAGGCGCTGGACCGGCGCTCGCCCAGCGGCTTGAGGGCGATGAAGAGCGAACCGGTGTTGGTGGCCCCGCCCCCGCCGGCGAAGCTGATCACGTTGGCCACGGCGGGATCCTGCTTGATCACGCCGGCGATCTGCTGGATGGCGTTGTTCATGGAAGGGAACGAGGCGTCCTGGGCCCCGCGCACCGACCCCGAGATCGCGCCGGTGTCTTCCACCGGGAAGAAGCCCTTGGGGATCTTGACGATGAGGAGCACGTTGAGCGCGATGGTCAGGAACAGCACGATCAGGGTCGGCAGCGGATGCTCCAGCACCCAGTGCAGGCTGGCGCGGTACCACGCCAGCACCCGGCCGAACACCCGCTCGCAGGCGTCGTAGAGCCGCCCGTGCCGCTCGGCGCGCTCGTCCCGCAGCAGGAAGGCGCACATCATCGGCGTGGTGGTCAGGGAGACCGCCATGGACACGACGATGGAGGTGGCCAGGGTGACGGCGAACTCCCGGAACAGCCGGCCGACGATGCCGCCCATCATCAGCAGCGGGATGAACACGGCGATGAGCGAAAGGCTGATGGTGAGGACGGTGAAGCCGATCTCCTGGGCGCCCTGCAGGGCCGCGGCCACCGGGCGCACGCCGGCCTCCAGGTGGCGGGTGATGTTCTCCATCACCACGATGGCGTCGTCCACCACGAATCCGGTGGAGATGGTCAGCGCCATCAGCGAGAGGTTGTCCAGGCTGTAGCCCAGCAGGTACATCACCGCGAAGGTGCCGATCAGCGAGACCGGCACCGCCACGGCGGGGATGAGGACCGCCCGGCCGTTGCGCAGGAAGACGAACACCACCAGGATGACCAGGAGGATCGACATGAGCAGGGTCCGCTCCACGTCGCCCACCGAGGCGCGGATGGTGGTGGTGCGGTCGAGCACGACGGTGGTGTCGATGCCCTGCGGGATGGAGGCCTGGATCACCGGGAGCTGGCGGCGGACGCGGTCGACCGTGTCGATGATGTTGGCGCCGGGCTGGCGGAAGATGATGATGGGGATGGCCCGCTTGTCGTTCAGGTAGCCGGCCACCCGCAGGTTCTGCACCGAGTCGGTCACCTCGGCCACGTCGGCCAGGCGCACCGCCGCGCCGTGGCTGATGCCGACGATCAGGCCCTTGTAGTCGTCCGCCCGGGAGAGCTGGTCGTTGGCCAGGATGTCGGCGGTCACCAGGCCGTCGGAGAGCTGGCCCTTGGCCAGGTCGGCGTTCTGCCGGCTGAGCACGCTCTGGAGATTGGCCAGGGTCAGGCCGTGGCTGGCCAGCTGGACCGGATTGGCCTCCACCCGCACCGAAGGCAGCGCGCCGCCGCCCACCGACACCTGGCCCACGCCCTGGATCTGCGACAGCTTCTGCTGCACGACGGTGGAGCCTTCGTCGTACAGCTTGTCGGGACCGTACTTGGCCGAGGTGAGCCCCAGGATCATGACCGGCGCGTCGGCCGGATTGACCTTGCGGTAGGTCGGGTTGGCCGGCAGGTTGGCGGGCAGGTAGGTCCGCGCGGCGTTGATGCCGGCCTGGACATCCCGCGCCGCGCCGTCGATGTCCCGGCTGAGGTCGAACTGGAGGGTGATGGAGGTGCTGCCCAGGGTGCTGGAGGAGGTCATCTCGGTCACGCCGGCGATGTGGCCGAACTGGCGTTCCAGGGGCGTGGCCACCGACGAGGCCATGATCTCGGCGCTCGCGCCCGGCAGGCCCGCATTGACCGAGATGGTCGGAAAATCCACCGCGGGCAGCGGCGAAACCGGCAGCATCACGAACGCGGCCGCGCCGGCCAGGGCGATGGCGACGGTCAGCAGGGTGGTGGCCACCGGCCGGCGGATGAAGGGCGCGGAGATGTTCATGCCGGCGCGGCCGAAGCCTCGTCCGGCACGGGGCGGGCCTTGCGGGAGAAGCGCCGGGCCAGGTTGTCGAAGAAGATGTAGATCACCGGCGTGGTGTAGAGCGTCAGCACCTGGCTCACCAGCAGGCCGCCGACCATGGCGATGCCCAGCGGCCGCCGCAGTTCGGAGCCGAAGCCGCGGCCCAGGGCCAGCGGCAGCCCCGCCAGCAGGGCGGCCATGGTGGTCATCATGATCGGCCGGAAGCGCAGCAGGCAGGCGTCGTAGATGGCCTCCGCGGCGCTCTTGCCCTCCTCCCGTTCGCCCTCCATGGCGAAATCGACCATCATGATGCCGTTCTTCTTGACGATGCCGATCAGCAGGATGATGCCGATGATGGCCACCACGCTCAGGTCCTGGCGGAACAGGATCAGCGCCAGGAAGGCGCCCACCCCGGCCGACGGGAGCGTGGACAGGATGGTGACGGGATGGACGAAGCTTTCGTACAGGATGCCCAGCACAAGGTACCCCGCCACCAGTGCCGCGAGAATCAGCAGCGGCTCGTTGGCCAGGGAGTTGGTGAAGGAGGCCGCCGTGCCCTGGAACCCCGCCTGGATGCCCGGGGGCATGTGCATGTCCTTCTGGACCTTGTCCACCGCCGTGATGGCGCTGCCCAGGGCCGCGCCCGGCGCCAGGTTGAACGACACCGTGATGGCCGGGAACTGGCCCTGGTGGGTGATCACCAGCGGTTCGGTGGTGTTCTCGAACCGGGCGATGGCGCCCAGCGGCACGGCGCCGGCCGGGGTGGTGCGGACCGGGGCGGCGCCGGCCAGCGCGTTGCCGGGCGGCGCCAGGGTCCTGGCCCCCGGGGTATACAGGACCGGGCTGGTCAGGGCGTTGGAGCCGCCGGAAGCGGATCCGGCCCCACCTGCGCCCCCGGCGCCGGACACCGTGCCGGGCAGGATGTACAGCTGGTTCAGCTTGTCCGGGTCCTGCTGGAACTGCGGCTCGCTTTCCAGGATGACGTGGTACTGGTTCACCTGGGTGTACATCGTGCTGATCTGGCGCTGGCCGAAGGCGTCGTAGAGGGTGTTGTCGATGGCCGCAGGTGTCACGCCCAGGCGCGAGGCGGTGACCCGGTCGATCACCAGGGAAACCGCCGGGCCTCCCGGCTGCTGGTCGGTGGCCACGTCTTCCAGTTCCGGCAGCTTTTTCAGCCGGGTGACGAAGCGGCCGGTCCATTCGCTCAGTTCGGCCGGGTCCGGATCTTCCAGCGCGTACTGGTACTGGGTGCGGCTCACCCGGTCATCCACGGAAATGTCCTGCACCGGTTCCATGAACAGCTGGATCCCCTGGACCTGGGCCACCCTCCCGTTCAGCCTGCGGATCAGGTCCGAGGCGCTGATGCCGCGCTGGTCCAGCGGCTTCAGGTTGATCGACATCCGGCCGCTGTTGGTGGTGGTGTTGGTCCCATCCGCGCCGATGAACGAGGAGACGCTGGCCACGGCCGGATCGCCCAGCACCACCCGGGTGAGTTCCTGCTGCCGGCCCGCCATGGCCTGGGAACTGATCCCGGGCGGCGCCTGGGAGATGCCCTGGATCACGCCGGTGTCCTGCACCGGGAAGAAGCTCTTGGGGATGAAGGCATACAGGCAGACCGTGAGCACCAGGGTGCCCGCCGCCACCAGCAGGGTCGTGGTCTGGTAGCCCAGGACGACCTTCAGGGTCCGGCCGTAGAACGCGATCATGGCCTCGAAAGCGCGCTCGGTGGCCCGGTGGATCCGCCCCTGCCGCTGCTTGTCCTGGCGCCGCAGGATGCGCGCGCACATCATCGGCGTGAGGGTGAGCGAGACCACGGCCGAGAGGATGATGGTGACCGCCAGGGTCACGGCGAACTCGCGGAACAGCCGGCCCACCACGTCGCCCATGAACAGCAGCGGAATCAGCACGGCGATCAGCGAAACGGTGAGCGAGAGGATGGTGAAGCCGATCTGCTCGGCGCCCTTGAGCGCGGCCTCCATCGGCGGCACTCCGGCCTCGATGTAGCGCGAGATGTTCTCGATCATGACGATGGCGTCGTCCACCACGAAGCCGGTGGATATGGTCAGCGCCATCATCGACAGGTTGTCCAGGCTGTAGCCCAGCATGTACATCGCCGCGAAGGTGCCGACCAGGGACACCGGCACGGCCACGCTCGGGATGATGGTGGCGTAGAAGCTGCGCAGGAACAGGAAGATCACCAGCACCACCAGGCCGATGGTCAACAGCAGCTCGAACTCCACGTCGGCCACCGAAGCTTCGATGGCGACGGTGAGATCGGTGAGGGTGGTCACCTGGATGTCCGCCGGCAGGCTGGTCTCCAGCTCCGGCATGAGCTTCTTGATGCTCTTGACCACGGCGATGGTGTTGGCGCCGGGCTGGCGCTGGACGTTCAGGATGACCGCGGGGGTGCCGTTCATCCAGCCGGCCTGGTTGTTGTTCTCCACCCCGTTCACCACCCGGGCCACGTCGGTCAGCATCACCGGGGCGCCGTTGCGGTAGGCCACCACCACCCGCTGGTAGTCCTCGCTGGAGACCAGCTGGTCGTTGGCGTCGATCTGGTAGTCCTGGCGCGGCCCGTCGAAGTTGCCCTTGGCGGCGTTCACGCTGGCGCCGGCCAGGGCCGAGCGCAGGTCTTCCAGGTTGATGCCGTACGAGGACAGGGCCGTGGGATTGGCCTGGATCCGCACCGCGGGCTTCTGGCCCCCGCTGATGGTCACCAGGCCGACGCCGCCCAGCTGGGAGATCTTCGGCGCCAGCCGGGTGTCCACCAGGTCCTCCACCTGGGACAGCGGCATGGACTTGGACGTGATGGCCAGGGTCAGCACCGGGGCGTCGGCAGGGTTGGTCTTGCTGTAGGTGGGAGGCGCCGGCAGGACCGAGGGCAGCAGGCTCTGGGCCGCGTTGATGCCCGACTGCACCTCCTCCTCCGCCACGTCCATCGGCAGCGTGAGGTTGAACTGCAGCACGATGACCGAGGTGCCGCCGGAACTGGAGGAGGTCATCTGGCCCAGGCCCTGCAACTGGCCGAACTGGCGCTCCAGCGGGGCGGTGACCGTGGTGGCCATCACGGTGGGGCTGGCGCCTGGATAGAAGGTGAGCACCTGGATGGTCGGGTAGTCCACCTCCGGCAGCGCCGAGACCGGCAGCTGGGTGAAGCCGACCAGGCCGGCCAGGAGGATCGCGGCCATCAGCAGGGAGGTGGCCACCGGCCGGAGGATGAACGGGCGGGAGAGGTTCATGGCGCGGGGGCGGCCGGGGCAGGCTTGTCCACGAGGACGACCGCGGACTTGTCCTGCAGCCGTTCGAAGCTGCTGTCGGCCACGACCTCTCCGGGCTGGAGGCCCTCCACCTCGGTCAGGCCGCCTTCGGCCAGGCCAGTCTTGACGCTGCGGATGTGCGCGACCCGGTCCTGGATCACGTAGACGAAAGAAGACGTGCCGTTCTTCTGGATGGCCGAGGACTGGACCAGCGTCACCGCGTGCCGGGTGTCCACCCGCAGGCGGGTGTTGACGAACTGGTTCGGGAACAGGGCGCCGTCCCGGTTGTCGAACAGCCCGCGGCCCTTGACCGTGCCGGTGGTGGGGTCGATCTGGTTGTCGAGGGTCAGCAGCCGGCCGGTGGCCAGCCTGGCCTGGGCGGCGCGGTCGAAGGCCTCGAGCGGGAGCGCCGCCCCTTTGCGCAGGCGGGCTTCGACCTGGCCGAGGCGGTCCTCCGGAATGGCGAAAATGACCGTGGTGGGGGACACCTGGGTGATGACCGCGAGGATCGCGGCGCCGCCCGCCTGCACCACATTGCCCGGGTCCACCAGCCGCAGCCCCACCCGCCCGGCGATCGGAGCCTTGATGCCGCAGAAGTCCACCTGGACCTGGTCATACTGCACCGTGCCCTGGTCGTTCTTGACCGTGCCGCCGGCCTGGAGCACCAGTTTCTGCTGGTCATCCAGGACCTGCCTGGCGATGGCGTCGCGTTGCCAGGCGGCGGCGTAGCGTTCGAGGTCCATCCGCGCCTGGGCGAGCACATTCTCGTCCCGTTCCAGCGTCCCCTGGGCCTGGAGGAGCAGGGCGCGGTACGGCCGCGGATCGATGTCGATGAGCGGAGCGCCCTTGGCCAGCAGCTGGCCTTCCGTGTAGTGCACGGCGATGATCTGTCCGTTCACCTGGCTGGTGATCGAGGCGGTGTAGACCGGGGTGACCGTGCCGATGGCGTCGAGATAGACCCCCAGGTCGCCCTGGGTGGCGGTGGTGCTGGACACGGCGATCCCGGCCGGGGGGCGGGCCGCGGCCGCCGCGGCCTTGGCGGCGTTCCCGCGCCGGCGCAGGAACAGGAGGGCGGCCGCCAGCAGCGCGAGCGCCAGCAGGCTCCACAGGACGATGCGTACCGCCCTGGGCCGCCGGCGCTCGCCGAGCGTGGGCAGGAGTGGGGCTGTGGCCGGAGGTCCGGCCAGGTCATCGATCAATGGGCACCACCTTTTGCAGCAGAGAGGGGAACGTCTGAGGCTATGGGGTGAAGCCAAGCAAATCTCGAGCCTTAATATAAATTATTGAATTTGGATGGTTTACCGCAGCGACCGCTCCGGGGGACGAGCCCTTCGATCAAAATGAATGCTGATTCTCTCTAGGCCTCCGCCAGTGCCGGGACCGTGCCGTCATAGAAGGCCTCGACCCGCGGGGTCGTGCGGGCTTCCCAGCTGGTCTCCTGGAACCCGTAGACTCCGGTGATCAGGGCGTACTTGCGCTCCCAGACCGGGCCCGGCAGGCGGATGCGGAGATCGGCGTCCTGGCGCGGCCTGGGACAATAGGCCGCCCCGCCGTCCTCGTAGGCGAACTGCAGGATCCGGGCGGCCCGGAGCTCCCCGGTCCGGCACAGGGCGGCGACGGCCTGGGCGGCCTCCTCGTGCCGGCGGTGCCGGGTGTACTCGCCTTCCGGGCCATGGGTCAGCAGCAGGTCGAACGTCCGTCCCGGGAGCAGGGACAGGATGGCGGCCTGCACCTCTGGTGAGGGGATCCGGGTCTGGGCGGGTCCATCGTCCAGGTCGCCCATGGCCCCGCCGGCGTTCAGCTGGTCCAGGGCGCTGCGGAAGCGGGGGGCCCGGTCCGGATCCTTGCCGCGGCAGAGCGTGACGATGAACGTCGACCACTCCGGGTGGCCCAGCAGCAGGCCTCCCGCCCAGAGGGTCTCATCGTCGGGATGGGCCACGATGACCACCACCTTCAGTCCCGGAACGGGTATTCCCGGAATGCCCGGCGGGCCGTCAGCGGGCAGGGACATAGGCGGGTTCCAGCGAGGCCGGCGCCGGAGGCGGAAGCGCCTCGGCCCGGACCGGGGCGCCCGGCCCCAGGGCGAACCCGGTCGCATTCATCTCCGCCAGGGACAGCTGGAAGGCCAGGGTGGATTCGGCCCCCTGGTTCTCGTTGACCCGGTCCTCGTGCAGGCCGTCCGCGCAGCCGCCGCTGGCGGCGTCGTAGAGCGGCAGGCCCAGGACGTTGCGGCCCAGGAACCATTCGAAGGTCCGCTTGGCCTCCAGGTACCAGGACGGTTCCCGGGTGGTCCGGTAGGCCTCCAGGCAGGCGTCGATCATCGCCTGGGCCTCCACGGGCTGCTGGTCGAAATCGGCATGGGCGCCATCCCGGCTGTAGAACCCGTTGCTGCCGATGGGCCGGAAATGGCCCTCCGGGGATTTCTGCACGGCCACCAGCCAGCCCAGGGTCATGAGGCCGATCTCCAGCGCCTCGGGCCGGTCGGCGTCCTGGCCGCTGACCAGCATGGCCTGGCACAGCCGCGCGTTGTCGTAGGTGGCGCAGGGCTCGAACCAGGGCCAGTCGCCGGTGGCGGTGTCCTTCCAGATGCCGAGGAGGCGGTCCGCCAGGTCTCCCTGCAGGGACCTGGCCGCTTCCCGGTCCGGGAAGCCCTTGAGGTATTCGTGGATGCCCAGCGCCGCGAAGGCCCAGGCGCGGGGGGAGCGGAACCCGGCCAGCGCGGGCAGCCCGCGATCGAACAGCATGGCGCACAGTTTCCGGTGCCCGGGGTTGCGGGAATGGGCCACCCCGGTGCCCAGGGCCCAGAGCGCCCGGCCGTGGCTGTCTTCGCTCCCGGCCGCTTCCAGCCACTGCCGGGCATGGCTCAGGAAATTGCGGAAGCGGCCCGTGGCCGGGTCCTGGGCCGCGTGCAGGAAGGCGAGGTAGATGGTCGCCAGGCGATCCAGGCTTTCCCGGGGCGGCCGGCCGCCGGACTCGTCCAGCCGGTTGCACAGCAGGTAGGCCCGCGCGTTGTCGTCGGTGCAGTAGCCTTCGTTGAAATTGGGCACGTTGAACGTGGCGTGCTGGAGGATGCCGGTGGTGTCGGTCATGCGCAGGATGTGGTCCAGCCTGAGCGGCGGCAGTTCGTAGGGCCGGCCGGCCAGGGTCCACTCGGCGAAGGCCGACCGGGGGGACTGCCTGCGCTCGGTGCGGGCGCGGCGGAAGGATTCGAGGTAGCTTTTCCCGACCACGGGCCACAGCATCTCGCGCCCCATCTGGTGGGCCCGTTCGCGGGTCACCTGCATGAGCGCCGGGTCGTCCAGGTAGGTGCACACCGCGTCGGCGATGGCCTTCGAGTCGCGGAACGGCACCAGGATGCCGCGCTCATCGGCCAGAAGCTCCTGGGCATGCCAGTAAGGGGTGGACACCACGGCCTTGCCGGCGCCGAACACGTAGGCCAGGGTGCCGGAGGTGATCTGCGCCTCGCTGAGGTAGGGCGTCAGGTAGATGTCGGTGGCGCCGATGAATTCCTTGAGGTCGTCCAGCGACACGAAGCGGTTGTGGAAGATCACGTTCGCCTTGACCCCGAGGTCCCCGGCCAGCCGCTCGAGCCCCAGGCGGTAGCTTTCGCCTTCCTGGGCCACGAGATGGGGGTGGGTGGCGCCGAGCACCAGGTAGACGACGTTCGGGTGGCGCCTGACGATTTCCGGCAGGGCCCGGATGGCATACTGGATGCCCTTCCCGGGTCCCAGCAGGCCGAAGGTGAGCAGCACCTTCTTGCCTTCGACGCCGAACTGCGGCTTCCAGGCGGCCGAATCCAGGAAGGGCATGTCCGGGATGCCGTGGGCGATGACATCGATCTTGTCGTCGGGGACGCCGTAGGTCTGCTGGAGGATCTCCCGTCCCTTGAGGGTCATGACCACCAGGCGGGCGCTGCGCCGGATCAGTTCTTCCATCACGGCCCGCTGGTCGCGGTTGGGTTCGCGCAGGATGGTGTGCAGGGTGGTCACCACCGGCATGCGCAGTTCCTTCAGCAGGCTGATCAGGTGGCTTCCCGCCGGGCCGCCGTAGATGCCGAATTCGTGCTGCAGGGAGACCACCTCGGCATTGCTGAAGTTCAGGAAGTCGGCGGCGCGGCGGTAGGAGGCCAGATCCTGCTGCTCCAGTTCGAACCGCACCCGCGGCGGGTAGGCGTAGCCTTCGGGGCCGTCGTTCACCGCGCCGGCGAAGCACTCGGCTTCGGGCGCGGCGGCGGCGACCGCCTCGCAGAGATCGTGGGTGAAGGTGGCGATGCCGCAGAGACGCGGCGTGAAGCCGCCCAGGAAGGCGATTCGGGCAGGGGCGTTGGCTTCCATCACGGATTTCCTCCTCGGGTCCAGGTCCAGTTCCGGATCTCCGGCAGGTCCTGGCCGTGCTTGTTGATGTAAAGTTTGTGTTCAATAAGTTTGTCAATGAGCTGCTGCTTCAGGCGGGTGCCCGGATAGCCAGTCTGGGGCAGGCGGTCGATGGCGTCCATCACCAAGTGGAACCGGTCCAGGTCGTTCAGCACGGTCATGTCGAACGGGGTGGTGATGGTGCCTTCCTCCTTGTAGCCGCGCACATGGATGTTTTCGTGGTTGGTCCGGCGGTAGGTCAGCCGGTGGATCAGCCAGGGGTAGGCGTGGAAGGCGAAGATGACCGGCCGGTCCCGGGTGAACAGGTCGTCGAAATCCTGGTCGCTGAGGCCGTGCGGATGTTCCGTCTTCGGCTGCAGCTTCATCAGGTCGACCACGTTGACCACCCGGATCTTCAGGCCGGGCAGGTGCTCGCGCAGGATGGAGACGGCGGCCAGGGTCTCCAGGGTCGGCACGTCGCCGCAGCAGGCCATCACCAGGTCGGGGGCGGCGTCCTGGTCGTTGCTGGCCCACTGCCAGATGCCGATGCCCTTGGCGCAGTGCACCACGGCCGCCTCCAGGGTCAGCCACTGCGGCGCGGGGTGCTTGCCGGCGATCACCACGTTGACGTAGTGCCGGCTGCGCAGGCAGTGGTCCATGACCGACAGCAGGCAGTTGGCGTCGGGCGGCAGGTAGACCCGCACGATCTCGGCCTTCTTGTTCATGACGTGGTCGATGAAGCCGGGGTCCTGGTGGGTGAAGCCGTTGTGGTCCTGGCGCCAGACATGGGAGGAGAGCAGGATGTTCAGCGAGGCGATGGGCCGCCGCCAGGGCAGGTGGCTGGAGACCTTCAGCCACTTGGCGTGCTGGTTGAACATGGAGTCGACGATATGGATGAACGCCTCGTAGCAGTTGAACAGGCCATGCCGCCCGGTGAGCAGGTAGCCTTCCAGCCAGCCCTCGCACTGGTGCTCGCTGAGCATTTCCATCATCCGGCCGGCGGGGGCCAGGCCTTCGTCGCCTGGCAGGGTGGCGGCGTCCCACTGGCGGGAGGTGGCCTCGAACAGGGCCTCCAGGCCGTTGGACAGGGTCTCGTCCGGACCGAACACCCGGAAGTTCCGCTGCGCCTCGTTCAGCTTCACCACGTCGCGCAGGAACCTGCCGAGCACATGGGTGTCGCCGATGCCGGGCGCGCCGGGCACGGGAGGATCCACGGCGTAGCCGCGGAAATCCGGCATCCGCAGGTCGCGCAGCAGGATCCCGCCGTTGGCGTGGGGATTGGCGCCCATGCGCCGCTGCCCCTGCGGGGCGAGGGCGGCCAGTTCCGGGCGGAGGCGGCCATCGCCGTCGAACAGTTCCCCGGGCCGGTAGCTCTGCAGCCACGCCTCCAGCAGCTGGAGGTGGGCGGGGTGGGTGGCCGGGTCTGAGAGCGGCACCTGGTGCGCCCGGAACGTGCCTTCCACCTGCAGGCCGTCGACCTGTTTCGGCCCGGTCCAGCCCTTGGGCGAAGCCAGCACGATCATCGGCCAGCGCGGCCGGGTGATGTCGCCCCGGACCCGGGCGTTCTGCTGGATCTCGCGGATCCGCTCCACCGCCGTGTCCAGCGCCGCGGCCATGGCCTCGTGCATGGGCGCCGGCTCGTGGCCCTCCACGTAGATCGGGGTCCAGCCATAGCCGCGCAGCAGCTGGTCCAGCTCCTCGCGGGTGATGCGGGCCAGCAGGGTGGGGTTGGCGATCTTGTAGCCGTTGAGGTGCAGGATCGGCAGCACCGCGCCGTCGCTGGCCGGATCCAGGAACTTGTCGGAGTGCCAGGCGGTGGCCAGCGGGCCGGTCTCCGCCTCCCCGTCGCCCACCACGCAGGCGACGATGAGCCCGGGGTTGTCGAACACCGCCCCGAAGGAATGGCTGAGCGAATAGCCCAGTTCGCCGCCCTCGTGGATGGAGCCCGGGCACTCCGGCGAAGCGTGGCTGGGGATGCCGCCGGGGAACGAGAACTGGGTGAACAGCCGGCGCAGCCCGGCCTCGTCCTGGCTGATGTCGGGGTAGATTTCGCTGTAGCTGCCTTCGAGGTAGGTGTTGGCCACCACCGCGGGGCCCCCGTGGCCGGGGCCGGAGACGTAGATCATGTCCAGGTCGTATTTCCGGATGACCCGGTTCAGGTGGACGTAGATGAAGTTCTGCCCCGGGGTGGTGCCCCAATGGCCCAGCAGCATGTGCTTCACGTCCGCGGCGGCCAGGGGGCGCTTGAGCAGGGGGTTGTCGCACAGAAAGATCTGCCCGACCGACAGGTAGTTGGCCGCGCGCCAGTAGGCGTCCATCTGGCGCAGCAGTTCGGGGGTGAGGGTGGCTGTGGGCATGCTTCGATCCTTTGGCGGGCAGGGTTCGGGGGTCATGGTCGCTGCCACAGGATGCGGTGGCATTCCAGGGGGATCGCCACGCCCTGGCGGCGCGGGACCAGACGCGCGGTGAAGTCGCCGGCCGGCCGGTCCGCGGGCAGCGCCGCGTCATAGAGGAAGCCTCCCGGGGCTCCCGCCAGCTGGCGGGCCTGCCGCATGGCCAGGCGCACCGGGGCGCCGCCGTCCTTGCCGTCGGCGAACAGCTCGACGGCCAGGTCGTCCGGCCCGAGATCGCCGAACTGGACCTCGATTTCGAACCGCGGCTCCGGGCCCGAGGTCTCGACCCTGCAGGCCCCGAAGCTCAGGCCGGACCATGCCTGCTCAAGCCTGCGCTGCCAGTCGACCAGCTGGGCGCCCAGGGCGCCCTGCTCGGCCATGCGCGCCCGGCAGGCGGCGGCGCCGGGCAGGTAGTAGCCTTCGGTGTACTCCCGCACCGCGCGGGTCGCTGAGAAGCGCGGGGTCAAGCGGGCCATGCTCTCCCGCATGCGCGCGAGCCAGGCCCGGGGGATGCCCTCCGCGTCGCGGGCATAGAATTCCGGGATCACCTCCCGTTCCAGCCGTTCATATAAAGCCTCAGCCTCGGCGGCGTCCCAGGCCGGGTCATCGCCGTGTTCCTGGCCGTCGCCCAGGGCCCAGCCCACCTCGGGGCTGTAGGCCTCGGCCCACCAGCCGTCCAGTTCCGACAGATTGAGGCCGCCGTTGACCAGCACCTTCATGCCGCTGGTGCCGCAGGCTTCCCAGGGCCGGCGCGGCGTGTTCAGCCAGACGTCCACCCCCTGCACCAGCTGTTCGGTCACCTGCATGTCGTAGTCGGCCAGGAAGATCACATGGGGCCGGACGTCCGGCCGGCGGATGAAGCGGGACCATTCCTGGATCAGGGCCTGCCCGGCCAGGTCCGCCGGGTGGGCCTTGCCGGCCAGGATGAGCTGCACCGGCCGCTGGGGATCGGACAGGAGGCGCAGCAGCCGCCCGGGATCGTGCAGCAGCAGGTTGGGCCGCTTGTAGGTGGCGAAGCGGCGGGCGAAGCCCAGGGTCAGGGCGGCGGGATTGAACAGCGTTCGCGCCTGTTCCACCTCGCCGGGCGGGGCGCCGGCAGCGGCCAGCTGCGCGGACAGGCGTTCCCGGGCGTAGTCCAGGAGGTTGCAGGTGGCGTCCTTGCGGAACTGCCAGAGCCTGGCGTCGGGGACGCGGCGGAACTCCGCTTCCAGGGATTCCGTGGTGCCCAGCCAGCGGTCCTTGCCGCAGGCCTCGGTCCAGAGCGCATCGGCCGGGGCCGAGTCCCAGGTGGGCATGTGCACCCCGTTGGTCACCTGGCCGACCGGGACTTCCTCCGCCGGCCAGCGCGGGAACAGGGGCCCGAACAGGTTGCGGCTCACCTGCCCGTGCAGCCGGCTCACGCCGTTCGCCGAGCCGCTGCCGCGGAGGGCCAGGTAGGCCATGTTGAAGGGCTCCGCCGCATCCCCGGGGTGCTGGCGGCCGAGCGCCAGCAGTTCCTGGAGCGGGATCCCGAGCTTGTCCCGGGCATAGAACCCGAGATACTGCTCGATCAGGGCCGGGGCGAACCGGTCGAACCCGGCGGCCACGGCGGTATGGGTGGTGAACAGGTTGCCCGCCCGGGTCGCGGCCAGGGCGACGTCGAAAGGCTTGCCGCTCTCCTGCATGAACCCGCGGGCGCGCTCCAGCACCGCGAAGGCGGCGTGTCCCTCGTTGAGATGGCACACTTCCGGCTTGATGCCCAGGGCGCCCAGCATCCGCCAGCCGCCGATGCCGAGCAGCAGCTCCTGCTTGAGCCGCAGTTCGCTGCCGCCGCCGTACAGCTCGCTGGTGATGCCGCGGTGGGCCGGGAAGTTGGCCGCATCGTTGCTGTCCAGCAGGTACAGCTTCACCCGGCCGACCTGGGCCTGCCAGACGCGCAGCCAGACCGCGTAGCCGGGCAGGGCGATCTTGAGCCGCAGCCACTCGCCGTTGGGCTCGCGCAGGGGCGTGATGGGCAGCTGGCCCGGGTCGTTGTAGGGGAACAGGGCCTGCTGCGCCCCGTTCTGGTCGATCTCCTGGCGGAAATAACCCTGCTGGTAGAGCAGGCCCACGCCGACGACCGGCACCCCCAGGTCGCTGCAGGCCTTGAGCTGGTCGCCGGCCACATTGCCGAGTCCGCCGGAATAGATGGGCAGGGCCTCGCTCAGCATGAATTCCAGGCTGAAATAGGCGACGCAGGTCAGCGGCGGCCGGGGATGCTGCAGCTGGAACCAGGCCTGAGCGGCCTCGCCGTCCCGCCTGGCCCGCACGCTGTCGTCCGCCATCCTGCGGAAGGCGGGATCGGCCAGGGCCTGCTCGAGCCGGTCCCGGGCGACGGTCTGCAGGACCACCCAGGGGTTCCGGGTCAGCTGCCAGAGGGTCGGGTCCAGCTGGCGCCAGAGCTCGTCGGCACCGTGGTTCCAGGACCAGCGCAGGTCCAGGGCTAGTTCCGCCAACAGTTCGAAGCCTTCCACCCCGGTGGGGAGCAGGCTGTAGATCGGGTGGATCGCGCGGGTCTGGGGAATCGAAGTCACCGGATCGCTCCATGGGCCGGGGGCATGAGGTTCAGATGAAGGACACGGCCTCGGCCGGGTGTCCGGTTGCTATCGGCTCGGCGGGGCCGAGGCCGAACCAGGTGCGGAGGTAGCCCATCTGGGCCCTCAAGTCCTTGGCGTTCCTGGGCATGGTGAGGGCCATGGTGAGCGCCATGGCGAGGGCGCCCATGGCTGCGCCGCCCAGCAGGGTGATCGTCAGGGCGGCGAGAGGGAGGTGGGGGCTCTGGTTCACGGGCATTTCCTTTCCGGTAATGGATGCCGGCTTCCGTAAATATAGGTATCCGGAGAAGGCCCGGGACCGGCGGCAGGAGTCCGCACGGCCCAGGCCCTCGTCCCGGTTCAAACAATCCCTTCGTGGGTGTCGGGCTGCGACGGGCGGGTGCCCCGCAGATCGTCCACCGAATCGGCCAGACCGCGCTTGAGATCAGCGCTGGCGTGCCGGGCGCGGGTCTTCATCTCGTCCCAGCGGGCCCCGGCATCTTCCGCCAGGTCGCCGGTCCGGCGTTTGGTGCGCAGCGCGAGGGCCTTGAGGTCCCGGCGCAGTTGCGGACCGGTCTTGGGGGTGGCGAGGGCCACCGCCACCGCGCCGAGGACGGCGCCGGCCAGGAAGGTGAGGGCCAGGGGCCCGGCATTGCTTTCGGTATTCATGGTTGCTGCTCCAGTTGAGGGTTGGGGGTCTAGCGGCCGGCCAGGGTGCAGCCGTTTCAGAGGATCCGCCGGCCCTGGATGACCCGGATGATGATGACGATGACGGCGAGCACCAGCAGGATGTGGATGAACCCGCCCATGGTGTAGGCGCTGACCAGGCCGAGGGCCCAGAGGACGAGGAGGATGACTGCGACGGTCCAGAGCATGAGAGGTTCCTAGACATGAGGGGGGTTAGGGTTGGCCCGGGTCCGGCCCGGGGCGTTGATCAGGACTGCCGGATGGTCATGTGGTTGTCCACATGCTTCACGCCGTGGACATCGTGGGCGATCCGGGTCACCAGGGTCCGTTCCGCCTCGTCCCGGGCCTCGCCGTGCAGGGTCACCACGCCTTCCCGGGTCTTCACGCGGGTGGCCAGGCTGTGGGTAGCCTTGCGGAACAGCAGGGTGGTCTTGATCTGGGCAGTGATGGACGCATCATCCACCTTCTGGCCCATCCCCTCGTGCGCCGGCTTGTCGGCCTTGACCGCCAACTCATTGCGGACCTCGTTGACCCCTTCCACATCTGCGGCATACTCGCCGGCGAGTTCCTTCCTGGCCGGGGAATCGGCGGTGCCGGTCAGGGTCACGTTGCCGTCCTGGGTGTTCACTTCGGTATCGGTGGCGCTGACATTCTTGTGGAAGGCCAGGGCCGTCTTCACCTTCATGGTGATCCAGGCGTCAGAACGCTCAGCCGGCTGATCGGCGGCCACCGCGAGCTTGTTGTTCACGCTCTTGACGCCGGGCAGGCCCGACACAGTTTCCTGGGCCAGGATCCGGTGGTCTTCCTGGGCCACCGTGCCGGTCAGGGTGACCACGCCGGCGGTGGACTCGACCTGGATGGTGTCGTCCTTCAGGTAGGTCTTGAAATTATAGGATTCCTTGGCGGAGGCCTCGATCCGGTGGTCCAGGCCGCGGGCCTGGGCCGGCACGCCGCCGATCAGGATCAGCGCGGTGGAGGTCATGACCAGGGCGGGGATGTTCAGATTGAATGGACGCATGGTGGGGGTTCCTTTTTGCCTTTTTGGGGCGAAGGTCTTGTCTCTTGTGGAGTTGTTCGAGGGAGTTCGAGCATCTCGACGGTATAGGAAAGCAATTCCAAAGCCACAATTCTAATTATATGAAAATAATAAGCTTGAATTAATATCGCTAGTCAACGATGGACTGGAATATACAAAATGACTGACCATCTCCATCAATTCGAATGAACCGCCCAGTCACCCCATGCCCTGGCCCTGCTGCCGCCACTGGACCGGCGCTCTGCGCAGGCATTCGGTGAACACCCGGAGGGCGTTGCGGCCGCGCTGCTTGGCCTGGTACATCGCCAAGTCGGCCGCCCGCAGGACGGCTTGGGCGTCGCCGCCGTGGTCCGGGAAGTAGCTGATTCCGATGCTCATCGTGACCGAGACCGGGTGCCCGGCAATGTAATGGACCGGCGCCATGGCCGCGATCATTTTCCGGGCGGCGAGTCTCGCCTCCGTCCGGCCCTTGATTTCGGGCAGCAGCACCACGAATTCATCACCGCCCAGGCGGCAGACCGTGTCGGTCTGGCGGACGCAGTCCTGGAGCCGCCTGGCGACCGACTGCAGCAGCAGGTCGCCGGCCGGGTGCCCGAAGGTATCGTTGATCTGCTTGAAGTGGTCCAGGTCCATGAACAGCAAGGCGACCCGGTGCCCCTGGCGCAGCGCCAGGGCCATGGACCGCTCCAGGCGCTGGCCCAGCAGGATCCGGTTCGGCAGGCCGGTGAGGCCGTCATGGTGGGCCGTCCGGGACATCGCCGCCGCGACCTGGTCGGCGGCTTCGGCCCGGGTCTGGGCGTCGATGGAGGTCAGGACCAGGCGCTCGTTCACGCTGCGCAGCCGGGCCGCGTCCTGGGCTCTGGCCCGGGCGGCCGCCTCCCGGGCGAGCAGGGCCTGTTCGCGCTGGGTGGTGACCGCCTCCCGGCGGTCCACGATCCGCTCGCGCCGGTCCGCGGCTTCGCCGCGCACGCGGAGGTCCCGCTCTCTGGCCAGGACGGCGGCCTCGCGCTCGGCCAGGGTCAGGGCCGCGGCCTGGGCCGGCGGGGGGCCGCCCGCACCGGAACCGGGGCTGCGCCTGGCCGGCCCGGTGCGGCGGGTGGTGCTTCTTCCGTTCAAGGCGGGTGGTCTCATCGGCATCGTCTCAGGGGGGCGGGGGCTGGGAACCCCGGCTGGCCGGCAGGAACAGGGTGAACGAGGAGCCTCGGCCAGGTTCGCTGAGCACCTTGAGCCCGCCGCCGTGGCCACGGATGATCCCGGCCGCGGCCGCCAGGCCCAGGCCGTGGCCGGCCGGCTTGGTGGTGAAACAGGGCTCCAGGATCCGGTCCAGGATCGCCGGCGCCATTCCCGCCCCGTTGTCGGCGATCTCCAGGGTCGCATAGCGGCCCGCGTCCGGCGCCAGGGACCAGCCGCCGGACGCCAGGGCGGCCGCGTCGACCTGCTGGCCGCGGGTCCGGAGGGTGAGGCAGCCCTTGGATCCGTCCGGGCAGGCTTCGGCGGCGTTGGTAAGCAGGTTCATGACGACCTGGAACACCTGGGTGGGATCGCCCTGGATGAAGGGGAGCTGGTCCGCCAGATCGAGGCGGAGCTTCACATGCCCGGGCAGGGTGACGGTGAACAGGTGGGCCACCTCCTTGCCGATGATGCCCAGGTCCACCTCCACCTTTCGCCTTGGCCCATGGCCGGCGTAGGCCATCAGCTGGAGGGTGAGCTCCCCGGCCTGCATGGCCGCCCGGTCGATGCCCTCCAGGGCTCGCGCCAGGCTGCTGCCCGGTGCCGCCGCCAGGCGGCCCAGGTCGGTGAACCCCAGGATGATCGTGATGAGGTTGTTGAAGTCGTGGGCCACGCCGCTGGAGAGCAGTCCGAGGGTCTCCAGTTTCTGGGCATCCACCAGCTGCAGTTCCAGCTTGGACCGGACCGCCAGCTGGGCCGTGGCCTGCTCGGCAAGCTCCCGCATCATCTGGGCATGGACCGTCGCGACGACCAGGTGTTCGTTGGCCTCCCGCACCCGGGCGGCGGCCAGTTCCGAGGCCTCGGTCATGGACTGGGCATGGAGCGTCGCCAGGATGAGGCATTCGTTCGCTTCCCGCAGATGCCGGGCGTCGGCCGGCTCGGGCTCGGGCGTGGGCTTCAGGATCCTGGCGCACCGGATTCCGCTCATGGCAGGAGGCCTGGCCTGGCCAGCGGCAGGGGGGTCCGTGCCGGCCGCCCGGTGAGCAGTCCTTCATACTCGAACTCCGGCGCACCGAGGACCAGCCCTGTTCCGGAAATCTCGTAGCTCCGGAGTTCGCTGCTGTGGGCGCTGCCGCGCACCTTGACCACCGCCATGACGCGGCGCAGGCGGCCTTCCAGCTCGACATAGCGCTGGACGATGATCGCGTCGGTGAGGAAGGCCGAACCGTAGGGACTGAACCGCAGGTCGCTGTAGCGGTCCTCCAGTTCCGAGGTCATCAGCACCGTGACCCCCAGGCCCGACAGCACCGCCACCATCCGGAACAGCGATTCCCGGAAGTCCTCCCGGAAGGTCGGCGCCACCGCAAGTTCGAATCCCGAAAGGGAGTCGATCACCACCCGGGTGGCCTTCATCCGTTTGATCCGATCGACCAGGCGCTGGACGATCTCGTCGATGGACAGATCCAGCAGGCGGGTGTTGATCAGGCCGATCCTGCCGGCCCGCACCAGTTCGTCGATGGTGCGGCTCCACGACTGGCTCGGGGTCTGCTCGAACGCGACGATCACGCCCGGTTCGCCCTGGCGGACGCCCTCGGCCAGGAAGGCCGTGGCGAGGATGGTCTTGCCCGATCCGGAAGGCCCGGCCACCAGCAGGGAATACCCCGAAGGCAGGCCCCCTCCCAGCATCTCGTCCAGGCCCGGGGTCCCCATGGCCAGGCGCGCCGGACTCGGCGGCGCGGCGGCCGACGGCCCGGCCTCGGTATCGGCCGGCACCGCGGCCGCCGGGAACACTTCGATCCCGTCCCCGGTGATGCGGAACGTATGGACCCCGGGGCTGGTGGTCTGGCCGCGCATTTTCAGGACCTGGACCTTGCGCACCATCGAGTTGCGGTAGACGCTCTGGCGCAGGCACAGCAGGCCGTCCGCCACCGTGAACACCGGGTGGAAATCGCGTTCGGGGGGCTCCTCGCCCACCAGGAAGGTGGTGGCCTCCCAGCTGCTCAGCTGGACGCCCAGCTCCTGGATGAACTGTTGCGGGCTGATCCCGCCCCTGGGCGGGCAATCCGGCTCCAGCATGAACGAGCGGAAGGAGTCGACGAACACCAGGCCGGCGGACCAGGCCTCGACCTCCTTCAGGATGCGGGCCTCCACCAAGTCGAACCGTCCGCTGGCGGCCTCCTCGGCCAGGTTGACGAAGCGGATCGTGTCGTTGATCCTGCCGGGATCGAAGAACGTGAACTGCTGCTGGTAGCGCAGCATCTTCAGAGGCGGTTCGCCGAGCACGGTGAAGTACAGCGCCCGGCGCTGCCGGGTCGCCAGGGCGAACATCAGCTGGTGCGCCAGGGTGGTCTTGCCGGACCCTGGCGGCCCCGCGATCAGGTTGAACGAGAATTCCGGCAGGCCGCCGCCCAGGATCGTATCCAGGCCCGGGACGCCGGTGGCGAGTCGATGGATGGTCACATGGCTGCTCATGGCGCAGGCTCCTCAGAGGATGACGGTGCCGGGAGGGTCCAGATCGGGTCCAGCAACCGGCCTGCCAGGGACGCTCCGATCAGGGTCGCCAGCAGGTCGGTGAAGGTCAGCAGCAGGGCCAGGCTCGCTTCGGCGGCCTCCGCCGGATCGCCGGCCTCCAGGCGCGCCAGGAAATTCGCGAGGGGGCCCGGAGCGCTGCTGGACGCGCCGGCCCGGGCCAGCCAGGGAAAGGCGGGGGAAATCAGGTGCAGGGACCGGCCGATCAGGGCGTCGACGCCCCGGCGGCCGATCATGGGCTCCAGGCGCTCGGCGACTTCCTGCCAGATGCCGAGCGTGGCCGCGGTGGTGCTGCCGGCCGCGGGGGGCCGGGCCGGGGCCAGCTTCATCCGGATCGCCTCTCGGCGGAATTCTGACCTGCCTGTGGATGCCATGGGTTGGGTCCCCGTTCTCGGGGAGCAGAAAGCACGATTAATACCGGATCAATAACATCTTTAAATTCAATATCTTGAATGATATGTTTTGATCATGACCGCACCTTGCCATCGAAATGAAGGACCGGTTCCCGGGATGGCGCGGATCCCGGCGGCTCAGGGGCGCGTTCCGGTCCGGTCCTGGAAGCCCGGGAGAATCGCTTTGGCCAGGCCGTTCCCGATCAGCTTGCGGATGGCCTCCCATTCGCCGACCTTGGGATCGCTGGTGGAACCGGAAATGCGGGTCACCGTGGCCACCTCCCGGGTCGACCGGTTCTTGAGGAGCACGGCCAGCGCCTGGAGCAGGTGCAGTTCCGTGCGCTTGATGAACGGCTTGTGCTGGTCCCGGGCCCGGTCATAGAACTTGAGGTCCTTGAACAGGGGCTTGAAGTAGCCCTCTACCCGTCCGCCCTTCACCTTGAATTCGGTGAAGACCGAGAACGAGCCTCCCGCCACCTCCAGCCCCAGGTGGGCCCGCAGGAAATCGTTGAGATCGGTCAGCCTGGCGTCTTCAAGCTGAAGCCGCGCATCCAGATCCACCGGACTGGCGGAAGAGCGGATGCCGCCGGAAAGCGCGGTGGTGCCGCTGCCCATGAAGGAGCCCCGGGCCTGGAAGCCGGAACTTCCATGAAGGTCCTGGTTGCTCAGATGATCCAGTTCCAGGCTCATATCGGACATGAACAACCGATACGGGGGCGCGGCCGAACGGTCGATGAAGCCGAGCTGGCTGCGGACCATCCGCAACCGGTCCATCTGCAGCAGCATCCGGGGCGCATTGCGGACGCTCCTGGCCAGGGCGGCCGCCTGCCGGGTGTGCTCGGCTTCCAGCGCCTGGGTGGCCTTGCTGGTGACATAATCCACCCCCAGGTCCTCCAGCAGCACGTCCTTCAAATGGGCGGTCTGCCGTTCGGGCGTGTACTCCAGGCTGCCCTGGGCCGAGAGAAAGCCTCCGGTGGTCTTCAGCTGGTAGTCCTGGGCCAGCGGGGTGAGGCGGTCCAGGGGCACCCGGCCCAGCTGGAGCTCGCCGGTGGCGGCCGGAAAGGGCTCCCGGAGGAAATCCGCCGCCCCCTTGAACCGCACGGTGCCCGAGTCGAACAGGACCGCTTCCAGGGTCACCGGCGAGGGGAAGGTGCCCCTGGCCGCGGCGACGTTGCGCACATTGGCGGCGATCAGGGTCACCCGGGTGAGCTGGAGCGGCTTGCTGGCCGGGTCGCTGGACAGGTAGAGCAGCGATCCGTCCTGGATGGCCACCCGGTCCAGTTTGACCGGATAGATGGCTTCCACCGCGCGCTGCCAGCCCTGGTCCTTCAGGCTCACCTGGCTGGCCGCTGCCTCCCGGATCTGGGCCAGGTCGATGTGCAGGGCCGGACGCAGGAGGGTCAGGTTGCCGTTCCACTTGAAGTGGAGCAGGGTCCTCCAGTCGAGGGAGAACTGGATGGCGCCGAAATCGGCCACCGGCGGTTCCGGGTGGCTGTCCTGGACCAGCACCAGGTCGTCCAGATCCAGGCCGGCCCGCCAGAGGTGGGGCCGGGCCCGGGCGATGCGCACGGTGTAGCCTTTCAGGTCCGCGTTGATGGTCCGTTCCGCCCAGCGGCGCACCGGACCGGCGAGCAGGCGGTCGGCGAAGCCCAGGGTCAGCCCCGCGGCCAACGCCAGGCCGGCGATGAACGCCTTGCGGGGGTTGGCTCGGCAGGCCGCCTGGAATTGACTGAGGATGAGCATCGGCACCTGGTTGATCGCGCAAGCATGGGGCCGGCGGACCACCCTGTCCAGTTCCGGGTCGATCCGCCTGGAACCGCAGGCCCATCATTTTGAAGGGATGCCGGGTCCAGGCGGGCGAGGCGCGAACATAAGTGATTGGCCGAATTGATTATGTTGTTGTGGCGCGGAACCTGCTGATACCTGGGTCCGAACCGGGGTCCCCGGTCCATCCGGTATCCCCCGTCGATGCCCATCAAGGAGTATTCATGCGCGTTCCCCTGGTTTTCCTGTCGCTGGCCCTGGTGGCGCCGGCGGCCCTTTATGCGGACATCAGCCTGAGCATCACCATCGGGCCCCCGCCGATGCCGGTGTACGAGCAGCCGGCCGTTCCCGATGGCGGCTACAGCTGGCAGCCCGGCTACTGGGCCTGGGGCGAGGATGGCTATTTCTGGATCCCCGGGACCTGGGTCCTGGCTCCCGAGGTTGGCCTGCTCTGGACGCCGGGCTACTGGGGGTGGGATGGCGGCTACTGCGTCTTCCACCAGGGCTACTGGGGGCCCACGGTCGGCTTCTATGGCGGCATCAACTACGGCTACGGCTACGGCGGCTCGGGCTTCGAGGGCGGGCACTGGCAGGGCCGGAACTACTACTACAACCGCGCCGTCACCAACATCGGCGGCAACACCACCAATGTCTACAACAAGACCGTGGTGGTGAACAACACCCATGTCTCCTACAACGGCGGCCAGGGCGGGGTGAACGCCGCGCCGAACGAGCAGGAACACAGGGCGGCGCAGGAACGGCACGTCCAGCCCACCCGGGAGCAGGACCAGCATGCCCAGGTCGCCAGCCGGAACCGGGACCTCCTGGCGTCGGTCAACCGCGGCCGGCCCCCCGTGGCCGCCACCGCGAAACCCGGCGATTTCTCGCCCCGGGCGGTCGTGCCGGCCAAGGCCGCCGGCGGGCAGGTGGATGAAAACGCCCTGAAGGCCACCCCGAAGACCATGCCGCCGGCGAATCATCCCGCCCCGGGCAATGCGGCCCGTCCCACGCAACCGGCAGGGCCAGCCGCCGCCCCGGCGCCCCGCGAGCCCGCTCCCGGCCAGCGTCCCCAGGTCCAGCCCTCCCCGGCCCCGGGCGGTCCGGCCGCGCCTGTTCACCCCGCGGAGCCGGCCAAGGCGCCGCAGGCCCCCCGGGAACAACCCCGGGAGCCCGCTCCCGGCCAGCGTCCTCAGGTCCAGCCGTCCCCCGCCCCGGGCGTTCCGGCCGCGCCTGCGCACCCCGCGGAGCCGGCCAAGGCGCCGCAGGCCCCGCGGGAACAGCCCCGGCAGCCGGCTCCCGGCCAGCATCCGGAGGCCCAGCCCAGCCAGGGCCGCACCGAACCGCCGGCTTCCCATCCTGCACCGCAGGCAGGCGCGGGCCAGCATCCGGCCGCGGCTCCCGAACCCGGGCATGCCGAAGCTCCGCCCCATCAGGCAGGCAAACCTGAGCACGAACCCAAGCCTTGAACCGCAGTACCAGGCTTGATCCAGCCTCGGCCGGCCCCTTCCAGGGCGCCGGCCGAGGCTGCGCTTCAGGCCCCCTGCTCGAAGAACAGAGGCCGGGCTTGTTCCACACAGGCCGCGGCATAGAGGAACATGGAGGCGGACCAGGTCTGCCAGTCCTGCCCTGAGGGGGCGCCGGTCTGGGCCTTGAACCACTCGTTGAAACCATAAGCCACTGCGGCCTCCCGGGCCGGTTGCACCAGGTCGGCGAGGACCAGCAGCTTTTCTTCCGCCAGGCGCTGGCGCCCCGCGGCCACCAGGGCGGCGACGTAGAACCCGCAGACGAACGGCCAGACGCCGCCGTTGTGGTAGTCTCCCGGCAGATTGAACAGGGCGTAGCGGGGGCGCCAGTCGGAATCGGTGGGCAGGACATAGGGAAAGAAGCAGGGCGGCAGGTCCACCGCCAGTTCGTGGCGGTGGCGCATGGCCTCGCACTCGGCCTCGATCCAGGCCACCATCCGCACGGCCCGGGACCTGGGGGCCATCCCGGTGAGGATCGCCAGGCTGTTGCCCAGCAGATCGCAGCGCTCGTCGCGCAGCACCTTGTAGGACCACATGGCGTAGGTGGGCCGGCCGCGGATGGCCAGGCCCTCCACCGGGTGATTCCGGTCCACCTGGTCGTCCGGTCCATTGACGGCGGCCTGGAGCGCGGCCGCCCGGTCCGGGTACCCCAGCACTTTGAGGTAGCCGTAGACCAGGGTGTTCACGAACAGGCCGTGGCCCAGCACCCAGTGCTCGTCGCGCCAGTCGCTGGTGGGCTGCTGGGCCACCATGATCCGGTCGTCGGTGGACTGGTATTCCATCCAGCGCAGCGCCTTCTGGGCTGCGGCCTCCAGATGGCCGGACGGGCCGGTCACCTGCCTGAGGATGCCCAGGACCAGGAGGAACAGCGGGGTGGTGTCGCTGGCGCCCCGGTCCTCCGGGTCGTGCACCAGCGAGGGAATGTGGCCCAGCGGGCTCTGGTGCTCGGCCAGCTTCGCCATCACCCGCAGCAGCGCCCCGGTCAGCTCCGGGTCGCCTGAGGCCAGGACGCCCAGGGCGGAAATGAGCAGATCCCGGGTGTAGGGTTCGGGATAGCCCCATCCCGCGGTCCTGGGCAGTCCCTGGAAGGGGCCGTGGACATTGTGCCGCAGGACCCCCAGCGCGGCGGCCTTGGCATCCTGGATCCTGCGGTTCCCGGCGATGTCCATGTCACACCAATCCCAACTGATCCGAAAGGATCGCCACCAGGTTCCGGGCCACCAGCCGGTAGTCGAACCGCGCCACCGCCCGCGCCCGGCCGGCCTCGCCCATGCGCTGCCTGAGCTGGGCATCGTTGAGCAGCAGGCGCAGGGCGGAGGCGATGTCCGGGACGCTGGCCCGGTAGTCCGCGACCCGGGGCCGGTCGAAGCGCACCACGTGGCCGGGGGGAAAGCCGGCGGCCGGGCCCAGCACCGCTTCGGTGATGGTGTTCTCCTCGGCCACCCCGGCCAGGAACGCCGTCTCGCCGTGCACCAGGGTGTCCAGCATGGCCATGGCCGCGATGCCGATCACCGGCCGGGCGCAGGCCCCGGCCTCCACCTGGGGCATGCCGAAGCCCTCCAGGCGCGAGGGCGCGGCATAGACATCACAGGCGGCGATCAGGTACGGCATGAGGTCCCGGGAGACCCGCTGGGCCGGGAAGCTCACCCGGTCGGTCAGTCCCAGTTCCGCGGCCAGTTCCAGGTCCAGGGCATTCTGGACCTCGGTCCGCGGCTGCGGCCAGACCTTGCAGACATAGCGGAAATCCGGCACTTCCGCCCTGACCTGGGCCAGGGCCCGCATCACCTCGCGTCCGCCCTTGGACGCGGCGTCCCCGCCCACGGTCAGGACCAGCAGCTGGTCCGGAGCCACGCCCAGGACCCCGCGCACGGCCATGATCCTGGGATCGTCGTGCGGCCGGGGGATGAAAGCATCGGTATTGCAGCCCACCGGCAGGACCACCATGTGATCGCCCCGGATGCCGTCCCGGATGAAGGTCTCCTTGACCCAGTTGGCGGTCACCAGGATCAGCGGCAGCACATTGAGCTCCTGCCGGTAGTTGGCCACGTAGCCGTCGGCCAGCAGCCAGGGCACGGCGGTCATGCCGAAACTCTGGGGATGCTGGACGATCTCCGGGTAGTCGCCCCAGAAGCCGACGCCCACCACCACGTCCGGCTTGAACCAGCGGTAGTGCCACTCCTTTTCCAGGTCCGACTTGAGGTGGGCGGGCCTGGCGTCCACGCCCATCTCGAGCAGTCCATGGAGCAGCAGGTCGCCCTGGGTGGCCAGGCCGCCTGGGGCGGGGGGATAATCGTAGAGCACGAGGATTTTCATGGGCAGACGTTCTCCTCACCCAGAGGAGCAATATCGGTGCCTATTCTACAATGCGAATCATCAAGGCAGGCATGGCACTGAATTTGCTCCTGAATGGTGCGGTTGAGCCTTGCGCCATCCAGGCCCAGGGAACCATCGCTGGACCATTCCCGCAAGGTGCCCCATGTCCGATGCCAGATCGCAGCCCGTGCGCCACTATCTTCCCGTGGACGGGGCCTGGCCGCTCGGCTCCGAGCCGATGCCCCCGCAGCCTGACCCCTACGAACCGGATCCCTACGGCGAGGACCCCTACGCGTGATCCAGGACCGCGGCCCTGACCTCGATCAATACGTGGGCATGGGTCGATCATTCTGGATGAACCACGCCCGGGGCTGGCCGGCCGAACGCCCCTGGGCCGCTTCACAAAGTGCGGGCGCTGTCCGGACTGGACCCCGGCGCGGCGCCGATCATTCCGTAGCTCTTGAGCTTGCGGTACAGGGTCGCCGCCCCGATCCCCAGCTGCCGGGCGGCGTGGGTCTGGTTGCCGTTGTTCAGCGCCAGGGCCGCGATGATGTACTCCTTTTCCACCTGCTCCAGCGTGCGCACGGCACCGTCCAGGACCACCGGCTTGGGCGCGGCCTGGCGGATCTCCTCGGGCAGGTCCTCGAGTTCCACCCGGCTGCCCAGCGCCAGCGCGATGGCGCGCTCCATGGTGTTCTCCAGCTCGCGCACATTGCCCGGCCAGTCGTAGCGCAGCAGCTGGTCCGCGGCGGCGGGCGCGAGGCCGGCGATCTTGCGCTTCATCCACAGCGCCGAGCTGGCCAGCAGCACCCGGGCCAGGGGCAGGATGTCGTCCTGGCGCTCGCGCAGCGGCGGCACGTTCAGTTCGATCACCCGGATCCGGTAGTAGAGATCCTGGCGGAAGCCGCCCCCGGCGACGCTCTGGGCCAGGTCGCGGTTGGTGGCTGCCAGCACCCGGACGTCGATGGACCGGACCTTGTTCTCGCCGACCCGGCGGATCTCCCGCTCCTGGAGCGCCCGCAGCAGCTTGACCTGCATGGCCGGCGAGACCTCGCCGATCTCGTCCAGCAGCAGCGTGCCCTTGTTGGCCGCCTCGAACAGGCCCGGCCGGTCGCTGGTGGCGCCGGTGAACGCGCCCCGGGCGTGGCCGAACAGCTCGCTCTCCAGCAGGGTCTCGGTGATGGCGCCGCAGTTGACCGCGATGAACGGCCCGGTGGAGCGGGTGGACTCGTCGTGGATGAACCGGGCGATCCGTTCCTTGCCGGTGCCGCTCTCGCCCCGGATCAGGACCGTGGAGTCGACCTTGGCCACCCGCCTGGCCAGGTCCATCAGCTTGCGCATCTCCGGGCTCCTGGCGACGCTGCCCAGCGGCAGGCCGGCCTCGGGCGCCACGCTCACCAGGGTCCTGCGGCGCTCGCGCAGCTTGCGCTCGGCAGCCTTCAAGGTTTCGGTCACCCGGTGCAGCGAGACATCCAGGCACTCCCTGAGCTGGTTCGGCGCGAAGAACCGCAGCTCGGCGGCGCGCTCGTTGCCCCATTCCTCGCGGGTGCGGCCGAGCAGGTGGCAGCCGGCGTCGCCCTTGCCCAGGCAGCGGTCCTCCAGGACGTAGATCTCCTTGCCGGCGGTCCGGCTGATGTAGCCGCTGATGAGGCCGCAGATGGTCCAGCACATCGGGGCGTCGGCCCGGCCGAAGTGCAGGAGGTGCTGCTCCGCCTCGTAGGAGGCGGCCAGCATCACCCCTTCCCGGGAGACCGGGTCGCCGCCGCCGGACTCGACCCGGAACAGCCCTTCCAGGGCGTGGATGCGGGTGCCGGCGTTGCGCCAGTCCGCTTCGCTGTCCCACTTGAATTCGGCCTGCATGGCCTCGGCCATCCGCCAGCCGTGGGCGAAGCCGAACTGGGTGAGCACGGTGCGGGAGGCGGTGAGGCCGAAGTTCTCCACCAGGTACTTGCGCAGCAGCCCCATCGCCACCGCGTCCAGCAGCAGGGCGCGCTGTCCGGCGAAGCGGATGACGCCTCCCTCCGAGTCCAGGTCCAGGAGTTCCTTGTGGTTCAGGTCTTCAACGCGCATGGCGGTCCACTCTTTCAAAGTGAATGAGATGATACTTCATTTTGTCGGACCGGCCTTGGGAATTACCGGGACTATGTTAATTAATTATTAGGGTTATTCAGTTCTGCCGCTTGGCCTCAAAGTTGCTCTACTTGGATCTCCTGGTCATGACGCCTTCCCGGGGTTGCACCGGTGGATCACGTGACCGTCCTGCGAAAAGGAAGTGCCCCATGGAAGACCCCTCTCGCCCGCTGCTCCTGGTCGTGGATGACGCGCAGACGGACCGTGAACTGCTCGCGAAGATCCTGGATCGCGAAGGCTACGGCACGGTCCTGGCGGTCGACGCCGCCCAGGGCCTGGCCCTCGCCGCCCAGCGGAGGCCGGCCTTGATCCTGCTGGACATCCTGCTGCCGGGCATGGACGGGCTGGAAGTCTGCCGCACGCTCAAGGCGGATCCGGCCCTCCGGGACATCCCGGTCATCTTCCTCACCGGCCAGGCGGGATCCGACCAGATCCTCGCGGGGTTCGAAGCGGGCGCGGTGGACTACATCACCAAGCCGTTCCGGATCCTCGAGCTGATGGCCCGGGTGCACGTCCACGTGGAGCTGAAGCGGGTCCAGAACGAAGTCCGGGTGCTCCGCGGCATCCTGCCCACCTGCGCCAGCTGCAAGAAGATCCGGGACGAGCAGGGCGCCTGGCAGGCCATCGAGGGCTACATCACCCAGCGCTCGGAGGCGCAATTCACCCACGGGCTGTGCCCGGAGTGCATTCCCAAGTATTTCCCCGATTTTTCCGAAGTCAGGACCGGGCATGTCGCTGATCGCTGATTTCAAGACCTTCATGAACAAGGGCAACGTCGTCAACCTGGCGGTGGCGGTGGCGCTGGGCGCGGCGTTCGGCGACCTGGTCAAGGCCTTCGTCAACGGCCTGGTCATGCCGCTGGTGAGCTACGTCCTGCCCGCCCGCATGGCCTGGGAGGAGTGGACCATCGGCAAGCTGCGGATCGGCCTGGTCCTGGGGGCCGCCACCCACTTCGTCATCGTCTCTTCGGTGGTGTTCATCCTTTGCGTCAAGTTCCTGGGCATGCTGCTGGAGGTGGAGGCGGAGATTCTGGAGGAGGTGCCCACCCGGATCTGCCCGAGGTGCCTGGAGACCGTGCGGAAGGCGGCGACCCGGTGCAAGTACTGCACCAGCGAACTGTGATGTTCCCGCTACCGCTCGTTCCCAGGCGCGGAAACCTTCCTGAGGGAGGGGCGCCCGGAGCGGGAGGCCGTGAACCTCGCGGCCGAGTGGAAGGCGGACCTGGTGCTGGTCTGCGCCCGCACCCGCTACAGCGAGTCCGAGCCGATCGGCCCCGGGTCACTCGGGCACGTCGCGCGGTTCGTGGTCGACCACGCGCCCTGTCCGGTCCTGCTGGTGAGGTTCCGGGCCGGGCAGCCGTTCCCGCTGGACCGCTGAGACTGGCCGCGCATCCGGACACGGGAACGCCCAGGGAGGACCCTGGGCGTTCCCGGCGTGCCCCGTCCTGCGGGGCTCGGCACATCTGTCACGAACGGGGGAAGTCGTGGTCGCGTCCGGGTTCACGGCCGTGCTCCTCGCCGCGCTCGGGCCCGCGGCTGTGGTCCTCCCCGCGCTGCTGGTCGTGCGCATACCCGCGGTCATGGCCGAAGCCGGGTTCGGGGAAGAAGCAGCCGACGGTCAGGCCGAGCGCCGCCACGGCCAGAAGGATCGCCAGTGGGGTCAGGTGATCATGGTGATTTTTCATATCATGCTCCTGGACGGTGGTTGGCCGCCCGTTCAGAACGTATAGGTGACGCCCAGGTTGAGGGCGGAATAGACCATGTCGTTCAGGTTGTTGGTGGTGTAGCGCGCCTGCAGGCCGAGGTTGCGGTCGAAGTCGTAGCCGCCGCCGAGATCCAGCCCCAGGCCGCTGTCACTCTGGGCGTAGCCCGGGACCGAGGTGCGGAAGCTGTGCAGGGACAGGCCGCCCAGGAGGTAGGGGCCCTCCTGCCGCCGGGCGAAGTGGTAGGTGTAGTCTCCGGCGATGGCCGCATCAGTCACATTGACCCCCTGGTTCCGGCCGTAGAAGGTCAGGTCGGCCCGGGCCATCACGCCGTGCCCGCCGTTGAAGGCCCAGCGGGCGTGGCCGCCCAGCTGCAGTCCGGTGTCGGCGTTGCTGGCGAGGTCGTTGGCGGGGAGCGACAGGGCGCCCTGGACGCCGAAACGGGCATCCTGGGCCGCGAGGGTAAGGGAAATGGCGCTCCCCAGGATGAGGATCTTGAAGGAAATGTTCACTTGGACTCCTTGGTCGGTGGTGGGAAAGCGGGTTCATTCAAAACGGTTGGACTGCTCGATCATCTTGAGGATGCGGGGGGAAAGCCGGGGGCGGAGCGCCTCGGCCGGCAGATCGCGGCGCTCGCGGGCATTCCGGTGGTGCGCCAGCACGGAGAAGTCGGGGCCTGCCCGCAGGGGGGCCAGGGGAGCCGGTGCGATCAGGGCGGCCAGCCGGTCCAGCTGTTCCAGCTGCTCGCGCAGCATCCTCTGCCAGCGGTTGCGCCGCATCTGGGCCAGCTGCCCGAGATAGAACTGCAGCCGGGTCAGGCTGGTGGCCGAGCTTCCGGGGCTGGCGGGGATGTTGCCGGGTTTGGGGTCGAGGTTGAGGTTGAGGTTGCGGTCTTCCATGGTCAGGCGCCTCTCCAGCGGTTGCACGACTGGTAGAAGCATCTTCTGAGCCAAAACTATAAGACTAATAATATAAATAAATTACGTCATGAACAAAGTGGCCGTAGCCAACCCGTCCCTGCAGAATGAAGGACCTTGCAACCTTTCTGGACGAGCGCTCCCGGGCATTGGGACACGACAGCATGCGTCCACGCCCCAACGATTCCGAGAAAAGCGTGCTCTGCACGCTTTTCTCGGAATCAAACAGGCCGCAGGGATCCGGATGATCAGATATCGAAGCGGGCCTTCCGCCGGTTGGCGGCGCGCGGCCGTGCCTGGCCTGTCTCCAGGCCGATGCGCAGCCTGATCTGGTAGCGGCTGTGGGCATTGAAGCGGTCCAGCGCCGCAGCCAGGTCCAGGGCCTTGGTGGCGGCGCGGATGCTGTGGTCCGCCACCGCGCCGGGCAGGTCGACGGCCGCCAGGTAGGCATCGCCGAGGATCGCCTGGTCCAGCCCGGCGGCCGGGGCCTCGAAGCGGGTGGAGAGGGTGTCCAGGACGCCGGCCAGGACCTTGGCCCCCGCGCCCTCGGCGAATGTGGTGAAGGCGAGGATATCGGCGAACAGCACGGTCACCTCGGCGTAGCTTTCGGCGATCAGGTCCGGGGCGACGCTGGCGGCGGTTCTGGCGTGTCCTTTCAGGACTTCGGCCAGGGAAGCGGGCAGCAGATCCTGCAGCAGCCGCTCGGAGGCCTTCTGCTCCGCCAGGACCCTGTCGTAGAGCTTCAGGGTCTCCAGGTGCAGCAGGCGGACCTCGAGCATGTTCGCGACCCGGAGCAGCACCTCGGCGAGATCGAACGGCTTGCTGACGAAATCCTTCGCCCCGCCGCGCAGCGCCCGGAGCTTGTGGTCGGACTGGGCGGTGATCACCAGCACGGGCAGGTAGCCGCCCCGCTCGATCTCCTTGAGGTTCTCCATCACCTGGAAGCCGTCCATGCCCGGCATCTGCAGATCGAGCAGGATCAGGTCGTAGCGGTTCACCAGGTGCAGTTCGCAGACCGCGAACGGATTCATGGTCGAGCTGACCCTCGTGTAGCCGGCGCCTCGCAGCATCTGCTCCAGCAGGAGGACGTTGGGTTCCTGGTCATCGACGATCAGGATCTTGCCTTGCAGGATGTCCGCCGGTCCGATCATGTCATCCCCGATTCCGGCCAGAAGCCGGCAGATTGGCCGCGGCATGGAGCAGGGCCCCGTCCAGAGCTTCCATGAACTCGTCCACCCGGATCGGCTTGGTGAGGTAGCGGAAGAACCCCAGTTCCAGGCCGTGCTTGATATCGCCGAGCATGGCGTTGGCGCTGATGGCCAGCACCGGAATGTGCGCGGTCAGCGGATCCTGGCCCAGCAGCTGCATGGCCTGGATGCCGTTGATGCCGGGCAGGTTGATATCCATTAGGATCACCTCAGGCTGGTGCGCGCGGGCCAGCTCGATGCCCAGCTTGCCGGTGCCGGCGCTCAGCAGCCGCAGGTCGGGCCGCCGGGCGATGAGCTGCTCCACCAGCTGCAGGTTCGCCATGTTGTCTTCCACATAGAGCACGGTGCGCGCGGGCGCGCCCGGGTCCGCCAGGCATGGGTCCCCGGCATCGGGTCCGTCGGGTATCACGGCGAGCTGGGGCGCGGCGACCGAATCCAGTTCGAACCAGAACAGGCTCCCGGTCCCGACCGTGCTTTCCACACCGATCACGCCGCCCATCATCTCCACCAGCAGCTTGCACATCACCAGTCCGATTCCGGTGCCCTGCTCGCCGCTGGACTCCTGGCCGAGCCGGTTGAAGGGCTGGAACAGCTGGCCCAGCTTGGCCTCGGGCAGCCCGCGGCCGGTGTCGCGGACCAGGATCCGGATCCGTTCCGGGGAGACGGCGACCCAGTCCACCACCACCGAACCCCCGGGCCGGTTGTACTTGATGGCGTTGGAAAGCAGGTTGATGACCACCTGTTTCAGCCGCACCCGGTCGGCCTGGACGAAGCGGGGCGCGTCGAAACTGGGGAAGGCCAGGCTGAGTTCGTGCTTTTCGCCCTCCTGCCGGACCATGGCCTGGCATTCGTTCAGGACTTCCGCCAGCGACACCGGCTCCACCGAAAGCGAGAGCTTGCCGGACTCCACCACCGCCAGGTCGAGGATCTCGTTGATCAGTTCCAGCAGGTACCAGCCCGCGTGCAGGATCTGCTTGATGCTGGCCTTCTGGGACGGGGTCGCCGGCGGCGAGTCGTTGTCCATCAGCTGGGCGAAACCGAGGATCGCGTTGAGTGGGGAACGCAGCTCATGGCTCATGCCGGACAGGAACTCGGACTTGGCCAGGTTGGCCTTTTCCGCCACCACCTTGGCGTTCACCAGTTCGGCGTTCTTGCCCTGGAGCAGCTCGTCCAGGCGCTTGCTCTCGGTGATGTCCCGGGCCGCGGCGAAGACCCCCTGGAGGTTCCGGTTCCGGTCGTAGAAGGTGGTGGCGTTGTAGGACACCACGGTTTCCACCCCGTTCCTGGCGCTGGCGGTGAGCTCGTAGTTGGTGAGCTTCTTCTCGGCCAGCACCAGCTTGATGCTCGCCGCGGCCCGTTCCGGATCGGTGAAGCAGTTCTTGAACGGGGCGCCGATCAGCTCGTCCCGGGTGCAGTCGGTGAGCGCCTCCATCTGCTTGTTCACATCGGTGATGATGCCGGAGGGATCGGTGGTGATCAGGGCGTCGATGTTGGACTCGAACAGGGAGCGGGTGTAGAACTGGTGGTCGCGCAGCCGCTGGGCGAGCTTCTCCTGCTCCGCCTCGATCTGCTTGCGGGCGGTGTTGTCGGTCCCGATCAGCAGGTAGCCGATGATCGCCCCCTGGTCGTCGCGCAGGGCCGTCACCGAGACCACGGCGGGCAGCCGGCTGCCGTCCTTGCGGATGTAGGTCAGCTCGTAGATGTCCTCGATGCCCCGCGAGGCCTTGAACACCAGGGCCTCGAAGCCCGGCGCGATGGGGGTTTCCAGCTCCAGGCTCAAGGCCTGGGCCCGGGCCACCACTTCCAGGGGATCGGAGATGTCGGCCGGGGTGATCCGGTCCTTCACGTCGGCGGCCGCATAGCCCAGCATCCGCTCGGCCCCGACATTGAAGATCTGGATGACTCCCCGGGCGTCGGTGGCGATGCTCGAGAAATTGGCGCTGTTGAAGATGGCATCCTGGAGGGCGCCGGCCTTGAGCAGCGACTTCTGGCGCCGCGACCCGGCGGCGCTGTCCCCTTTCCCGGCGGCAGTCTGGCGCTTGGCGGGATCACGGGCTTTCATGGGCATGGCCGACCTCTGGGTAACCGCGGATTGTCTTGCGGATCGCGAGGCCGTGAGTGCCCTGAGCACTTGATCGGATTATGCGCTCATCCTGGCCGAAAGCCCGTGATTTGATCGGCCGGTTTTTTACCGAAGGCGCAGCCGGGGATCCAGGCGGAACGGTTCCCTGGCCACGGCCCTGATCCCGGCCGCATCGGGATGCCGCGGATCGACCAGGACGTTCAGTTCGGCCGGCACGATCACCGATGGGACCACCAGCACCGCTTCGGCCCGAGCCCGGAGCCAGTCCGCCGCCAGGGCCCGGAGCGCCGCCTTGCCGGTGTCCTGGCGCCAGTCGGCGGGCAGGTCCCGTACGCCCAGGCGCCGCATCGCCAGCGCGTCCGGAATCTCGATCCCGATCGCCACGAGGTCCTCCGGCAGGTCGCCCGGGTCCACGTGGGCCAGCAGTTCCAGCACCGCCAGGGACAGGCTGGAGGCGCAATAGACCACCGGCATCCCCGGACTGTTCCACCGGCCCCCGGCCAGCCTGGCCCCTTCGCCATCCAGGGCCGTCCCGGCGTGCCTCGCCTTCACCAGCCGGAACACCCGCATCAGGAATACACGCCGTATTCGATCCGGGTCAGCACCGCCTCGGCGGCCTGGGTGCCGATATCGGTATCCAGCAGCGACAGGGGGGCCGCGCCCGCCAGCGCCCGGTTCGGCGCCGCCAGCCAGCGGAGCGCCTTGTCCCGGTCGCCCAGGACATCGGTGGCCTGGGCGGCCAGCCGCAACAGGCGCAGCAGCCGTTCGCCCTCGCCGGGATCCAGGCGGCCGCCCTTGCGCCGGGCGAGGGTCCGCGGCGGGATGCGCAGGATCCCGGCCGCGGCCTGGTCGTTCAGGCCCAGGTCCGCCACCACGTCCCGGTAGACGTCCCATGGCACCCCCTCGCGCACCAGGCCCACCAGGGCCAGGGGGTCGGCCGGGGCGCCCCCCTGGTACGGCCGGTCCAGGGGCGAGACGGATTTTGTTCGGGGTTTGGCCATGGCTGCCTCAGGCGTTTGGCATCATGGTAGGTGCCATTTGCCTGACGTCAAGGGCCTGCAGCAGATTCCGTGTCTCGTCCAGGGTCACGGCGGGCCTGCGGCATCGGGCCTGGACAGCGTCCTGCCTCCGCCGCATGGCCCGTCGGCCTCCGCCTTGACCCGGCTCCGCCTGCGCCCATAGACCAGGTAGACCCCCAGCCCCAGCGCCAGCCAGGCCAGGAACCGGATCCAGGTGAGGGCCGGCAGGGCGGCCATGAGCAGGGCGCAGGCCAGCAGGCCCAGGGGGATCAGCCCCCAGACCCAGGGGACCCGGAACGGGCGCGCGGCGTCCGGGCGCCGCACCCGCAGCACCAGGATGCCGATGCCGACGATCATGAAGGCGAACAGGGTCCCGATGTTGGTGAGTTCCACCACCTCCTCCAGGTTCAGCAGGGCGGCCGGTCCCGCCACCAGCAGGCCGGTGAGCCAGGTGGCGTGGGAGGGGGTGCCCCGCCGGGGGCTGATCCGCCCGAACCACGGGCCCAGCAGGCCGTCCCGGCTCATGGACATCATCACCCGGGGCTGGGCCACCTGGTAGGCCAGCACCGCGGTGGTGGTGGCCACCAGGGCGCCCACGGAGACGGCGGCGGCCAGGCCGTCGAGCTGGTGCCGGGAGAAGATGAACGCCAGCGGGTCGCCGATGCCGGCCAGCTGGTCGTAGCGGACCATGCCGGTCACCACCACCGCCACGATCACGTAGATCGCGGTGCAGATGGCCAGCGAGTAGAGGATGCCCCGGGGCAGGCTCCGGCCCGGGTCCCGGCACTCCTCCGCGAGGGTGCAGGTGGCGTCGAAGCCGACGAAGGCGAAGAACATGATGGCGGCACCGCCGTGCACGCCGCTGAACCCGCCGGGGGCGAACGGCTTCCAGTTGGCGGGATCGATGAACCAGGCGCCGCAGCCCACCACCCCCAGCAGCACCGCCAGTTTGAGCAGCACCAGCACGGCGTTGCCCCGGGCGCTTTCCCGGATGCCCCAGTAGGCCAGCCCGGAGACCGCCAGGGTGATCAGTGCGGCCAGCAGATTGCAGGTGACCGGGCACCCGTTCAGCACCGGCGCGGAAGCCAGCACATCCCAGTGGACGAACGTGGCCGGGCCGTCGGCCAGGCCGGCCCGGGCCTGGCCGAAGGCCTCCAGCTTTTCCGCCAGGCTGAGCGCCGGCGACCCGGGCGCCAGCTTGAGCCCGGTTGCGGGATCCATCGCCAGCCAGCCGGGGACCTGGATGCCCAGGGCCGAGGCCAGCAGGCCGCGGGCGTAGCTGGCCCAGGAGATGGCGATGGCCATGCTGGAGAAGGCGTACTCCAGCAGCAGGTCCCAGCCGATGATCCAGGCGGCGCCTTCGCCCAGGGTGGCGTAGGCGTAGGTGTAGGCCGATCCCGATACCGGGATCATGGCCGCCAGTTCGGCGTAGGCCAGGGCGGTGAGGGTGCAGGCCAGGGCCACCAGCAGCAGGCTCAGGACCAGGGCCGGCCCTCCGGGCGCGCGTCCGCTGGCCAGGTTGCCGGCCGCCGCGGTGCCGATGGCGCTGAAGATCCCGGCGCCGACGATGGCGGCGACGCCGAACAGGGTCAGGTCGAAGGTGGTCAGGGTCCTCCGGAGGCCATGGCCCCGGGGGCGGGCGTCCCGGTCCAGCTGCTCGAGCGTCTTGGTGCGGAAGAAGGTTCTCATATCCTGTCCGAATCGCTGGATGCAGAAGGGTTTCTGCATGTGGAATCAGGCTGGACTTCCGTTTCCTGGAAGGGTTCGGGTCTGGACGGCGGCCTTGTAGAAAACTGAAAATTGAAACTGGCAAGAGGCCTGGCGGAAAGATCCGATGGACCCCTGCATGAGTAAAAAATGCTGGTGGCCAAAGGATGGTTTCACTGGACGTGACTTCCGCAGGATATTTTTTATTAATTCATTTGCAGATGAGATCATGCGAGGCCTCAGCTTCAGCCTCCAGCGCGGCCAGCAACGGACAGAATCAAGCTGCTGGTCAGTCGCCGTCGGCGATGGCCATGCCGCGGATCTCCAGGGCGCCGGAGGCGGTTTCCGGCAGCGCCGCCTGGACCGCGGAGCCGCCCTCGCTGGGCGCCTTCCAGATGAACAGGGTCGCCGCCCCGGTGCCGGTGGTGCCGGTCACAGGCGCATAGCCGGCGCCCAGCAGCCAGTCCGAATAGAGGGGATGGGCGATGATCCGCAGGCTGGCCAGGGACGAGGCGGCATCACCCAGGGTCAGGTCGGGGGCGATGTCGAAGCCGCTGGAGAAATCGCCGGAACGGAACGCGTGGACCGCGGTGGTGGCGGTGGCGGGGCCGCTGAACACATACACCATGCCGTTCTGGGCATCGTAGCCCAGGGCGCCGAAGGTGAGCGGATCGGCCAACAGGGTTTCGCCGCCGATGAGCAGGTAGCTGCTGTAGCCCAGCGCATTGGCTGGGACGAAACTGCCCGAGGGCCCCAGGCGCAGCCGGGGGCCGGTCCAGGTCTCGCTGCTGGAGTAGGCGGGGCCGCCGCCGCCGAACAGACCGTACACCCCGCCGCCCGGCACCGCCGCCACTCCGGAACCATAAGTGTCGTTGCTGATGCCGATCGTATAGCTGGCGGCCGGGGTCAGGGTGGTGCTGTTGGTCTGTTCGTTCGGCGAAGCGATCTTCCAGATCCGGCTGCCGCTGCCGTCCTTGCTGGTCTCCAGCACATACAGGAGGTTGCTGCCGGGATCCACTGAGGCCTGGCCGAACACCGAGCCCACGGAATACCGGTCCGTGGCCTCGCCCAGGTAGAAGCTGGTGATGTCGGATGTGGCTGAGAGGGTCCCGTCCTGGGTGCTGGCGTTGGCGATGACGTAGACGATGCCGCCCTCGGAGACGAGGTAGAGCAGGTTGCGGGAACTGTCCAGGGCCAGCCCGCCCCAGGCCAGGGTGGTGCCGGCGAACAGGGCGCTCAGGATGGTGCGGTCCGGCGCGGCCACGGCCTCGCCGGCCTCGGCGGCGGTCTGGACGGTGCTCACCTTGCTCCAGGCCTGCACTGAGCTGGAGGTGTTGTCATAGACATAGAGCGCGCCGTCGCTGTCGCGCTTGACGCAGCCCAGGATTCCCAGGAGCCCGAGGATCGCGGGCAGGCACAGGCGCCGGAAGGTTGCGGACAGGGGCGGGGAGCAGGGCAAAGCAGCCTCCGGGAAACCTTGAGCATCGCCTGCCTGGCCTCTGGGCTCGAGCCTCCGCCGCCCGATGGCGCTGCCGGGCCGGCGGATGGCCGGATCCGGGAGCCCAGCGGGACTGGCGCCGGGGCCCGGGACCCGTCACAATCCAGAGCACCCAGGAACTCCGCAACCCTTCACGGGAGAAAGCATGCCCTCCGAAACCAGCAATCTCTCCACCGCCGGCGCCATGGCCAAGGAACTGGGCGTCTCCGACGCCAAGGTCAAGAAGGCCATCAATGAACTGGGCCTGGTCCCGGCCCAGAAAAAAGGCTGCTGCAGCTACTACACCGGCGAGGACCTGGCCAAGCTCAAGGCCGTGCTGAAGTAGCCGGCGCCGTCAGTCGGCGGCGCCCCGGTCGGCGCTGGCGCCGTGGGCCATGGCCCATGGCAGGAATCCGTCGGGGGCGTTGCGCAGGCCATAGATGTTCGCCCCGTCGATGCTCCGGATGCCTTGCCAGGCCAGATCCCGAAGATCGGCGCCATGCAGATCGGCGTCGCGCAGGCTGGCGCCCGTGAGGTCGGCGGCCACCAGGCTGGCGCCGGCCAGATCGGCGCCTTCCAGGTCGGCCTGACGCAGATCGGTCCGGTCCAGGTGGCCGCGCCGGAAGTTGGCCGACTTGAGTTCCGCGTAGGACAGGTCGCAGCCGTCCAGGACGCTGTCGCGCAGATCCGCCGCGGCCAGGTTGGCCCGGAGCAGCCGGCCGCGGGGCAGCCGCAGGCCCTGCAGGAAGGCGCCGGAGACGTCCACCCCCACCAGCGGCACCCCGTCGGCGTTGAGCTCCTGCAGCGCCTCGATGCGCCCGCCGCTGCCGCCCTTGCCCTGGGCGGTGTTGATCACCTGCCAGGCCTGGTAGTGCTTCTGTTTCTGGCGGTCGCCGGCCTCGGAGTAGTAGAACACCACGGCGAACAGCACTGACAGGATCCCCAGATACTCCAGGCATTCCAGGAAGGCCCACCGGCTGAGCAGGAAGGCGGCCCACTGGAGGGCGTACTCGAACCCGTAGGCGGGCAGCAGCCATCTCCGGCGGACCGTTTGGCTGAACTCCGGCCACGGACGTGGTTGTCGGCGCTTTTCCCTCACCAGCATTGGGCTGACCTGCTGGCTAGACTTTGCCCGTTCGGCGAGCCTGGGTCAACGCTCATTGACCAGCCATATCTCGAAGGATAGTGTCGGAAGTTCCGGACCTCCAGTCCGCTGACCACGTTTCTGGCCACCGAGCTCATGGACGGCAAGGACGATCCCCGGGCCATGCCGCTGGGCCTGTTCCTGGCCGAGGTCATGGCGATCCTGAAAGCCGGGCCCGAGGCCGGGGAAGTCTGCGTTGAGAACGTCAAGCGGCTGCGCTTCGCCGCCGCGTCAGGGGCCTACCCGGGAGTGTTCCAGGGGCTCAACGATGCCATGAGCGGCCGCCGCCGGTGAAAAGCCGTCCAGGATCCGCTGGGCGGCGTCCCGCATCCGCGCCTGGCGGGCCCGGGCGGCGAGGATGATGGCTTCCAGCTCCCGGCTGGCCTGGTCCACCGTGCGGTTCACCACCAGGTAGTCGTACTCCGGGTACCTGGACAGTTCCTGCCGGGCCCGGGCCAGGCGCTGGTCCACCTGCTCCGGGGTCTCGCTGCCCCTGCCCCGCAGCCGGCGGGCCAGTTCCGGGGCCGAGGGGGGCAGCAGGCATATGGTGATGGCGCCGGGCAGGGCCTGGCGCACCGCCCGGGCGCCGTCGCTGTCCAGGTCCATGAGGATATCCGTGCCCTTGGCCTGCTGCCGCTCCAGCCAGTCCCGGGTCAGGCCGTAGCGGTGGCCGTAGACCTCCACCCACTCGACCAGCCGCCCCTGGGCCAGCAGCCGGTCGAATCCGGCCTCGTCCACGAAGAAGTAGTCCACCCCCTCCCGCTCGCCCGGCCGGGGAGGCCGGGTGGTGCTGGAGACCGCGAACGCCAGCCCGGGCAGGCGCTGGACCAGTTTCCTGGCCAGGGTGGACTTGCCGGTGCCGGAGGGGCCCGAGAGCACGAACACGTCCCCAGGCCGCCCCTGTCCGGCCAGGGGAAGCCACAGCAGCGCCAGGGCGATGCCCACTGCCTGAAGTCTCATGGTGCGGGACCCTCCTCACCCTTGTTTCTGCCGGACCGGGCCCCGGCGGTTCCGCTCAGCTTTCGTCGGCGCTGGGCCCGTACAGGGCGGGCACCGGCAGGTCCAGCAGGCGCAGGTAGCCGGTGAGCTGGGCCCGGTGGTGGATCATGTGGTTCATGATGAAGCTGCGGTAGACGGCCAGCCGGGGGATGGAGAACACCACCTTGCCCTGGGCCTTGCCGGTCCAGACGGTCATGAAGTCGGCGTCGGAACCGGCGGCGAGGGCGGCCCGGGCCTCCTGGATCCCCTGGTCGAAGGCCTTCACCAGGTCCTCGGTGGTGGTGGAGGGCAGGGGCATCCGGGCGGCGGTGGCCGGATCGACAAAATCCAGCTCAGTGGTGGTCATGGTGGTGGCCAGCCAGGCGGGCACGCCGGCCAGGTGGTTGGCCAGCTGGCCCATGGAGGAGGACCTGGGATGCGGCTTGAAGCCGAACTGGGCCGTGGGCACCCGCTCCAGCACCTTGCGGCATCCGGCCATCTCGTGATCGAACTCGGGGAGGAGGGTGGGGGCGATGGACATGGCGGCTCCTGGAGGTGCGGCCCGATTATCCTACAACTCGGCGCCATACAGGCTCTACAATCCGGGTGGCGGAACCGGTGCCGCCCCTTCCACGGACGGCCCATGTCCCAGACCAGCGGACGCCTCAGCCATTTCACCGAATCGGTCATCCGCCGGATGACCCGGGTGGCCAACCAGTGCGGGGCGGTGAACCTGTCCCAGGGTTTTCCCGACTTCGACCCGCCCGGGCCGCTGCTCCAGGCCGCGGAGCGGGCCGCCCGGGAGGGGCCGCACCAGTACGCCATCACCTGGGGGGCGGCCAGCTTCCGGGCGGCGCTGGCCCGCAAGCAGTCCCGCTTCATGGGCCTGGAGCTCGATCCGGACGCCCATTTCGTGGTCACCTGCGGCAGCACCGAGGCGATGATGGTGGCGATGATGACCGCCTGCGATCCTGGCGACAAGGTCATCGTGTTCTCGCCGTTCTACGAGAACTACGTGGCCGACGCGATCCTGTCCGGCGCCGAACCGGTCTACGTGGCCCTGCGGCCGCCGGATTTCGCCTTCGACCCGCGGGAGCTGGAGCGCGCCTTCGCGCTGGGGCCCAAGGCGCTGATCCTGTGCAACCCGTCCAATCCCTCGGGCAAGGTGTTCACCCGGGAGGAACTGCTGTTCATCGCCAACCTGGCGGAACGCTTCGACACCTTCGTGATCACCGACGAGGTCTACGAGCACATCCTGTTCGCGCCCCACCAGCACACCTACTTCGCCTCGCTTCCGGGCATGGCTGGCCGGACCCTCTCCTGCAGCTCGCTGTCCAAGACCTATTCCATCACCGGCTGGCGCCTGGGCTACCTGATCGGCTCCGAGGCGGTCATCGGCGAGGCGCGCAAGGTCCACGACTTCCTCACCGTGGGCGCCCCGGCGCCGCTGCAGGAGGCGGCGGTGACCGCGCTGGACTTCCCGGACAGCTACTACCTGGACCTGCAGGCGGCCTACGAGGAGAAGCGGCAACGCTTCCTGGGCTGGCTGGACCGGGCCGGCCTGGCCTACACCCGGCCCCAGGGCGCCTACTACGTGCTGGTGGACATCGGCGAGTTCGGCTGGGACGACGACGTGGCCTTCGCCGAATGGCTGGCCCGGGAGGTGGGCGTGGCCGGGGTGCCGGGCTCCAGCTTCTTCCGGGAGCCGGTGCGCCACCTGATCCGGTTCCATTTCGCCAAGCAGGCCGGGACCCTGGACGAGGCCGGCGCCCGGCTGCAGCGGCTGCGGGAAAAGGCCCGCGGCCGCCATGATTGAGCACGCGCCAATCCCGGTCCCGCCAGTCCAGGCTGGACCTCGCTGGGTCAGGCGACCGTGCCGGGCACAAGCAGGCCTACGCGGAGCAAGCTCCGCTGCGCCTGCTGCACCGGCTGGACCTCGCTGGGTCAGGTGACCGTGCCGGGCACAAGCAGGCCTACGCGGAGCAAGCTCCGCTACGCCTGCTGCACCGGCTGGACCTCGCTGGGTCAGGTGACCGTGCCGGGCACAAGCAGGCCTACGCGGAGCAAGCTCCGCTACGCCTGCTAGAATGGCAGCATGACTCCAGCTGATCCCCGTCCCGTAGCCCTCGTGACCGGTGCCTCCCGCGGCATCGGCCGGGCCGTCGCCCAGCTCCTGGCCCGGCGCGGGTGCCGGGTGGCGGTGCACTACCGCAGCAGCCCGGCCGCCGCGGCCGCCGCGGTGGCCAGCCTCGAGGGCGAGGGGCACCAGGCCTTCGCCGCCGACCTGACCCTGCCCGCCGAAGTCGCGCGGCTGTGGGACCAGGTGACCGCGGCCATGGGCCCGGTCCGGGTGCTGGTGAACAACGCCGCGGTGTTCGAGCAGCACCCGCTGCTGGAGACCGGCTACGACCAGTGGCGGCAGGCCTGGGAGCGCACCCTGGCCACCAACCTGCTGGGCCCGGCCAATCTCTGCCACTGCGCCGGCAACGCCATGGCCCCGGCCGGCGGCGGCCGGGTGGTGAGCATCTCCTCCCGGGGCGCCTTCCGCGGCGAGCCGGACACCCCGGCCTACGGCGCCAGCAAGGCCGGCCTGAACGCGCTCTGCCAGTCCCTGGCCCGGGCCATGGCCGGGCACAAGGTCTACTTCTACGTCATCGCCCCGGGCTGGGTGGACACCGAGATGGCCAGCGCCACCCTGAACGGGCCTGGCCGGGACGAGCTCCTGGCCCAGCATCCGCTGGGACGGGTGGCCAGTCCCGAGGAGGTGGCCGCCGCGGCGGTGTTCTGCGCCCTGGACGCGCCCCCGGCCATGACCGGCTGCATCATCGACGTCAACGGCGCCTCGTACCTGCGCACCTGACCCTCCCGGAGCCCCATGAGCGACGAAAAGAAAGAGCCCTGGCTGAACTACCTGGCCCTCGCCACGGTCATCATCGCGGTCTGCGCGACCATGGCCACCTTCAAGGGGGGCGGCTACTCCACCCGGCAGGTGCTGTCCCAGGCCAAGGCTTCCGACCAGTGGGCCTTTTTCCAGGCCAAGAGCGTCAAGGCCAATCTGTACGAACTGGGCGCGGCCAACGCCGAACTGGAGGAGAAGTCCCTGCCCGCCAGCGCCCCCAAGGCGGTCCAGCAGGCCTACGAGAAGCGGGTGGCCGACTACCGGGTCAAGGTGGCCAAGTACGAGGAGGAGAAGGCCCAGATCCAGGCCGAAGCCAGGAGCCTGGAGCGGACCCGGGACGAGGCCGCCAGGCACGGCGGCTTCTTCGGCATCGCCGTGATCTTCCTGCAGATCGCGATCCTGCTCTCCTCCATCGCCGCGCTGCTCAAGCAGCGGCATGTCTGGCACCTGGCGCTGGTGGTGGGCGTGGCGGGCATCGTCTATTTCGCCAACGGATTTTTCCTGTTCTTCTGAGTCCGATCAGTTGGCCGGGTCCAGCCGGGTGGGCGGCAGCAGGGCGTCGAACGCCGAGTCGATCTGCGCCTCCAGCCGCTGGGTCAGTTCCTTCGCTTCCATGGGCCGCCCCATGAGGTAGCCCTGGAACCCGTGGCAGTCCATCTCCACCAGGGCCTCCCGCTGCTGCTGGGTCTCCACCCCTTCGGCCACCACCACCATGCCCATGTTCCGGCCCAGGTTGACGATGGTCTGGACGATGGGCAGCGAGGAGATCACCGAGGGCTGGCTGGGGAACATGCCGCGCACGAAGGACTGGTCGATCTTCAGGGTGCTGATGGGGAAGCGCTGCAGGTAGCTCAGGGAGGAATAGCCGGTGCCGAAGTCGTCGATGCTGAAGTTCAGCCCCAATGCCTTGAGATCCTTGAAGATGGTGTGGATGGTCTTGGGGTTCTTGAGCAGGGTGCTCTCGGTGAGCTCCAGTTCCAGGCAGGCCGGGCTCAGCCTGGACTCGCGCAGGGTCCGGGCCACGTAATCCACGAAGTGGGGATTGGCCAGCTGGATCGGCGAGACGTTCACCGCCAGGTGGATCGGCCGGGGGCTCATGGCCTGCCAGATGGCGGCCTGGCGGCAGGCGGTGGCCAGCACCCACTCGCCCATGGCCTGGATCAGCTGGTTCTCCTCGGCCAAGGGCACGAACTTGGAGGGCGGCACCGAGCCCAGCACCGGGTGGTTCCAGCGCAGCAGCGCCTCCAGGCCGAAGATGGTGCCGTCGGCGGTGGTCTGGGGCTGGTAGTAGACCTGCAGTTCGTTCTTCTGGATGGCCTGGCCCAGGTAGCTCTCCATCTGCTGGCGCTCGAAGGAAGCTTCGCTGAGGGTCAGGGTGGTGCACTGGATGGCGTCGCCTCCGCCGTTCTTGGCCCGGTTCGCCGCCTGTTCCGAGGCCTTCTGCAGGGTCGAGGCCTCGTCCCCGTCCTGGGGCGAAACGCTGATGCCGATGCTGGCGGTGAGCCGCAGTTCCCGCTGGCCGACCCGGAACGGGATCCGGATGGTCTCCAGCATCGACTGGGCCCGCCGCAGCGGCTCCATGGTGTCCATCACCTCGGGCAGGAGCACGGTGAACTGGTCCGAGCCCACGCGGGACAAGGTGTCCTCAGTGGCCAGGAGCACGGTCAGCCGCCGGGTGAGCTGCTGGATCAGGTCGTCGGTCTCGGCGAAGCCCAGGGTCTGGTTGAGGGTCTTGAAGCGGTCCAGTTCGATGAACAGCACGGCGACCATGGTGCCCTGCCGGCGGGCCCGGAGGATCGCCTGCTCAGTTCGGTCCGCCAGGCGGCCCCGGTTGGGCAGTCCGGTGAGCGGGTCCTGTTCCCGGAGCAGCTCCAGCTGCGCCTTGAGCTGGGCCACCTCGGCCCGGGCCTTGGTCAGCTGGTCCAGCAGGTCCAAGGGCTTCAGGCTGATTTCGTTATCGTCCGGACTCGCGGGAAGGGGGGCCACGCCGTGGACTCCTGTAGGAATGGCTCAACCGGGGCTGTGAAGGTTGTTGCGGATGCTCCCATAGTCTCCCCTCCCTGGCTCCCGGAAGCGAAACAAAAAAAATGGCTCATGGGGCTTGGCGGGCATTTTCCAAGGGCGGGCCAGGGGCCCCGCCCGTCCCGGGGCAGTCAGGGCGCCAACCCGTTCCCGGTTCCGGGGGCTCCGGCAAAAAGCTGGACGGCGCGGCTGGGCCCGGCCGTATAATCGGCTTGAAACAACTGCGGGTCGGCCCACGTAGTGTTTCTTCCAGACCGGCCTCCAGGAATATTTTTGACGCTCCCCGAAGCCCGATCTCGCCCAGGGGCGCGGTCAGGGGTGGACCGGGACCCGAATTGAAAGGTGGGATGCGAATGTTCCGAGTCGTCAGCAACGAGGAGATCGCGCCGCAGCTGCACAGCATGGTCATCGAGGCGCCCCGGGTGGCGAAGGCGCGCAAGCCCGGCCAGTTCGTCATCGTCCGCTGCGCCCCGGGCCGGGAGCGCATCCCGCTCACCATTGCCGACGACGACGCCGCGGCCGGCACCATCACCCTCATCATCCAGGCGGTGGGGGTCAGCACCCGGGAGATTGTCGCAGTCCCGGCGGGCGGGTTCCTCAGCGATGTGGCCGGGCCCCTGGGCCAGCCCACCGAGGTGGAGCTTCTGGGCCGGGTCGCCTGCGTGGGCGGCGGCGCGGGCACCGCGGTGCTGTTCCCGCTGGCCAAGGCCCTGGCCCAGGCCGGCAACGAGCTCACCACCATCATCGGCGGCCGCAGCGAACGCTATGTCATCCTGCAGGAGGAGCTGGGGGCCTTCTCCAGACACCTCTACGCCACCACCGAGGACGGCTCCTGCGGCGAGAAGGGCTTCGTGACCCTGCCGCTCAAGCGCATCCTGGACGACCCGGAGCAGCGCCCGGCCGCGGTCTACGCGGTGGGCCCGGTGCCGATGATGCGGGCCATCTGCAACCTGACCCGGGACTTCGGGGTGCGCACCATCGTCTCGCTGAACCCGATCATGGTGGACGGCACCGGCATGTGCGGCGGCTGCCGGGTCACCGTGGGCGGCAAGGTCAAGTTCGCCTGCGTGGATGGTCCGGAATTCGACGGCCACCAGGTGGATTTCGCCGAGCTTTCGGCCCGCCAGGCCACCTATCTCGAACTGGACCCGCACGGCTGCCGGATCGACCAGCAACTCGCCCAACTGAAGAAGGACTGAGCCCATGACCGAACTGACCGTCAAACAGCGGATGGCCATCCAGCGGGTGAAGATGCTCGAGCAGGACGCCAAGCTGCGCGCCTGCAACTTCCAGGAAGTCAACCAGGGGTTGACCCCGGCCCTGGCCCAGGAAGAGGCCCAGCGCTGCCTGGTGTGCCGGAACAAGCCTTGCATGGACGGCTGCCCGGTGGGCGTGCGCATCCCCGATTTCCTCACCGCCGTGGCGGCCGGAGACTTCCAGGCCGCGGCCCGGATCCTGCGCGTGGACAACGCCCTGCCCGCCACCACCGGCCGGGTCTGCCCCCAGGAGGTGCAGTGCGAAGGCGTCTGCGTGCGCGGCAAGAAGGGCGAGCCTGTGGCCATCGGCTGGCTGGAGCGGTTCGTGGCCGACTGGGCCGCCGAGAACATGCCCCGGGAGACCCCGCCTGCGGTGCAGACCGGGTTCCGGGTCGCCGTGGTCGGTTCCGGCCCCGGCGGACTGACCACCGCGGGCGAACTGGCCCGGCTGGGGCACAAGGTCCACGTTTTCGAGGCGCTGCACGACACCGGCGGCGTGCTGCGCTACGGCATCCCCGAGTTCCGCCTGCCCAAGACCATCGTCGACCGTGAAGTGGACAACCTGCGCGCCCTGGGCGTGGAGATCGAGTGCAACGTGATCATCGGCCGGACCCTCACGGTGGACGAGCTGGCCGAGGAGTTCGATGCCGTGTTCATCGCCAACGGCGCCGGCCTGCCCATGTTCCTGAACATCCCCGGGGAGAACCTCAAGGGGGTCTACTCGGCCAACGAGTACCTGACCCGGGTGAACCTCATGGGCGCCTGGATGGACGTGGCCGGCGGCACCCCCATTGCCCGGGGCGAGACCGTGGTGGTGTTCGGCGCCGGCAACGTCGCCATGGACTCGGTGCGCACCGCCAAGCGCATGGGCGCCGCCCATGCCCTCTGCGTCTACCGGCGCACCCGGGCCGAGATGCCGGCCCGGCTGGAGGAGATCGGCCACGCCGAGCACGAGGGCATCGAGTTCCACTTCCTGCTGGCCCCGCTGGAGATCCTCGGCGACGAGAAGGGCTGGGTGCGGGCCGTGCGGCTGCAGCGGATGGAACTGGGCGAGCCGGACGCCTCCGGCCGGCGCCGCCCGGTGCCCATCGCCGGCAGCGAGTACGAGCTGCCCTGCAACATCGTCGTGGTGGCCCTGGGCACCACCGCCAATCCCCTGCTCACCAACACCACCCCGGCGCTGAAGCTGAACAAGTGGAAGAACATCGTGGTGGACGAGAACCAGGCCACCACCATGGAGGGCGTATTTGCCGGCGGCGACATCGTCCGGGGCGGCGCCACGGTGATCCTGGCCATGGGCGACGGCAAGGTGGCCGCCCAGGGCATCGACAAGTATCTCAAGACCCGAACCCCCAAACGTGCTTAGAGGTCCGTCTACGCCATCATTCGCGTTCCCCCACTAGATTCGCTGCTGGTTCGGCGTGCATGGCACGCCTCTCTCAGCAGCGGGAAGGCGGGAATCAGTTAGCCGTGTTCCATTGTGTTGCAGCCCGTCCCATGCGGCTGCCCCTTGCTTCTCTCTCTTGATCCTGGGACACGTATCACCAACCTTCCGCCGCAACGCTCCCGGCGAGACGCGCGAAGGCGCGGCGAGTTCCGGGAGCGACCACGGGCGAAAGGATGGGACACGGACGAAGGGGCAGGCGGGTCAGGCCTGGGCCAGGCCGTCCTCAAGGGCGCCGAGGATGTCGTCGAGGTGCTCCAGGCCGATGGACAGGCGCACCAGGTCGGGGGTGAGCCCGCCCTCCCGCTGCTGGGCCTCGGTGAGCTGGGAGTGGGTGGTGCTGGCCGGGTGGATGATGAGGCTCTTGGCGTCGCCCACGTTGGCCAGGTGGGAGAACAGCTTGATGTTGTCGATGAGCTTCACTGCGGCCCCGGAGCCGCCTTTGATGCCGAAGATCACCATGCCGCCGAAGCCGCCCTTGAGATACTTCGAGGCCAGCTCGTGGGAGGGGTCGCCGGGCAGGCCCGGGTAGCGGACCCAGGCCACCTTGGGGTGCTTCTGCAGGTACTGGGCCACGGCCAGGGCGTTCTCGCTGTGCCGGGGCATGCGCAGGGGCAGGGTCTCGATGCCCTGGAGGAACAGCCAGGCGTTGTCCGGGGCGATGGCCGCGCCCAGGTTGCGCAGGGGCACGGTGCGCACCCGCAGGATGAAGGCGATCGGCGCCAGGGCCTCCGGCAGGTCCAGGGCCCAGCGCAGTCCATGGTAGTTGGGGTCCGGCTCGGTGAACAGCGGGTGCCGGCCGGCCTTCCAGTCGAACGTGCCGGCGTCGGTGATGATGCCGCCGATCCCGGTGCCGTGGCCGCCGATCCACTTGGTGAGGGAGTTCACCACGATGTCCGCCCCGTGCTGGATGGTCTGCAGCAGGATGGGCGTGGAGAAGGTGGCGTCCACGATCAGCGGCAGCCCGTTGCGGTGGGCCACGTCGGCGATGGCCCGGATGTCCGCCACGTCCAGCAGCGGATTGCCGATGCTCTCGATGAACACCGCCCGGGTCTTCGGGGTGATGGCCTTCTGGATGTTCTCGGGGTCCCGGGGATCCACGAAGTTCACCTTGATCCCCAGGGCCGGCAGGATGGCGTCGAACTGGGTGTAGGTGCCGCCGTAGAGGTTGTTGGCGCTGACGATCTCGTCCCCGGCCTGGGCCAGGGTAATGATGGCGTAGAAGATGGCCGAGGTGCCCGAGGCCAGGGCCAGGGAGGCGGCGCCGCCCTCCAGCTGGGAGATGCGCTGCTCCAGCACGTCCTGGGTGGGGTTGCCGATGCGGGTGTAGATGTTGCCCAGCTCCCTCAGGGCGAACAGGTTGGCGGCGTGCTCGGTGCTCTTGAACACGTACGAGCTGGTGCGGTGGATGGGCACCCCCAGGCTCTGGGTGGTGGGATCTGGCGTCTGGCCGCCATGCAGGGCGATGGTCTCGGGGCGGTAGGAGCGGGCCATGGAGCCTCCTGGGGGAGATGGGAGAAGGATAGTATTCTTACTGGCAAAATAAGAATGGTCTTGATTCTGATCCAGGTCAAGCGTTTAAGCGAATGTACCAGCCAACGCGAAAAAGCCCCACCAGAATGGTGGGGCTTCCTGTTTTGGCTCCGGCGATAGGGATTGAACCTACGACCCATCGGTTAACAGCCGATTGCTCTACCACTGAGCTACGCCGGATCGCTGAGTCTTCAAGTCTACCAAGATCCGGCCGTGGATCAAGCCTCCGTTTCAGTTCTTCTGCAGCTCCATGAGGATCTGCCGGGCACAGGCTTTCAGCGATTCGATGACCCCGATGCCCCTGGAGGCCACCGCCTCGATCATGGGTTCGCCGTGGAAGCGCAGCAGCGTCTCCATCTCGTGCAGCGGCGCAGTGGTGGGCATGTCCCGCTTGTTCAGCTGGAGCACGTAGGGGATGGTGCGGATGTCGAAGCCGTTGTCCTTGAGGTTGGTGGCCAGGTTGGCGATGGATTCGATATTGGCCTCCAGCCTGGCGCGCTGGCTGTCCGCCACGAAGATCACCCCGTCGCAGCCGCGCAGTATCAGCTTCCGGGAGGCGTCGTAGAACACCTGGCCGGGCACCGTGTACAGGTGGAACCGGACCTTGAAGCCCTTGATCACGCCCATGTCCAGCGGCATGAAGTCGAAGAACAGGGTGCGGTCGGTTTCGGTGGCCAGGCTCACCAGCTTGCCCCGCTTGCTCGGGTCGGCCTGGGCATGGATCCACTGGATGTTGGTGGTCTTGCCGCACAGGCCGGGACCGTAGTAGACGATCTTGCAGTTGATCTCGCGCGACGCGTAGTTGATGAAGGTCATGGGGCAATCCAGGGTGGGCCGGGTTCAGTCGCCGAAGAGCTTGTCGATGTCCTCATCCGTGATTTCCGAGAAGGGGCTTTCGAACCGGGCCGACTCGCTGGCCTGGGCCTGCGCCCGTTCTTCCACCCGTTCAAAGATCTCCTGGAGTTCGCGGCTGGCCTTCTTCACCCGGAGCCGGACCAGGGCCAGGCTGGACGACTGGTCGAAGATCACCACCAGGATTCCCCGCTTGCCCACGATGGAGATGTGCAGGTTGTCCTTCTCCCCCTCGTGGAAGAGCAGGCTGAACTCCTTTTCGCCGATGAGCTTGGCCAGCCCGTCCGTGGCCGCCACATTGCCCGCGGTGAGGGAGGCCAGGCTGGTGGCGTCGATGCTGCGCACATCCCCCGAAGCGGCGATCTGCTGCCCGTTCTTGTCCACCAGGAACACCACCTTGGAGGCGGAATCCTGCTGCAGGCGACCGATGATCTCCTGCAGCTGCTCGAATTCTTCTTCGAACATGACGAGATCCATCTTCGCCACAACCCCCTCCGGCCAGCGCATTGCTACCAGAGGATACCGCATATGCAACGGAAGCGACGGGCCGGCGCTTTCTTCCGGCCGATCCAGGATCCGTCCTTGGTCCTGGGCCCGCTCCATGGTAGTCTTTTAACTCCCTGCCAGGGGATCCAGCCAGCCGAGGAGAGTTGTCCGAGTGGTTTAAGGAGCACGCCTGGAAAGCGTGTATAGGTGCAAGCCTATCGGGGGTTCGAATCCCCCACTCTCCGCCAGAAAACAAGCCCCCGCGAGGGGGCTTTTCTGCTGGCGGCGAGCGGGGGATTCGAAATTAGGAATGTGCTGCATTTCAAACCCGAACCCATTGTCGCCGAGGAAGAGCAATGGGCTCGCCGGCACCTGAGCCTGAGTCCCGTCAAGTGGTGTAGCAAGAGCGGCCAGCGAAGCGCCGCCGTACCCGTATGAACAAATTTCAAATAAATGCTGCTGCTGATAGACCTTTGGCTGGGGCGGGGTGGGAAACGCGCCAG
>Ga0316217_10000430_pt1 | contig 60016 bp, 50 predicted proteins | sample 1anoAmetaG_FD_203633 | JGI IMG/M metagenome (GOLD analysis project Ga0316217, IMG submission 203633) | Freshwater microbial communities from Trout Bog Lake, Wisconsin, USA - 1anoA | ecosystem: Environmental > Aquatic > Freshwater > Lake > Hypolimnion/Profundal zone | place: USA: Wisconsin... | reverse complement strand
CGGGGTATCGTAGGCGGCGGCCAGTTGTACCGACATCAGCTGGCTGGAGGTTGTTAATGCCGTAGGAGCAGTCGGCAGACTGTTGGAGACGGCTAGCGTCGCTGGCGCCGACATCCCGCCGCCGATACCCAGGAATACATGACCGGCGTGCCATCGTCCGACTCGAAAAACGGATTGTCGATCCCGCGCACCTCGCCGTGCATTAGAAGGTGCACCTGGCGGGGCGCCCGCGGGTGCCCCGCGTGCAGCCACATCCGCTTCAGCCCATCCACCGAATCGGCGGCGGTCGCGATCGAGCTCTGGGTGGCCATGGAAAAGGCCCGCCCCATCTCGGTCTCCGTGATGACCTCGGAGCGCTCCTGGATGCTCTTGAAGATGGAGGGCCCCTCCAGGTTGCCGGCGATCACCGAGGCGATCTCCTGGGGCGACTTCTGCCCCAGGATCCCCAGGGTGAGCTCGCCCTTGATCTTGGTGTAAATGTCATTGGTGACCGCGCTGATCCGCCCGAATGAAAACTGCTGCAGCGCCTCTATCAGGTGGCTGGAGGTGTGCCCCATCCCGAAATAGACCCCGCTCTCACCAGCCGTCTGCAGTGCCGCCGGTACCAGGCCGGCACCCTCCTCGAAGGATGAGGTGATCCCGGTGGCCAGCTCCCGGTCCGCCGCCGACTCGTAATCGCCCAGGTACTTCTCGATGCTGGCCAGCGTCTGGCGCATGTGCAGGGCGCTGTAGCTCGAGGTGGCCGTGGCGAGCTCCTCCAGGATCTGCTTGCGCACCTCGGCCAGCAGCTCCTGCACCGCGTCGACCCCAAGAGCCACCTTGGCCTTCTGCGCCTTCAAAACACTTTTGATTGTCGTGGTCACCTTGACAGCCATCTACTTCTCCAGCAGATTGTATATTGCCAAAAGCAGGAACAGGGGAGGGTCCTCATTGGCAATCGACTGCATCATGTCCACCAGAGCCATGCAACGGTCGGCGTAGTTCATACCGGCCACATCCGGTTTCCTTGTCGCCTCCGTCTCCATTTTTCCCACAGCAGGCCTCCAAACTTAGTTCATGAACTACCTAACAGCCGATTTGTAGGGGGTAGGGGCTTCAGGCACCCTCTCCCGTTTTTTGGGGCTGTTTCAGCGGCAGGACTTTCCCGGGTCCGGAAGGCCCTTTCGCGGGGTAATCCTTGTATGCCGGGTCGGCCTCCAGGACCGCTTCCTCATCGATCGCAAACCCGATCATCTGAACGATGAAGGCGAAGAGTCGGACCCCCGTCTCCTGATCGAGCCATCCCTGGCTCGCCGCCATGGTCATCGCGGCCACCAGCTGCTGCACCGCAGCGCCGACCTTGCTGACGTCCTTGTTGGTCGCTTCGGGTACCTGGATCTCGTAGGCTCCAAGTTCGTCCTTAGGAACGTCCAGAGGGTAACCTACGTCCAGGGCGCTCTGGATGGCATAGTCGATCATCCGGCACAGGATCTGCTTTACCGTCTGCTGGCGCTTCCCGACGAAGGCCTGGATCGGGTCGTTGCTCTCGCCCGCCGTAGCGCGGTTCACCTGGCCGCCGCCGCCGTACCAATGCTCCGGGATGTTCTTGCAGCCCAGGATGTGGTTGCGCAGCTCCTTGACCGCCTTCTCCATCTCCAGGGCGGAGAGCTTCGGTGCGATCGCGTCCCATGTCACCTTCTCGTTGTGCACCCGCACGCTGCCATCGGACTGTGAAGGGAACTTCTGGGCGTAGGCCTCGCAGGCCTCCTCGTTGGCGCCATCCAGCTTGACGTCCCAGACGAAGGCGTTCTGCTTACGGACCTTTCCCGAATAGTCGTAGAGCAGCTCTTCGTACTCATCCAGCCAGTCGGCAATAATGAAGATATCCGAGGTCCCGAAGGGGTCGTTGCTGACCCGGTTGATCGCCTCGAGGAAGCATTCGCCGTCCAGGTAGCCGTCCCGCATCTGCTGGCCGCTCGCGCTCAGCACCGTCTCCGCTTCCTTGCCGATGATCGTCTTCAGGTAGCGCGGCTCGCCGGTATGGAAGTTGGAGATCTGCACGCCGATCAGCAGCTCGGCATTCTCCGGGTCGGAGTAGATGTTCCGGATCTGCGCCGGGTCGATCATCCCCATCCGGATCCGGCCCGTCTGCTCGCCCTTGAAGATCGGCCAGCACTGCACTCCGAAGATGGAGAGCTCGCGCACCTTGTTCTCGATCTTCACGTCCAGGTCGTTGATCGGGTCGCCCCAGAATTTCTTGATAAAGGCCAGCAGGTTTTCGTTCTTGCTGGTTACCGTGTAGCCGTTGCCGGTGATCAGAGCGGTCATCAGCTCGATCAGCCAGTTGCCGAGCGGGTTGGTTTTCCAGAGCCAGTAGCAGACCTCCACCTGGCGCGCCCAGGCCGCGATCGGCAGCAGCCGGTTGGAGTTGCCCGACAGCCGGCGCCACTCCATATCCGGATCGCTCCCGGCGGAGGCCGCGACCAGCTGAGCCGGTGCGGTCTCCACCGGAGAAGCCGCGGCAACCAACGAGACACCCGATAGGTCCGGTCCGGCCGATCCATTCGAACGCACCATAAACTCGACCGTTCCCCCCAGGGGATGCCTCTCTCGTACCGAAGTCATCCTCATGCCGCGCCCCTGATGTTGACCGCGATCCAGTTCTGTACGCCGGCCATCCGCATCTGATCCTTCCGGGCCACGATGTCATTCAGATGGTCCGTCTCCTGGGAAAGGATGAATCGCAGCTTGTCCGCCGTGTCCTCATCGCCGACCGACACGGCCAGCGCGATCGCCTCGTTGTAGGTTGCGATCGAGATGATCTCCGCCTCTTCGTCGTTGTCGAAGATCGCGGGGATCTCGATCCCGACGTGTACCTCGTTGATGACCTGGGGGATGATGGTGCCGCCCAGGAAGAGGATGCGGTCCTCAAGGAATTCTTGGTGACCGAGCTCCTCGTTGATGCGATCGTCGAAATAGGGGACCTGGCCGGCCAGCTGCCAGTTGACGAACTTGGCCCGGTGGATCTTGTACTGGTCGATCCCGGTGCGCTCCAGCGCGAGCAGAGCATTCAGTATTTCGATCAACTTCGCGTTCGCCATTTATGCCGCCTCCTTCCTGCGGAAAAGTCTGCTCAGCCGTCCCAGTCCCATCACTCCCTTGCTTCCTGCCTCGCGCCGCGGCTTGTCATCCCCGGCGCCGGCGCAGGCCGCCACGATCAGCCCGCTCTCCAGGAGCGTCTTCAGCATGTCGAGCGCGTCCGGCCCGTCGTCATGCCCCCCTTTGTTGCGCAGCCGGAAGTTGATCAGCTGCCTGATCAGCGTCCCCATGCCGTGCCGCTTGAAGCGAATCCAGCCGTTCTTGATCCAGGGCTGCAGCGACTGGATGCGCAGGTCCTTATCCTTGGTGGGCTTAACTCCGTTCACCACAAGGGTGAGACCGCGCCGGTGCGCCTCCGCCTCGAACTGCCCTTTGAACAGTTCCTGGAAGGCCACATCCTCGATCACCGCCTCGTTGAAGGGGTCCCGAATATGGATGTCCATGGTGTCGCTGGTGATCTTGTCCGGATGCCGCTTCTCGATATCCGCCACGGTAAGGTAGATGATGTGCTCTTTCATCCGGCCGGCGATGATGGCCGAGGGGTCCGACTTCTTCGACGCCTTGCCCAGCGAGGGGTCGATCGCACAGCCGTGCTTGGTGTCCGAAAGGTCCACGTCCTCTTCGTCGTAATACCGGATCCACTCCTCCAGGAAGATGGCGTTCTTCGGGTCGATCGGGTTGTTCTGCTTCTCGCTCTGGAAGGCGAGATCCCCATCCTCGATCCTGATCTTCATCAGGTAGTAGTAGGACTCCTCCTCCGGCCAGAGCACCTCGGTACCGGCGAGCATGGCTTCGCGGTTCTGGTCGAAGTAGCTGTCGGCGGCGGCGATCGCCTCTTCCTTCCCGATCGAGATGTCGCAGAAGATCTCCTCCCACTTCTGCCAGAGGTTCTCCGCGGGCGACCAGTGGATGACCGCCTGGAACTTCTTGCCGATCCAGCCGGGCCGGTCCAGCAGATCCTGCAGCAGGCTCTGCTCATTCAGGATGGTCCCCACCACGATGTAGACGCACCCGGGGCGACCCAGCTTGCAGAGCGCCTTGAAGAACCAGTTGGACAGGTTCTGGCGCGAATCCTCGGAGAGCACGTCCTCATCGTTCTCCAGGTCATCCCCGATGACCAGGTCGGGCCGATCCTTGCCGCGGCGGAAACCGCGCAGCGACTGCCCCGACCCTGCCGCGTGCACCTGGACGCCGTTGCGGGTAACGATCTTGCGCGCCCTCCAGGTCGAGCCGGCGCCCGCGATCTCCGGGAAGTCCTGGGCCAGCCGCTCGTTGCACTCCAACTCGATTTTGATGCACTCGATGAACGCCTCGGCCTGCGCAGCGGTGTCCGAGACCTGCAGAATGAAGCGGCGGTACCGGAAGGCGATGCACCATAGCGGCAGCAGCAGGTTCGCCCAGGTACTCTTCGCGTTGCCGCGGGGCGCCGCGTCGGCGGACTTCCCGCTCTCTCCCGCCTCGATCGCCCGGAAGATGAGCTCCGCGAACTTCTTGGCCAGGTACTTATGCAGCCGGCTGGAGGGCCGGTCGAAATAGTGCGGCAGGTAGGTGCGGCCGAAGTACTCCGGGTCCTTCGAGGCTTGCGCCTTCCGGAGCTTCTGGGCCTTCAGGTCGTTGGGAAACGGCTTGGTGCTGGTCTGCACCAGGTCCCGCAGTTCCGCGACCTTCTTGTCCCAAATTTTGGCACGGGCGCTAGGCGGCATACTTCTCCTTGCCGAACTGGATCAGTGCGTCGAAGTTCTCATCGATGGCGAAGGCCAGGTCCGTAGCGTGCTCCCGGGAGAAAACGATCAGGTCCTGGATCACCGCCAGGAACATCTCGCCGCGCTGCCGAGCGATAGCCTCGCTCGCCTCACGCGCCGCCCTGGCGCGCCGGTCCAGGATGGCGTCAAGCTTGGACAGGGTGTCGATATAGGAGCCGGCCTGCAGCGGCGCCTCGGAGATCTTCTCCACAATTTCATCGCGAGCCTGGAGCAGCTGGCCCTCGTAGTTATCCTTGGCAGCCTTTGACTTCTCCCAGGCGCCGCGGGACTTCCAGACATCGAGCGTCTGGCGCGAGACGTCCAAGATCTCCTCGATCGCCGTCAGCGACTTGCCGTCAATGAACATTTGACGCGCCACCGGCTCCAACCGCTCTCTATCGCCCTTGACCGCCATCAGTCGAGTTCCCTCTCCAGCCGGCCGATCTCCCCGTTCGTCACGGCGAGCTCCGTCCAGGATGCCTTCAGTTGGTCCCATTGTTCATCAATCACCGGCACGTCCAGGTCGTCCACCGGAGTGAGCAGCGTGTTGAGCTTGGTCCGGATCGCGTCGGCGCTCCCCTTGATCCTGTTGCGCAGGCGCTCGCGGTTCTGCCGCTGTTCGGCCAATCGGCCCTTCATGGCAGCCCGCTCCAGGTTGAAGCCGCTCATAGTTGTTTCTCCACCTTCGGGTTCTTACGCATGATCGGGCAGAACAGGTTCGCGTCGATCCGGTCCTTCACCTGGGTCATGGTCTGGGTGGAGAGCACGATGATGTCCTGCAGCCCCTCGGCCACCTTCTCATAGCAGATCACCAGCTTTACGTTTTCCTCGTACATCCGGAGTGCCGCGGCGTGGCGCTTTTCCATGCTGCGCGAGATGAGCCCCATGGCGATCCAGGGGCCGAAGGCGATCGCGGCGATGATGGAACCGATCGGCCAGGTACCCACCTTGGACATGATTGCTGCTATTGCCGTCAAGGCGGCGATCTGATCAGGCGTCACGGTTACCTCCAGTATCGTCCGCCACCCCGTAGATCCAGGGCCGCAGCCGGATCGGGACCGGCTTGTTCTTGTAATCCTTGGTTCCGCCGTAGATGCGCAACATGTAGTCGCCGTCCGACAGCTCGTGGTGCACGTAAAAGCAGTTGGAAGAGGAGGCGTCGAGGTGGTGCATCTGGTTGGGATACTCCGCCTGGTAGCGTTCGACCCGGCGGCGCTGCTGATTCGCACCAAGATCCCTGATGACCCGGTCAAAGGTACCGTCGCAGGCCATACCCAGGGGAACCAGACCGTTTCCCACCGCGATCTTGACGGCATCCTTGGTGGCGATCTGGCCGCGGTGCTCTGGGGGGCGGTTCTTGATCATAGCCACGATCAGGGCTGCCTCCTCGATCCCCGCAATCGACCTGGTACCGGTCCTGACCCGGGTCGCGGGCAGGGCGCCGTAAAGCGTCGACACGTGCACATCGAGCAACTCAGCCCACTGCGCCATTTTGGCAACGCGGCCTCCCCGGGGGATGGTCGCCATTTCAGACTTCATCAAATCCAGCATGGCCGGGTCGATCGCTTTTGCCATGTCACACCTCGAAGAGATTAGCCGCCAGTTCCCAGCGTTTGCGCAGATCGGCGAGCGCCAGCTCGATCGTCTGAATCTGCCCTTCGACCTGCCCCATGATGGTCGGTTCCTGCTGCACCCTCTCATCGACGATAAAGGAGGACATCAGCGCCACCGAGCCCAGGACCGCGTCCCGGATCCCGACGATCTGCTCCGCGGCGAACTCCAGGTCCCGCTCTTCTGGGTCGAACACCTTCAGCCGCTTGACCTCCTTGCCCAGGACCTTGATCTGAGCGTTCAGATTCTTGGTCTCCTCATCCACTTCCTTGGCCAGGTTCTTCTCCAGCTTCTCCAGACGCAGATCCATTTTCGCCTTATCTTCCAGGATGCGCTCGATCGCCAGCTGGATATCCTCGTGATGGTCCTGGTCGATCGGTATCGCCTCGCCGCCGATCGTGATGCAATCCGCGTCGACCGCGACGGTGCCGTCAAAGGTGAGCTGGCGCAGCTTGCGCAATTCTCGGTATCCAACCGATAACTGCTGACACGTCGTCAAAAAGCTTTCACCGAAGGCTCCGAGGTTGGCAAGGTCTTCATTTACCTTTTGGCGGGACATCCCCACAGAATCACAGAACTTTTCCCAATTGCCAATACCTGGGATGTCCCGATAAAGCTTGTTCAACTTGACATCTTTCAGCCATACCAAACTGCTAACCGCCGCGAATTTTGCGAACATATTCGAAGTTTGTATCTGTCCTCTTACCTTATGACATTGGGCCAGCAGTCGCTCCCGCTCCACCTGTTCTGCAGAGCGCGTATCCTCCGCTTCACGATCTGCCTGCAGCGTGGCGAGCTCGATATTCGTCGTCTGCAGCTGGCGGTCAGCCGTGGCGATCGCCGCGGCGTCTGCTTTCTCCTTGCCCTTATTCTTGGCCAACACGCGCAGCCGGCGGCGCAGCTCGAGCTCCTTGGTTTTCGTCAGCGGTTGTCCCTGGATGGCATCAATAGCCGCATTAATCGTCACCTCGTTGGCATGCTCCAGAGCCGACACGAAATTGCTGTCATTTGCCGGTGTACCGACGAGCCACCTGAGATCGTTTTCGTTCAAGACCTTCCCTTTCATCGTTAAACCTCCAGTTTTGTAATTTCGCTTTCTATGCCAGCCTTACGATCTTTCAGCCCCTGCAGATACCCGGCATACATGCCGCTGATCCGGGGCCCGGACTCGTACACCTCGCCGACCCTGCGGACCCAGCGTCGATCCACTGCGCTCTGCAGGTGGCAGAGCGCCGTGCCATACGGCATATCCAGGGCCTTGGCAATCTGGGTCCCCGATATCGGGCCAGTCTGCTGGTGCAGGAATTCGATAATGTCGATAAACTTGTAATCCGACTGCACTGGCGCATAGGTTTTCTTCATCGAGCCCCCTCCAACTCCCTTAAAAATAGTTCCCGCTTCTTCCTCTCCCTGGAGGCCTTCTGCTCTTCCTCGCGCAGCTGCTGGATCTCCGAACGGAGAGCCTCCGGGCCAGGCAGGCAGTACAAGCCTGAAGCCTGAGCCAGTATCTCCATCGGACGGCGGTACCCGGTGACCCGGCAGAACGCTGGAAGCCTGATTCCCCACACCTGGTGGTGCACCTTGGACTCCGAAGTCCAGGAATAGATCATGTCCGGAGTGACCAACTCATCCAGCAAATGGCTCATCTCTCCAGCTATCTGGTGTATCGAAAGGGGACACTGTTTTAGCGCCTCCCCCATGGCAAGCCGCAGCTCGCGCTCGACGTTGTATTTACCCTGTGTCGACGGTGTCGAGTCCAACTCCTGCGCGCGCTGGATCAGATCAAGCAGAGAGAGCTGCGCACCATCAGATTTCGGGTGGCTTTTAGACATTGCTAACTGCCCCATGTTTTGATATTGTTCGTTTCTGGCCTACCCGGGCCGTTCTAGACTTCAAAGGACGGCCTCTCCGATCGTAACGCGACGGCCAGATCACAGCCGCCGGTACTCCGATGACCTTCGCAACAATCCTCTCCATCTGAGACCAGGCCCGATGCAGAACGGCATTCGGCGAACCGTCCGCATATTCGAACTCGCGGGCGATCCGTGCGAACGAGTACTTCTTCTTGGCAAGAGCCGCCTTGATATCCGCCGGGTGCCAGTCAGTAGTGGTCGCAATCTTCTGAGCTGTATTTTTCACAGGTCCTCTCCAAGAGGTCTTTTTTAGGGCTGTCTAAATTTCAGTTCCGAAACTGACAAGGCAACAATAAAGAAATTTTCTTCATTGTGCAAGGGAAAAATTCTTCCATGGAAGAAAATAGAATAAAAAAGATACGAGAGGATCATGGCGGGATGAGTCAGGCGAGACTTGCTGAATTCATTGGCATCTCCGCCAACAAAATTCGGGATGCCGAGTCGGGCAAGACGAAAATTTCTTCCGAAATTGCGACAGCGATAGAAAAAAGATTCGGGTATAATTTCCGGTGGGTACTGACCGGAGAAGGCCTGGAGAAAGGGGACGCCTCAGTCGATCATATCCGTCCGAAGAGTTACAGCACCGAGAGCACCCAGGTCTGGACGGTAAACTCAGGCAACATCCTGGATGATATGAATACCAACCTGAGCCCTGCCCAGCAGGAAGTAGTAAGGCTGCTATTGCATTACGGAAATGAAGCGATATACGAAGATCTGAAGAAAAAATTGTTGAAGATCAAAGCGGTAATGGGAGATTAAGACGCCTGCAGCGGAGGGAATTAAAAAATAGGGGAGGGTAAACAGATGGCGAAATTTATTCTGATGTTGGCGATCTTAGCAGGTTTCGGTTGGCTGGCGTGGCGTCTCCTGATCTTCCTGAGGTCTTTTCTGAAACCGTTAAAAGAAGCCGTCGCACCCTTTTCCGCGACCGTAGATCCTTATGCCAAGAGATTCAATGAACACGTCGAAGCCTCCCTGAACAAAGCAGGCCTGGGAGTTGTCTCCGACGTCAATAAGAAAGTTGCCAATATAATCGATACGACCCTGACCAAAGTAGATCACGCCCTGGACGCGAGCGAGCAGGCCATCGAGCAAAAAAGAAAATAGAGTCTAAAGTGCTTTCCCCAGGAATGCAACTTGGCGTGCGATCGCGTTTGGTGGCCACTCAAGAGTAATACCAACCTGGTCTAGCGTTTCAGTTACGTTTACGCCCATCCCCTCAGGGCACCAGGTCGCAGAATATCCTCTGCAGTTCCTCGAGGCGAGAGCGCGCTCGATCTTCTCCGCGAGCTGCTTGCGGGCCTTTGGTTGCCAGTACAGCACGCACCTCAGCTGGCGATCGCTCCAGGTCGGGTTCCTGCTTTTCATCCTGGCGACATGTCCGCCCAGGTCGAACTCATTCACCACAGCATAGACCGGCTGCTCCAGGTCGAACGCAACATCGAACAGCGGTGCGATCGGCGGGCAGCGATCGCACTTCCCGACATTTGGACAGCCACGAGGGTGCAGCGGATATGGACGTACACAAAGAGCTCGGACAGAGTAATCGATCACCGGGATCACGCGCACCAGGGCGACCTCTCCGCCATCATCATCGTCTCCAAAAAGTTCCAGGTTCCTCACCGCAGACCTCCATCAAGAAATGTTTGGTACCGTTACGTTTTGCCTCAGATGTAAACCATCTGTCAACCATCGGCGCGGAAGTTTATCGTAATTTCGCCCCCTTCAATATCGTGCCCCCCTAGTCAGGCAACTTCCCCCTCACCCCGGCCCTCCCCCGCAAGGGGGGAGGGAGAGTTTGTAGAAGGTGGATGGGATGGGAATGGCATTGGAGCTTCAAGGTCAGGTCCGAATATGCTTGAGAGCTTAGGGTCAGGCCCGAATATGCTTGGGAACTTCGGGATTCAGGCCCGGATATGCTTGAGGCGCTTGTTGAGCGTCGGCTGGGAAACCCCCAGAAGCCGCGCGGCGATGGACTGGTTCCCCTCGGCACGCCGCACCGCTTCAGCAACCAGCAGGTCGATGACCTCGGTAAAGCCGGGCAGCCGCTCCAGGCCGAAGAAGGGGTTGCTGTCGGGATCCGCAGCCTGCGCTGCGGCGGGACGGGCCGAGAGCTCGCCGAACGCCTTGATGAAGGCCTCCATGGAGAGCACCCCTCCCCGATGCACGCTGACCGCGTCGCAAACCATCGCCTTCAGTTCCCGCACGTTGCCAGGGAAATCGTAGGCGGCCAAAAGCACCGCCAGCTCCTTCGGCAAGGTCGGCTTCTTTTTGCCGAATTCGCGGGACGCCTCCCCCAGGAAATGGTCCAACAGCAGGGGGATATCCCCCTTTCTAAGGCGCAGCGGCGGGATGTGTACGTGGTGCGTCCGGAGCCGGTAATAGAGATCCTTGCGGAATTGTCCGGCGGCCTGGCGGGCAGCCAGGTCCTGGTGGGTGGCGACCACGATCCGGGCCCGCATCCGTTTGGGGCGGTCGCTGCCGATGGGGTAATACTCCGACTCCTGCAAAAGTCTCAGCAGCTTCACTTGGGACGCCAGCCCCAGGTCGCCGATCTCGTCCAGAAAGAGGGTCCCCTCCCCTGCCTGTTCCACCATGCCGCGGCGGGCCTCGCCGGCTCCGGTATAGGCCCCCCTCAGATGCCCGAAGAGGGTGTCGGCGACCATGGCGTCATCCAGGCCCGCCACGTTCACCGCGACCAGCTCGCCCTTGCGGCCGCTCAGCTTGTGCAGTGCGCGCACCACCAGCTCCTTGCCGACGCCGCTCTCCCCGGTGACCAGGATCGGCTGCGAGCTGGCCGCCACCGCCTCCAGGTACTGAAATATCGAGCGCATCCCCTTGTCGCCGGTGACTATGGCGGCGAACGCCTCCGGATGCTCCAGCCGGTCGTAGAGGATGCGGCGGCGCATCTCCAGGTTTTCCCGCTGCAGCTCCTGCTCCCGCACGGCCCTTAAGACCCCCTTGATGATGCGCTGCTCCTCGGAGGTTTTCACGTAGTAGTCGAAGGCGCCGGAGCGCATGCAGTTGACCGCCGTTTCCAGCTGGTTCAGCCCGCTCACGATGATCACCGTCACCTCCGGGTGCTCCTCGGAGATCCTGGTCAGCAGTTCCTCGCCGGATACGTGGGGCATGGTGAGGTCGAGCAACCACCCCCACGGAGTTCTCCACCAGCAGCTGCAGGGCCTGGCGGCTGTCGGAACAGCTGAGGATATTGGTGATGCCGGCCCGCTCCAGGCTGATGCTCATGGCGTAGAGCCAGTCAGGCTCGTCATCCACCAAAAGTATGCTGAACGAGGGGTAGAGGGTCGTTGTCATGAGGTGATCTCCTGGCGGGGAATGGGAAGTGTCAGGCGCACGGTGCTGCCGCCGCCCGGCACCGAGCTGAAGCTGAGCGTGCCGCCGTGTTCCTTCACGATACCGGAGGATACCGAGAGGCCCAGGCCGGTGCCGCCGCTATCCCGCTTCGTGGTGAAGAAAGGGTCCGTCAGGTGCTGCAGGTGCTCGGGGCTGATGCCGACCCCCTGATCGCGCACCTCGAGGACGACGGCGCCCCCCGCGGCGTCCGCATAGGTGGCAACCTCAATGGCCCGATCGGGTCCCGGCAGGGCCTGGCAGGCGTTCATCACCAGGTTCACCACGACCTGCTCGATGCGCTGGGAGTTGCCGCGGATCCGGGGGAGGGAGTCGTCGTAGCTCGCGCTGAAATGTTCCGTGCTTTTGTCGATCAGGTTGGCCAGCAGGCGCAGCGCGGTGCGCACCGTATGGTTCAGGTCCATCTCTGTGGTAAGCCCGGGCTCCTGCTGGCGGGCAAAATCCTTGAGATCCTCCACGATCGTCTTCACCCGGCGGGAACCATCGAGCATCTGGATCATCAGGCGGGGCAGCGCCTCTCTCATGCGCGAGTAGCGCAGTCCCGCACAATCGAAATCGCCGTGGGCCGCGAAGTGTTCCTCCAGAATCGGCTCCACGTCCCGAAACGCCTCCATCATGACCGGCATGTTGAGCAGGATGAGGCCGTTGGGGTTATTGATCTCATGAGCCACCCCGGAGACCAGGATACCGAGGGCCGCCATCTTGTCGGCCTGAACCAGCTGCTGCTGGCGGTTGCGCAGTTCCTCCTCGGCATGGCGGCGCTCGGCGACCTCGCTGGTCAGCTCGGCGGTCCTGGTCGCCACCTCGCGCTGCAAGGTCCGCGACCAAAGGAGCACCCCTGCCACCAGCAGCACCAGCGGGCCGACGACCACGGCGCCGTAGCGGAGCACCTGGCGCCAGCTAAGGCCCGGAGGCTCCAGGACGCCGAGCCAGCGGTTGTAGATGCGCTGGTATTCGCCGGTATTCTTGAGAATGGCCATCCCTTCGTTGAAGCGGGCCAGCAGGGCGGCGTTTCCCTTGTTGACGGCGAAGCAGTAATTCTCGGCGGAGACCGGATCGCCCACGGCTTCCAGGTTGGCGAGCCCCAGTTCGCGGATCAGGTAAAGGCCCGGCAGCTTGGCCATGAGCGCGTAATCGTACCTGCCGGAGGCCAGCCGGCGCAGCACGTCGGCATGGGTCGGTGCGGTGACAATCCGGGCGCCGACCTTGTGGGAGCGCAGGAACTCCTGCATGATCCCGTCCTCCAGAACGACGACCTCCTTGCCGCGCAGGTCGGCGAGGGTCGGGGACTTTCCGGCGCCCCTGCGGGCGAACAGCGAATGATGGACGATGGTGTGGGGCGGCGAGAAATCGGCCAGCTGGGCCCGCTCCTCGGAGTAGGACATCCCCTCCAGCACGTCGATCTTGCCGGAGCGCAGGTCCTGATGCAACTCGGCCCAGGCACCGAGGCGGATCTCGACACTGAGCCCCATGACCCTGGCGACGGCCCTGGTCAGATCGACGTTGTAACCGGTCGGGTTGTTATCCTGGTCGAGGAACTCGTAGGGCGGGTAGCTCCGGTCGCCGCCCACGACGACCAGAGCCTTTGCTTTGCTTTCTTCCTGCGCGGCGCCGGCGCCCCCGGGCGCGATCAGGAATAGCGTTGCGGCCATAATGAGGACACAGAGGTTTCTGATAGCACTTCTCCACGTTTAGCTGCGGTCCATGCTACTCTACTACCACAAAAATGGAATTTGCGCAGCAATTACACTGCCGGCCTGTATCGGTTTCAGTCCCGGTGCCACCACGCGACTGACGGTTTGCGGCATTAGACAATCAGCTTCTAGCTAGTTGAACTCAAGTTTGTAAAAAAGATCAGCGCCGCTCTCTGAGCCGCTCTGAGTCTCGATCTGCCAGTGGTGCAGGATGTCGTAGCGCAACTGGAACAGGCTGCCGCCGGTCACCAGGGAGCGCCCGTAGCTTAGGTAGATCTTCGGTGTCAGGTACTTCCCGACGGTCATGAGCGACTCTCCCGCACTTGCCTTGGGCGCGGCACCGGTCGGGGTGACCGGCACCTCCTTGTACCCCATGCGCCCGGCGTTCGCCTGGTCCACCGTCTCGACGCCGAGGACGTTCAACCCCAGCCGGTCCTTGAGCTTGTCCTGGAAGGATTCCGACTGCCCGAACGAGAACAGGGAGCTTGCGGCGCTGGCCACCAGACTCGCCTGATCGCTGCTGGTGCCCAGCGGATGCCCCAGGACCATGTAGGCCATGATGTCGACGTCGGGCATGGTCGGCTCGGAATAGAGCTTGACGACCTGCGAGCCGAGCCGGCCCGCGACCGTCACTCCGGCACGCACGTCGGCCACCGTGCGTAGCGCCAGGATATCCAAGGTCGGCTGGTCCACCGAACCGCCGGTGTAGTAGAGCCTGCCGCGCACGATCTCCAGGTCGATGCCGTAGGCGCGGTAACGCCCCTTGGTGACGCGGATCTCTCCGTGGCTCGTGATGCTTTCGATTCCTTCCAGCGTGAGGTTCATCTCTCCGCCCAGGGTGGCGTCGATCCCTTCCGCCTTCACCTGGACCTTGTCGCCCAGCACCAGCTTGATCTCGCCCTGCACCAGGATCGGGAACTTACCGTTTTCGGAGGCGGGCGCCCCTTCCAGGATTACATCCTCGCTCGGTTTCACCACCGAGCGGGAGGGAGGACCCGAGATGAGCAGTTCCGGTATCTGCAGCTCGCCGTTGATCGACAGGCGGTCTCCCTTACCCTCAAACGTCAGCTTGGGCGAACTGTACAGCTGGATTTCGGGGAGGTAGACGGTCTGGAAGCGCTCTCCGTTCAGGGTCCCGCGGTACCCGACCACTTGCCAGCCCTGCAGCTGCACCAGGGCCGTCCCCTCGAGGTGCCCCGGCCCCGAGACTGCCTTGAATCCCTCGATCCTGACCTGGTCCTTTTCCAGCCGGGCGCTCAGCTCCAGGTCGCTGACATGGATCCCCGCGCTGGGGAGATAGGCGCCGGCCTTGGCAAGCTTCAGGCTGCCCAATAGGCTCGGATCGCTCCAAGTCCCCCCCAGCCTCAAGTCGAGGTCGAGGTCCCCGTGGCTTTCCTGCAGCAGACCCGGGAAGATGGAAGTCAGGAATCCCTGTTCCTTTACCTGGCCGGCGAGAAATCCCGCGAGCGCCCCCCGGGGGCTGGGCGCCACCGGAAGGCGGGCCGGGATCGGGAGCGTGAGGCGCCCCTTGGCCGAGCCGTAATCGGCCAGCGCCAGCGACAGGGTGGCGGCCAGGGACTCGCCCCTCCAGGCGAAAGCCAGTGACGCGGAGCGCAGGTTCGCGTTCAGCTCGCCGCCGGTCCCCCGCCAACCCGCGCTTCCCTGGGAAAACTCCGTAGCACCCTCCATTTCCAGGCGTTTCCCCGCCAAAAGCTTACCCTTGGCCTGCCCGGCGAGGGTCCCCTTCAGGTTCAGCGGGCCGGGGAGGAAGTGTTTGAAGAGCACCGGGTCGATGCCGCCCCATTCCAGGGCGAACGCCCCGGTTTCGGGAATCCCGAGCCCCAGCGCGGACGGGGAGGAGAAGCTCCCTCTCAGGGTCGCCCCCCCTTGCAGCGAGAGGTCGAGCCCCGCGAGCAGGCCGCGTTCATCCCCATTGAGGCGCAGGGTGAAGCGCTCCAGGGCGATCCGCTCGCCGCGCGCGCTGAAGCCCCCGGTCGCCGACGCCTCCCCGGCCAGTTTCAGCCGGCCGGCCTCGCCCTTGCCGCCGCGCCAGGAAAAGGCCAGCTCGGCCTTTTGCAGGGCGGCGTCGAACGTCTCGGTCTCGCTGTGCCAGGCGAGCGTCCCCTGGGTCAGGGCGGCGTTCCCCTTCAGGTCGAGCCGGGTTCCCGGTAGCAGCTTCCCGGTAACGAGCCCAGCCAGGCGTCCCTCCAGTTTCAGGTCTTCCGGCAGCCAGGGGCGCAGCAGCACGAGGTCGAGCCCCGAGCAGCGCAGGGTCAGGTCGCCCCGGTCCGGAAGCGAGAGGGTCGCGGGTTTTGGGGAGGCAAAGAGCAGGTGGGCCTCCCCGGCGCCTCCGGCAAGCGCGAGATCGAGAGTAGCACGCAGGCCGCTCCCGCTGCCGTCCAGAGCCGCCGCCAGCCGCTCGATGCGGAGGGTGCGCCCGTCGGCGACCAGGGTACCCTGCGCTTCCGCCTTGCCCTCCAGAATCAACCGCTCGCCCGGCAGCAGCCGCAGCCCCAGCTGGCCGGTGCTCCCTCCGGAGATCTCGATCCCCGAGAGCCAGGAGTTGGCCCGGGCCAGGTTGATCCCGCTCCAGCCTCCGCGCAGGCTCCCCAAAAGCGGATGCAGGGTCAGGTCGGCGGCGAGCTCGACCCGTTCGGAGGGAGCGCCGCGCAGCGCGAGGGGCGCCAGGACCAGCCGGTCGGCGCTGATGACCAGCGGCGCGGGAGCCGCCAGGCTCCAGGGGCCGACGCTGTCGCGACCGGAGAGCCGGACCAACTGGCCACGCCAGACCCCGCCCCCGTACCCGCCGGTCAGGGTGGCCTGCGCCGAACCGCGCGGGGAGTTCAACTGCGCGTCCAGGGTGTGGTGGGAAAGGTTACCGTCCAGCTTCAGCTCCCCGCTATCCGCCTGCAGCCGACCGGCGGCGATCCGGCTCAGTGAGGCCTCCAGCTGCACGGGATACCCCGTCTGGTCGCCCAGCCGCGCGCTCAGCCGCGCCGCGGCGACCCGCACCCCGCCGGCGGCAAGCTTTTGCCCCTGCCCGCTCGCACTGCCGGCCAGCCGCCCGCCGCGCCAGCGCACCCAGGCGTCGGCCTGCAGGGCGCCCGCCGCGCCGGGGATCAGGCGCGAGAGGTCCTGCACCCGGGCCGCCAGGTTGAGGCGCTGGTCCAGCCGGCCCGCGCCGCGCAGATCGAACCCCTTCCCCTTGAGCAGCAACCGGTCGACCCTGACCTGTTCGCCGGCAAAGGCCCCGACCAGCTCTCCCTGCAGTTCCTTGCCGTGCAGCCGGCTCTCCAGGAGTTTCCCGTCCAGCTTCCCTTTGAGGCCCCCGGTCAGGGAGCGCTCCAGTTCACCGGCCAGCTGAAGGTTGATGCGCCCCGACCAGTCCGGCGCTATTTTCCCCGGGTTGAGCCCACGGCCGGAGAGCTTCCCGCGCATCCGGATTCCCTCGCTCCAAGAAAGTTCCAGGCTGCCGCCCAGGCTTCCGTCCAGCAGTTTACCGCTGAGAGGCGCCAGCGTGAGCCCGGCTCGCCCGCCCTGGTAGTCCGCGGCCAGCGACCCCGTCTGCCAGCCCGGGCCCCGGTTTGCCAGGGCGAACTTGCCGCGGTAGCTGGAGGGAGTTCCCGTCAGGCTCAGGGTCCCGGAGAGCCTGGTCGCCTGCTTTAGCTGGTCGCGCAGATCGAGATCGCTTCCCTTAAGGGAAAGCGAGATGATGGGTTCCCCATTGGTGAAGGTCAGGCTCCCCTCCCCGGTCAGGGAGCCGCGCGCCCCCGGTCGCGCGAGGTTCAGGCTGCGCAGCCGGAAACCGCCCCCCGCCACGCCGAGTTCCCCGGTCAGTTCCAGGCGCTGGGCTCCTCCGGAGCGCCCCGCCGCGGCGACGCTCCCCGCAAAGAGCTCCGGCTCCTTTCCCGGGACGAGCCGCGTCTGCAGGGAGAAGAAATCCATCCCCCCGACCGGCTGCGCCGGGACCAGCGCCAGGTCGATCCTCAGCGAAGGGCGCGCGAAGCCTGCCGCCAGCTCCCCGGAGAGCCGCCCCTGCGGGGAGCTGGCGGAAAACCCTTCCAGGGTCAGCACCCCGCCGCGGTAGCTCAGGGTGCTGGCGAGCCCGGTCAAGAGCACCGGCGGCTCCTTCAGGTGGCGATAGCTGAACCCGTTCAGTTTGAAGCTCGCCACCTCTGCGCTGAGGCGCTCTGCCCAGCCGCTTACCCGCGGCCAGCTGAGCCGGAGCGGCTTCCCGCTGGGCGGCCGGTCGTCCTGGACCCGCACCCCGGAAAGCGCCAGTTCGCGGACCTCGAGGTCCCCGTGCAGCAGCGCGTGCGGCTGCCAGGCAAGCTCCAGCCGGTCGATCTCCGTCGAGAGCTTCGCCTGGTCCAGGCGCACCCCCGTCAGGCTCAGGTGGTCCAGGAGCCTCCCCTGTATCTGGCGCACCGAGATCCGGAGCCCGGCGGGACGCGGCAACTCCGTCAGGGCGAAGCGGGCCCCCGCGGTCGTCCCGACCAGCCAGGCGAAGGCTCCCCCCAGGAGGAGCACCAGGGTCAGCAAACCAATGCCGAGGTAGAGTGCACGCCGTTTCATAACTGGAACCCCACGGTGAAGACGATGCGGTAATGGCTCCAGCCGCTGTCCAGCGGCTTGGCCAGGGAAAGGTTCAGCCCGCCGACCGGCGTGTAGTAATGCACGCCGACCCCGATCGCCTGGAACAGCTGCACCCGGTTGAAGTCACTGAAGGCGTTCCCCGCGTCATGGAAGATGGAGACCCCCCAGCTCTGGTAGAGGTAGCGCTCCAGCTCGATGCTGCCAAAGATCAGGTGGCGCCCGCCCACGACTTGGCCGGTCGCGTCGCGCGGCCCGAGGCTCTGGTAGCCGTAGCCGCGCACGCTCTCGTCGCCGCCGGCAAAAAAACGAATGGACGGCGGCAGGTCCGCCAGGGGGTCGGCGAGCAGGGTCGCGCCGACCTTGGAACGCAGGTGCAGGGAGCTGCGCCAGGGGAGCGGCAGCAGGGCATTCCCCTCGGCGATGAACTGGGCCAGCGCTGAATCCGAACCGAGGTAGGGGTGGGCCCCCCTAAGGTCCAGGGTGTAGCGGTAGCCCCTGGTCGGACGCACCATGTTGTCGAAATTCTCCTTGGAGAAGCGGTAGCCCGGCATCACCAGGCGGGAGCCGGAGTTCTCGCCGGCTATGGTGAATTTCTCCTCCTGGATCTTGACGTAGGCAGTGCCGAGTTCCCCCCTGCCGAAGCTGCGGTTACGGTCCAGTTCGAGCGCCACCAGCTTGCTTTGGTAGGTGGTGACGTCCTCCTGTTGCAGGTTTAGCTGCACGACGCTGGAACTCTTGATGTCGCGCGGGCTGGGGATCGTGTAGCGGGCCGCGAACCCCTGCAGGCGCTGGGCCGCGTACAGGTTCAGGTCGAGGTCATGCCCCAGGTGGAACAGGTTCAGGTCGCGATAGCGCACCGTGAAGCGCGCTCCCGTGTCGGTGCCGTACCCAACCCCCGGGCGCAGGCTGCGGCGCGGAGCGGAGACCAACTGCACCAGGACCGGGACCTTGCGCTCCTTGGCCTGCTCCTTTTGGGGAGTCACCACGACCTGCTTGAAGCGCTCGGAGTTGGCGAAGTTGAGCTGGGTCTCGGCGAGCTTGGCGTAGGAGAACACCTCCCCCGGACTGAAGGCGAGGAAGCGCTTGAGGTAGGGCTGCGGGTAGTCGGGCGCCCCGTTTATCTGCACGTCGTCGAAGAAGTAGCGCTCCCCGGTCTCCAGGGTCAGGGCGACCCGCGCGCTCAGCTCTCCCGGTGCGATGCGGATCTCGTGGCGCGGGAAGTCGGCGTCCAGGTAGCCAAGCGCCACGGCGCGCGACTTGAGATCGCTCTTGGCCCGCTCGTAGGCCGGCTGCAGCAGCACGCCGCCTTTGGAGAGCGGGAAGGAGTGCACCAGACTGTTTAACTGGGACTCTCCCGCGCCCGGCCCCTTGAGCTCCACCTCCACCCCGCTCAGGCGCACCGGCTCGCCCGGGGTGACCTGCACCAGCAGAAGGAACTTGCCGCCCCGTCGTTCCTGGACCGAGACGCCGACCTGGGCGTGGTAGTAACCGTAGGGCTGCAGCGCGAGCCTCGCCTTCTGCGCCGCCTGGGTCGCGAAGCGGTCCAGCCAGAGCCGGTCCACCTTGCCGTCGCGCACCAGTCCGGGCGGCAGGGAGAGCGCCTCGCTGACGTTCTTCAGGGGGGCATCCTCCACCCCGGTCACCTCGAGCTCGACCGGGTCCGCGGCAAGCAGGGTAGTGGCCGAGCCGAGCAGCAGCAGAGTACAGATCAGGAGGACGCTAGGGCATGGGAACCGGTGCATGGTGACGCCTTTTACGGTTAACGGGGGAGCGCCCAAAAGGGCCGAAGTCAGGGACCCTGAGGGGCGCGCGGCTGCGGGCTGGTGCAATTTTACCATCTATCGGCCTTCCTGCAGCGCGCTGGCACGACATCATTGGCAAAAAGCAGCTGCGCGGCAGGGTAAAAACCGGCCACGGACGGCCCAAAGTAGTCGGAATGTGTCGGAAAACCCTGCCAAGCGCGCAGAGTCTGCTATAATGAATCCAGGACAATTCATGAATTTCGAGGTATGCATGTCAGAGCACCACACAGAGCACCACAGTAATGGAGATGAGGCACCGCGGGTCAGGGAGATGATCATCGACGACCTCTCGGAGGTCTTCCACATCGGCGAGGACCTCTTCACCGCAGAGTACTCCCAGAGCCTGTACCGTACCTGGGACGAGTACGAGATCACCACACTTTTCAACTCGGACAACGAGCTCTGCATCGTCGCCGAGCAGGGAGACCGGCTGCTGGGGTTCGCCCTGGGGACCACGGTCAAGAAGCACAATTCCCCCTGGAAGTACGGCTACCTGGTCTGGCTCGGGGTGCGCCGCGACATCCAGAAGCTGCAGGTGGGGGAGAAGCTCTTCAAGGAGATCATGCGGCGCATGAAGGAGCAGGGGGTGCGCATGATCATCATCGACACCTCCGCGAACAACGAGCCGGCGATCCGCTTCTTCCAGAAGCACGGTTTCGACAACATACAGGAGCATGTCTACATGACACTCAACCTGACGCGCAAGCATAAAAAGAAAGCGGTGAAGAAACCATGAGCGGGCGCCTGGAACGGACCCTGGCGGCGATCGATCCGATCCGGCTCCGGAAGAGCTTCCTGGAGCTTTTGGATATCTACTCCCCCTCCGGCAAGGAAGAGGATATCCAGCTCCACCTGGAGGAGATCCTGGGCGGCGCCGGCTTCGCCGTGGAGCGCCAGGAGGTGGAGGAGGACCGCTACAACCTGCGGGTCACCATGGGGCGCGGCGAGCCGCAGCTCTACCTGGTGGGGCACGTGGACACCGTCCCCGCCTGGGACCTCGAGGAGTTCGGGGCCAAGGAAGAGGGGGAGACCATCCACGGGCTGGGGAGCGCCGACATGAAAAGCGGCTGCGCCGCCATGATCGAGACCTGGCTCGCCCTGGCGAGCGCGCTACCCGAGGAGGAACGCCCCCCGGTGGGGCTGCTGCTCGCAGTCGGCGAGGAAGAAAACGGCGACGGCAGCGCGCGCTTCCTGGAAAGCTGCCGCCCCCCTTGGGCCGTCATCGGAGAGCCGACCGGGCTGAGCGCCTGCTTTTCCCATTACGGCTACCTGGAGGCGGGGTTCGTCACCCACGGGCTGAAGAGCCACTCTTCGCTCCCCGAGCTGGGGCACAACGCGGTGGAGTCGATGCTGCGGGTACTGCTGCACCTGGGGAACAACTCGCTCTTCGACCGCGAGCAGTCCGAGATCATCTATTCGATCCGGGAGATGCGCTCCTCGCAGCAGGGGTTCGTGGTCCCGGACCGCTGCGAGGCCTGGATCGACCTGCACCTCGCACCGGAGCGCGACCCGGCCGCCCTGGAGCGGGCCATCCGCCAGCTGGCGAGCGGCGCCGACCAGTACATCCCCGGCCTCGACCTGAGCGTCGCCTTCGACTTCGCCTCCGCCGGCTACAACCTGGGCACGGACAACCCCCTGGCCCGGGTCCTGGAAGAGCTCTACCCGCGGCTGGGGCTCCCCTTAAAGCTGGACGCCTTCCGCTCGCACTCGGACGGCAACCTCTTCTTCGCGGCGGGATGCAAGCCGCTCATCCTGGGCCCCGGCGCCCTGGAGGTCTGCCACACCCCCGAGGAGCAGGTGGACTTCGCCGAGGTGGTCGCGGCGGCGCGGGTCTACGCGGCCCTCTGCCTGGCCCTGGATTAGCCCCGCCCGCCTGGGGTCAGTAGGGTGAGATGGAGTTGTTCATGGAGGGGTGGCAGCGCTGGCAGTCGTTCATGGGGAACGCCACCTGCATGTGGCAGGCGCCGCAGAAGTTGCCGAAGATGTTGCTGTCCATGGTGAAGGCTTCCGTGGTCTTCTTCTTGATGGCGAAGATGTCGGGGTGGCAGCTGGAGCAGTCCAGCTCGACGGAATGGTCCTCGTGGGAGAACCGCACGTCGCTTCTGGGCTGGGCGGTGCCGAGCTTGATCGGCTGGCGCAGGTTGTTGGGAAGCTTGATCGCCGTGTAGGACGAGTCGAGGACGTTGATCGGACTGACGGTCCCCCGCTTCAGGGCGGCCGACCAGTCGATGCCGTTTCCGAAGTCGGAGCGGGGCAGACCGCCGGAGAAGAGCTTGAACTGCTGCTGCAGCGCCTTGGTGTCCTCCAGGTGGCATTTCTTGCACTGGGGCTTGGGCCCGTCGGCGGCCGTGAAGGCTCTGGAGCCGTTGTGGCAGGCCCCGCAGTATTTCCCCGCCAGGTACTGGCTGCGGGTGATGCCGGTGTCCCCCGAGCGCATGCTGAACCCGAGTTCCTGGTGGCAGACCCGGCAGGTGTAGCGCGCCCGGTGGCTCCAGTGGGAAAAGACCACCGGAGCCATCCCCGCCTTCAGGGATTGGGCGCGCATGACCACATTGCCGTACTGCCAGAAGGGGCCGTTGGGGGGGATGGCCCTGATGACCTTCCCCAGATCGGCGCGGTCCATCGCCTGGCAGCAGGCGCTGGCCAGCAGCAGCAGGGCCAGGGTCAACGCGGCGCACCACGAGATCCCGGCCGCCCGGGGTTGCCGACTGTCAGCCATGCGAGCCCCGAGGAAGCCTCTCATTGGGAGCTCGGCTCGTTCTTCTTATACTCAAGAACGTAGGCGTAGAGGTTCCGGCACATCTGCAGTCTCTTCAGATAGACCTTGCGCACCGATTCCTCCTGGGTGTCGATGACCTTCTCCAGGGCAGCACAGCGCCCGATCAGCTGGTTCAGCTCCTGCACCGTGAGCGCCATGGCGTCGCCCGTCTTGGCGCAGGTCGCGTCAAAGTCGGCACGCCACCCCTCCTCGCCCCGGGCCCCCCCCGGCAGCAGCCAGAGACAGAGGGCTCCCGCCAGGGCCGCGCCCCTGAGCTTGCGCGCTAGCGTCGTCATGGCGTTCACTGGACCTGCTTGGCGTGGCAGCGCTTGCAGTCGGTCTGCGGGAAAGCGACCTTGTCGTGGCAGACGCCGCAGTACTTCCCGTCAAAAAGCTCTATCATGGAGTACTTGGAGGCGCCCTTCTTGATCCCGACGAAGATGTCGGGGTGGCAGAGCTCGCAGCCGTTCCAGACCGTGTGCTTGGAATGCGAGAAGATGATGTCGGGCATGCCGTCCACCTTGGACTTGAGAGCGAAGTCGCCCTGTATCTTCATCCCGGACTTCTTGACGGAAACGCCTTCCACCTGGTCGACCAGTTTCAGCGCGCCGATCTCCTCCGCCTTCTCCCAGTTGATGCCGTTACCGAAGGTCTCCTTGGGCATCTTCTCCAGGAAGCGGAAGAAGGCCTCTTCCTTGGCCGGGTCCCGCTCCAGCGAGTGGCATTTCAGGCACCGGTTGTACTCCTCCCGGCTGAAGGTGGTGGCGCAGGAATCGAAGATCTTGGCCTTGCCCAGCATGCTCTTGCCGTTATGGCAGGTGCCGCAGAAATACCCCTTGGCATTGTCGACGGCGCGGATCTTGGTCGAGTTGGCGGTCATGCCGAAGCCGATGTCGACGTGGCACACCCGGCAGGTGTAGTTTTTCCGGTGCACCCAGTGGTCGAATACCACCGGCGGTATGCCGGCCTGCTGGGAATAGTTGCTGATGGTGACACTGCCGAAATCGTAGGGAAGCGGCTTCTTTTTCTTGGACCCACCAGCCGCCCAAAGCAGGCTGGACCCGGCGAGCAGCATCGTGCAGACGAGAAATATTCTTTTCATTTTCCCCTCCCCAAGTTTCCCGGATAGCGACCGGGTCACAATCAATGAACACACAATAATGTACCATAATTTATTGCAAATATCTCAACCTGACAAGAATTATTTTCAACAGGGAACAGAGACATTGTCAGTAATCTGCGCTTCAGGCTCGCCAGAGACGAGCTCAAAGAGAAAAGAAATCCCTTGTCAAGCAGGCAACTGCCCGTTTGACATAAATTTTTTCTCTTAAAAATGGACTCACGCCGAACGTCAAAAGGGCGCTCTGGAATAGAGTGCCCTTTTGCCGGGCCAGCTTCAGTGCAAACAAAAATTACCCAGCGGCTTTGACATTGTCCGGCCGCCCCGGACCTTGAACCACCCCACCATGGAGTCGAGGTCGGCGGCCGGCAAACGATCCCGTCGCTGGCGCCCAAGGCCTGGTACACCTGCCCGCGCACCCGCGGCGCCGGTCCGGGCAAGTAAACGATTGCCCCAGCAGCGTTTTCGGGGTAACCTATTGGTAATTCCTTCGTTATCAAAGGCGGTTCCCAGTGTTGCGCTGCATCAAGATCGTTTTCCTCCTGCTGTTCCTTTTTTGCCCCGCACCATCACATGCCGCAGCGGTCAAGACCGGCGCGGAAGTCCTCAGCGAGGCGGGCTTCTCCCCGCTCAAAGGCAAAAGGTTCGCCCTGGTCACCAACCAGTCGGCGCTGGTGGGCGGCGTCCACCTGCTGGAATTGATGGGGCGGGCGGGGGTGCAACCGAGCGTCATCTTCACCCCCGAGCACGGGTTGCAGGGCGCCGCGGAGGACGGGGTCAACCTGGCCGACGGCAGCTATGCCGGCATTCCGGTCAAGAGCCTGTACGGCGCCAGCGAAAAGCCCCGCCCGGAGGACCTCAAGGGGCTCGACCTGGTGGTGTTCGACATCCAGGACGCCGGGGTGCGCTACTACACCTTCATCTCCACCATGGGCCTCGTCATGCAGGCCGCGGCCCAGCAGGGGATCCCGTTCCTGGTGCTGGACCGCCCCAACCCGCTGGGCGGCAGCTACGTCGCCGGGTTCGTGCGACGCCGGCTGCCGGCAAGCTTCACCTCCCTCTACCCGATCCCGGAGGCCCACGGCATGACGGTCGGGGAGCTGGCGGAGATGATCAAGGGGGAAGGGATGCTGCCGGGACTGGCGCACCTCGAGCTCGGCGTGGTCCGGATGCAGGGTTGGCAGCGCTGGATGCGCTGGCCCGACACCGGGCTCCCCTGGGTCGCCACCAGCCCGAACCTTGCCAGCTTCGACTCGGCGCTGCTCTACCCCGGGACCGGCCTCCTGGAGGGGACCAGCGCCTCCGAGGGGCGCGGCAGCGAGCTGCCGTTCCGACTGGTGGGCTGGCCCGGCATCGACCCGCAGGCACTGGCGCAAAAGCTCAACGCCCAGGATTTGGCAGGATTGCACTTCGAAGCGGCGCGCTTCACCCCGGTGAGTCTCCCCGGGAGATCGAGCGCGCCCAAGTACCGCAACCGGGAGCTTGGCGGGGTGCGCATCGAGGTCACCGATTACCGCGCGGTGCAGCCGATTGAGGCGGGGGTCGCCGTGGTATGCGCCCTTTATGGCGCGCTTCCGGAACCGGCGCGCAAGATTTTTTTCCGGTCGGGATTCGACGACATGGCGGGTTCCAGCCAGCTGCGCCTGGGGGTGCTGGAAGGAGCTGCTGCGGGGGCTGTCGCGGCGCGCTGGGGCGAGGGGGTCCGGCTCTTTCAGAACCTGCGCCAGGGCTACCTTTTGTACCGTGATGAACCGGCTGTCCGCTAGAGGCGGACGGGGGCGAGCGGCGGTCGACCGGCGCTGCCAAAGACAACAGGCAGGTCGCCGACAATACCCCGCCGCGGGCGCGGCCGGTTGCTATCGGGAAAATATCATGGCCCGTTTCCCCAATAATCAGCTACACTCAGGCTAAACAAAACAGGATAGCGGCCTCCCCATGATAAAGCTTCAAGAGAACATGCCCCTGGCGCCCTTCACCTCCTTCGGCATCGGCGGACCGGCACGCTATTTCGCGCAGGCGGCCAGCGCGGAGGAACTGCGGGACGCGCTGCTCTTCGCCCGCCAAAAAGGGCTCCCCTACTTTCTTATCGGGGGAGGCACCAACCTGCTGGTGAGCGACCGCGGCTTGGACGGCCTGGTGGTCCGGGTGGCGTTCGACGCGGTGACGCGGGAGGGTGACAGCCTGACGGCCCAGGCAGGCGCCGACCTGACGGGGCTGGTGCACCAGGCCGCGGAGTGGGGTCTTTCGGGGGTGGAATCGCTGGCGGGCATTCCGGGGATGCTGGGCGGGGCCGTGCGCGGCAACGCAGGAGCCTACGGCGGTTGCATCGGGGAGGTCTGCACCAGCGTACGGGCGCTCAATGCCGAGACTCTGGAATTTGTCGAGTTCGGCAGGGAAGCGTGCCGTTTCAGCTACCGTGACAGCCGCTTCAAGCGGGAGCCAGGGCTGGTCGTGGTGGCGGCCCGGCTGACGCTGGCGCCGGACGCCGTCGCCGAGATCCGCTCGCGGGTCGCGGCCACCCTGGCGCGCCGCGCCGCCCGCAACCTGCAGTGCGAGAAGAGTGTCGGCTCCTTCTTCATGAATCCGATGGTGCAGGACCCCGCCCTGATAGGTAGATTCGAAGCCGACCAAAAGACCCGCTCCCGGGACGGCAGGATACCGGCCGGCTGGCTCATCGACCAGGCGGGGCTGCGCAGCCTGCGGGTGGGAGCCGCCATGGTGAGTAACCTGCACGCCAACTACCTGATCAACACGGGTGAAGCTCGCGCCGAGGAGGTCCTCCAATTGGCCCGCCTCATCAAGGAGCGGGTGCGGGCCGCAACCGGGGTCCAGCTCCAGGAAGAGGTGAGCTGCCTCGGGTTCCTCCCCGCTGAGCTCCCGTCCAGCCAGGGGTAAGCCTCCCCCACCGCGCGGGCCTCACCCCCCCGCCAGCCTCACCGCGATCCCCCTGAAGGCCGAGAAGGCCTGCCCCAGCGAGTCATAGAGCTCGGGCATCTCCGCCAGCATCCCCCCCTTGGCCGAGACCTCCATCTGCGCCGCGATGCAGCGCATCGCCTCGGCGCCGATGCTGGCGGCGGCCCCCTTGATGCTGTGGGCCTGCAGGTGCACCGTGGCGCCGTCCCCCTGCCGGATCGCCTCGCCGAGGATCGCCATCAGGTCGGCTGTGCTCTCCAGGTACTTCACCACGAATATCAGCAGGAACTCCCGGTCGCCGCCGATGCGGTCCAGTAGCCCCTCCAGGTCGAAGACCGCCGCCTGCCCCCGGTCGGCCGGCGCCTCGGGGGGCGCCCCGGCGGCTACGGTCCCCCCGCCCTTTTCCCCGCCGGCTTCGGTCCGGTCCGCTGACCCGGGAGCCCAGGCTGCAGCGTCCACCCCGGCACCTTGATTCGCGGCGGCTGCCGCGCTCCCCGGCGCGACCGGACTCTCCCCCGCCGCTCCCTGCGGCAGCGCGCACTCCGGCGCCGCAGCTTCCTCCGCGGCGAGCACCCTGGCGGGAATCCAGCGCAGCAGCGCGCCGCGCAACTGGGGGAGGTCGAAGGGCTTACTGAGGTAGTCGTCCATGCCGGCCGCCAGGCAGCGCTCCCGGTCCCCCGCGATGGCGTTCGCGGTGAGCGCGATGATGGGCCGGCGCGCCTGGCCTGAGGCCGCCTCCCGGGCCCGGATCAGCCTGGTGGCGGCGAAGCCGTCCATGCGCGGCATCTGGCAGTCCATGAAGATCAGGTCGTAGCCCGGCCTTTCCGCGGCCTCAACCACCAGTTCCCCGTTTTCCGCGATCTCTATGCTGCAGCCCAGCAGGTTCAGCATGTGCCGCACCACGTCCTGGTTGACCGGGTTGTCCTCGGCCACCAGGATGGAGGCGTCGAAGCGCAGCTTCGCCTCGGGCGGGACGCTCGTTGCCGCGGGGAGCGCCTCGTCGCCCGGCGCCAGGACCCCGCACAGGCAGTCGTGCAGCCGCGCGGCGCTCACCGGCTTGTTCAGGAAGCGCAGCACTCCCGCCTCCAGCGCCAAACGGGCGTCGTCATCCTTGCCGTAGGAGGTGAGCATGACCAGGCGCACCGGGGCGAGGCGGGGGTCCGCCTTGATGGCCCGGGCCAGCTCCATGCCGTCCATGCCTGGCATGCACAGGTCGAGGAGCGCCACCTGGTAGGGGTCCCCCGGTACCGCGGCGCGCAGCAGGTCGAGGGCGGCCGGCCCGCCCTCCGCGCAGTCGCCGCGCATCCCCCAGGAGCCCACCTGGTGCTGCAGCACGCTTAAGTTGGTCGCGTTGTCGTCGACCAGCAACACCCTGACTCCGGCGAGCCGGGCCGCGCCCGGGGCCGCGTGCTCCGGGTCGTCGGGGTGCCTTTTGAGCCGCGCCGTGAACCAGAAGGTCGACCCCTTGCCGAGCTCGCTCTCCACGCCAAGTTCCCCCCCCATCAGCTCGGCGAGTTGCCTGGCGATGGCGAGCCCGAGACCGGTGCCGCCGTAAGTGCGGGTGGTCGAGTAGTCGGCCTGGGAAAAGCTGTCGAAGATGCGCGTCTGGGCCTCCGGCGCGATGCCGATGCCGGTGTCGGTGACCGAGAAGCGCAGCAGGGCGTCCTCGCCCTGCTCCTGCACCAGGCAGACCCGCAGCATGACCTCTCCCTCGCGGGTGAACTTGATCGCGTTGCCCAAAAGGTTCACCATGATCTGGCGCAGCCGCACCGGGTCGCCCTCGACATAGCGCGGCACCCCGTCCAGCACCAGCGCGGTCAGCTCGATCCCCTTGCGCTGCACCCCCGCACCGAACATCTCCGTCAGCTCGCCGACCGTCTCGTTCAGGTCGAAGCAGACGGTTTCCAGCTCCAGCCGGCCGGCCTCGATCTTGGAGAAGTCGAGGATGTCGTTGATGATGGAAAGCAGCGACTCCCCCGAGTTCTGCACCGCCTGGGCGAAGGCCAGCTGCTGGTCGGCCAGCCCGCTTTGCAATAGCAGGCTCACCATGCCGAGCACGCCGTTCATCGGGGTGCGTATCTCGTGGCTCATGTTGGCCAGGAACTGCGATTTGGCGAGGCTCGCGGCCTCCGCCGCCTCCTTGGAGAGCTGCAGCTTGGCGACCGTATGGTTCAGTTCGCAGTTGCTGGCGGAAAGCTCCGCGGTGCGGCTCTCCACCACCTCCTCGAGCTGGTCGCGCTGCGCCTCGAGCCTTTCGTCGCGGTCCTCGATCTGCCCGAGCATCTCGTTGAAGCCGTCGATCAGGGTGCCGAGCTCGTCCTCGCCCTGCTTCTGGGCCCGCAGGGCGTAGCTCTTGTCGATCGACACCGCCTTCATGATCTGCGCCAGGTGCAGGATCGGGTCGGAGATGACCCGCTGCAGCCTTGCTGCCAGGAAGTAAACCAGCGCGAGCCCCCCCAGCATGACGGCGACCACGACGCAGAAAAAGCGCAGCAGCCGGTCCAGCAGCTCCCGGCTGTCGGACTGGATCACGACCGTACCGATCTGCTGGCCGTCCAGGACGATGGGCGACACGCCGTACAGGTCGAGGGCCAGGGCGAAGGGGGAGCTCGCCTGGCGCACCGCCGCCGCGAGTTTGGCGTCATCGACCGCGAAGCCGTCCCCCCGGGGGGCCGCGAAGCCGAGCCGCCGGCCGTCCACCCCCTTGGCGAGGTAGCTCGCCAGCACGGAGCCGTCCTTCAGCATGACGAAGGCCGCCATGATCTGCGGCTTGGCGCGCAGCCCGGACAGGGTGTCGCCCGCGGCGACCCGGTCGTTGAAGGCGACCGCGGCGGAGGTGTTGTTGCCGATGATCTCCGCCAGGGCCGCCAGCTCCGCGCGCGCCCCGGTGCGGAACATGGTCGCCTCGTTGACCACGAAGGCGCTCGCCACCAGGGCGAGCACGATGAAGTTGGTGAGCAGCAGCAGCGCGATCAGCTTGCGCCTGATGGATAGGTCATGTAAGCGGCGTACCATGGTTTATCTGCCTTTTTGGTTATTCCAGCACGAGCCGCGCCAGCTTGAGGAGCTGGGAGCTGACCCGAAGCCGCACCCGGTTCGCAGCGGCAACGTTCACCTCGAACCCGACGCGGTTATTGACGAAAACCAGGTTGATGATCCCTCCGGCCTGGCAAAACCCTTCCTGGTCCGCCACCGTCAGGACCCGCGCGCTTTGCACCCCCCGCAGGATCTGGGGCAGGCGCCCCTTTTCCGAGGCGCAGACGAAGAGCAGGTCGCACTCCCGGGCCTCCTCGATCCCGTGCAGATGGACGATCACGACCCGGCGCCCCTTGGCGGTCTTGTCCCGCACCTCGTCGAGCGCGTCACCGAAGGGGTCCCTGCCCAGGATGCCGAGGGTCAGGGTGCCCGGATTGTTGAGCCCGTCGCCCGGCCACTCGACGAACTTCATGAAGTTGTAGAGGAAGGCGGCCTTCACCTGGTATTCGAAGTTCGCGGCGCACGCCTCCCGGGCCGTGCCGCACAGGGCGCCGGCCCAGAAAAGGGCGAGCAGCACCAGGACGAGCGCCGTCCCTTTCAGGGCGCGCGGGGCGAAGGGTGCCGGGGGAGCTGTGCGGTATGCCGGATGGGTCGTCATAGCGTCCTTAGAACCGGTACTCGAGTTTCAGTCGGAAAGTTATACCGTCCTGCTCGATGGTGTCCTGGACGTGATTGGCCGACCCCGGGTCGACGTTGCGCACATCGAAGAGGTTGTAGAGGCTGGCCGACAGGCGCAGCCCGGGGACCACACCCCGTGAGAAGAGCGTCAAGTTGCTCAGGTAGCTGGCGCCGGTCCGGTCCCCTGCCAGGGTCAGGCGGGAGCTCTGGAACTGCTCCTCGAACCCGCCGAAGAGCACGCTCCCGTACAGGGGGAGGATCAGGTTGAGCTTGGCCAGGTGGTCGGGCGAGTTGGTCAGGGGCGCCCGGGTGTTGGCATCCTCGGCCTGCTGATAGGTGTAGCTTACCTTGCCCTCCAGCCCCCCCTGCCATTTCCCCTCCAGCTCCAGCTCCACCCCGCGCGCGTCGATGGAGTCGACGTTCACGTACCGGGTGGGGGAGTCCTTGGGATTCAGGGGGTCCACCGGCTCCGAGGTGATCAGGTCGTGGACCCGGTAGTAGAAGCCTGAGAGCGAAGAGCGGTAGTGCTCGTGGAAATACTGCTCGTAGATCAGCTCGTAGGTCTGGATTTTCTCCGGCTTCAAGCCGGGATTGGCCAGGTTGTTCTGGCGGTCGTCGTAATAAAGCTCGTAGGCGTTGGGTGCGCGGAAGGCGTTGCCGTAGAGCAGCTTCAAGGCGCTCCCCTCCGCCGGCTGGTAGATCAGCGCCAGGCGGGGATTGGTCGTGCCGCCGAAGCTGTCGTAATGGTCGTAGCGCACCCCCGCGGAAAGGATCAGGCTGTCCAGCAGCTGGATCTCGTCCTGGAGGTAGAGCGCCCAGATGGTCGAGCTGCGCCGGTCGTCCAGGTGCAGCAGGTACGGGTCGACATCGTAATTTTCCTGGTGCTGCCGGGAGTTGTCCCGGAATTCGGCCCCCAGGCTCACCTTGTTGCGCCCGGGCAGGGTCTTGGTGAGCTGGAACTCGCCGCCCCACCAGGTGCCCCAGGCGAGGTCCTTGTTCAGCACCACGAGCGGCTGGCTCACCGGAGCTTGCGTGGTGTCGAAGTTGGCGGGTTCGCTATCGGTCGGATAGTCGCCGTGGTAGTAGTAGCTGTCGTAGAAGGCCCGCGCGGTCAGCTGGGTCTGCTCCCCGAAGTCGTGGAGATATTTCAAATCGAGGAATCCGTGGGCGTCGGTGGTCTGCAGGCGCGGGTCGTTGAAGACGGTGCCGAAGGAAGCCGTCGGGACGTTCTTGGTCCGCGAGGCATAGGCGCCGACCAGGGTGAGGTCGGCCAGGGAGAGCTTGCCGTAGAGCTGGTAGTTCCGGTCGCCGTCGGCGTGCCGGGCGCGTCCGTTGTCCAGGGCCTGGAACTCCTTGAAGTAGAGGCTGTCCGGGCCGTCGCTGTGCAGGGCGGAGCCGGAGAGCAGCACGCCGAGCCCGCCGGGGTATTCCTTGCCGTAGCTCAGCCGCCCCTCATAGGTTACGAAGCTGCCGCCGGAGGCGGCGACCTCCGCGCCGTGCAGGTCGCCCGGCTGCCTGGTGATGACGTTCACCACCCCGAAAAAGGCGTTGGCGCCGTAAAGCGACGAACTCGGCCCGCGTATCACCTCGATCCTGTCGATCAGGTCCACGCTCACCGGGAACTCGGTGCCGATGGGTGCCGTGTCGAAGATGTTGTCGTTGATCCGGTGGCCGTCCACCAGCAACAGGACGCGGCTGTTGTAGTCCCCCGGCCGGTTGAAACCGCGCACGCCGATGAAGTCGTAGTTGCGGTCGTAGGTGACGTAGATGCCCCGCACGCTGCGCAGCGCGTCAGCGAGGGTCCGGTAGCCGAACTTCCTGATCTGGTCCGCCGTGACGATGCTGACCGACGCCGGCGCCTCGGTCACCTTCTGCTCGAACTTGGAGGCCCCGTAAACCGTGGCAACCTCGACGGACATCAGCTGCTCGACGCTCATCTCCATCAGGTCAGACTTCGGCTCCTGGGCCGCCGCGCCGCTCTCCGCGCGACAAACCGTGACCGGGCCCAGCACCAGCAACAGCAAGAGGGCTGACTGAAGCGGGCGCCAACAGCAGGCAGCGCCGGGTGCCAGCCGCCGGGACGCAGTGCGTGCCATAAACATACGGGAACCTCGAAGATTGCAGGGAAAATCCATACCATCTTCTCGGCCATCGTGGGGGAAAACTTGAGCGGAATTCGGCTCCAGTACAGGCCGGCTCAGGCGACGCCTTATCCCCAGGTCCTCCGGGAGAGCTAGGGGCGAGGGAATCTTCCCAGAGCAACTGTCGCGCTAGGGCAAATCCCTCACCCCGACCCAAAGGGAGAGGGGGAGTTTGTGAACGTGGGGGGAGATGAACAACTACAATCAGCGGAGATGGCGGGCGGGGAAAGCCGGAATGGGCAGCTTACCTGCCGCTTTTCACGAAGAGGGACTTCATGGCATCGGTCTCCACCAGCACCATCCTGGAGAGGCGACCATACTCCTCCGGCAGCCTTGCCAGCTCAAGTCGCCCCATGATGTCGGAGAAGCGCCGCAGTTCCTTGAGACAGTTCTGCTCGATGAGCTTGGGCATGAGGGTCTGCCAGGCCAGGTGCATACGTATCACGATGCCGGAGAGCTTTTCCGTTTTCCTCGTTTCTGACCAGATTTCGAGCTCGCGACCGTTGTAATCCAAAAGCGACACCTCGGTCGGCAGGGATGGCTTGAAGGGGACCGCCACCGTCGTGGCGATGAGCGTGATCCTGTTGGCATAGCGCATGGTCTCGAGGCGGTCCTTGGCGCCGATGGCTTTTTCCAGGTCGACGATGGTGCGTCCCAGGCGCGGCAGGAGGATGCTGTTCGCCTCGTCCTGGATGTAGTCGAAGGCCGCCGCATTCCTCTTGAGCGCCTCCAGCTTTTTGACGGTCCGCTCCATCTTGCCGGACTGGGCCAGGGAGTAGATCTCTTCGGCGCTTGCGGACAGGGAGTCGAGTTCGGCCAGGATGAAATTGGCGCGCTGGGTCCCGCTGGAAGCTTTGGCCAGCTCCCTGCCCGAGGGGGCGTTGGCGGCCCGTGCCGGCGACGGCGCGCTCGGTATGAGGCTGGCGGCCAGTAACAGCCAGAAAGGGAAACGCTGGCCTGCGCGGCGAATGGTTCCTTTTTTTCCCATGGAGATCCTCGCGTACCGTGGCATCAGTTAAAACGCTCGCGCCGCCCTGGCAGCCCGTGCAAGGTTGGCCCAATATCCGGGAGGGGTGCCTGCTTCCCCCGGCGCCACCCCGATCAGCAGCATATGGTAGCAGGATCGCAGCTTTCCGGCAAGCCTTTGTCTATGGGTGCAGCACCCGCAGGTTGGGGACCGCGCGACAGGTTGCGCATCCCATTTTCCTGCGGAACTGCAGCGGGATTTTTTTGCCCGGTGCGGCCGGGCGGAGGGGGGCAATCGGGGCGGGCGCAAAACCCGCCCCGAGCGTGGCACAGCGTGGTAAGAAAACGGTATCCCGTCCCCAAAGGCTGGCTATTTCATGGTCGAGTACTTCATCAAAAGCCCTTTGAGCCTCCTGGTCGCCGGCGACGCCTTGCCGCCGTACTTGCCGGCCAGGATGTCCGCCGCATGCAGGTCCCTCTTGCTGTAATACGCTGTGGTAGCGTCCTCATCAATCAGGAGCGCCGCCCCTTCCAGGGAGACACCGGCGAAAAGGCCGCGGCTGCGCGAATAGGAAAGGATCTCGGATTTCAGCATGACGTCCGTCGCCGCTTCGGCGCTGCGCCCGACCGGGCCCGCCGCCACCGAGGCATCGGCCCCCAGAGTGAACTTCCCTTTCAGCAGGCCTTCCACCCCTTTGCGGTTCTTGAAGACGAGGATGATGTCGGTGGAGGTCCCGCCGACCTGCCAGCCGACACTGCCGCCGGTCAGGCTCACGAAGACGGGGTCACTCCAGTGCCCGGTCGACTCGCGCACCAAAAGAACGCCGGTCCCATGGCGTCCGCCCACGATAAAGGCGCCCTTGATGACGTCCGGGACGATGACGATCGCCTGGGCGTCCCTCAGCAGGGCCGGCGGTATCCCCTTCTCAGGAATCTTCATGATAGTGCTCAGCACGTTGGCCGAATCCTGCACGTCCTTGGTCTCGTTTTTGGCCAGGGCAGCGGCGCTCATCAGGCCGAGCAGAAACAGGGATGCTGCAACTGTAAACAGATATTTTTTGATCTTCATGGTTAAACCTCCTCACGTTCAGGCCGCCCACCGTTCGCATGTTGCAATCTGGTGCGGCAGCCGTTTTTCCCGGCAGTCAGTAGCCTCTCCGGTACCGATGGCGCTCCTCTCCCTGGTCGCCCAGGATGTAGCCTGTCAAGGCGCCTGCGGCACCTCCCAGGACCGCGCCGACTGCCGGACTGCCACCAGAGATCCCTCCCAGCAAGGCGCCGCCCCCGGCGCCTATGGCACCGCCGCTCAAGGTGCTTTGCTGCTGGCGCGACATGCCGACGCAGCCAAAGCTAAGGGCCGCCAACAGGACAACTATCAGGCGTTTCATCAGTCTCATGAGTATCCTCCTTAAGAAGGCGGGCCGTTTCCGTGACAGCTATGGGCCGCCTTGGCCGCTGAGCGGGCGATCGGCAATGCCCGTCTTCAATTTGGGCCTGACCAGCTGTGACCAAATGACTCTCATGACAGGAAGATCGAGGTCCTCCGGGTATTTCTGGTAGTAGCCGTCGATGTCCTGGATGATGGTATTCATCGACACCCCTCGCAACCCTTCGGCAAGTTTTGCGACAAACCCCTGTTTTTTCAGCTCGGGATGCCTCTGGATCACGTTTTCCTCGATGGTTACCACATGCCCGATGCCCCAGATGAAGGCTATTTTGGTGTCGGGCTGCAGGGTCTGCCACTCGGTTCCGGTCAGTACCGGCATCTCCTTGAGCTCCTTGGTCAAATCACCGGGGGTTTTTTCATCGGCGCCATAGGCGTTAGCGCCGGCAAGGCTGGCAAAAAGCGACACGACCAAACAACAACGGACTACCTCCTTGCGTATATTCATGCCACACCTCCGTCACGAGCGATTAGGCCAAGCTAACAATTATCATAATACCAGCACAGGATGTCAGTTGTACAGCCTGAATCAGGCGGGAGAGCGGGTAAGGGAAGAGGATGGTGGCCCGCCGAGCCTGCGCCGGGAAAACCGGGACGAAAAAAAAGGCCCCGGATTGCTCCGGGGCCTTTTTCGATTCAGACAAGAACCTGTTATTGCTAGATTCTGGTCACGTTAGCAGCCTGAAGACCTTTCGGTCCCTTGACTACGTCAAACGTTACCCTATCGCCTTCAACAAGGGATTTGAATCCGTCGCCGCTGATGGCGGAGAAATGGCAAAATACGTCTTCGCCGCTTTCCTGCTCAAGAAAACCAAAACCCTTGCTGTCGTTAAACCATTTTACCGTACCGTTTACCATTTGTTTACCTTCTCCTGATGTCTTTCTTGCTAGTTTTTTCCGAGATCACCCCGGAACTTATTCAACCTTACCAGCTTGATCCGCACAAAGCAAGCTATTTAAATTTATTTCTCAGCTCTGAAAATCGACACGCCGGCACTTTATTAGCCCGGGTTATTAAAAGGTCAGGCTGCTGTTATTGTTGGAATATTGCGGAAAGCTAGAAACATCCAATCTCCTAGCCAACATTATTGAAGACAATCATTTCGGAGAACTGGTAACAGCAAAAGTGGTGTTGTTAATTACAAAGTTGGTACTATCAATAGTCAATGTTGTGGTCGGACTAACAGCCGGAGTCGGGATCAATAATAAAATATGTTGGGTGTTCAAAAAAGTAACCGACAATGGAGCCGTGGAAGTAGTGAAATTAGTCGTTATCACATTATTCGAGTCACTTATGGCAAGCTCGGTATTCGTGCCCGCCATAGTTACAACATGGCCGCCCGTATCAGTGCCAGAAATGAGTGCAGAAATCTCTATGAATCCGGCCCTGGGTGATGGGAAAATCTGTGTAAAGGCAGGCGTCGTAATGGTTTGTGTCACCGTAGTAAATGTTCCATTAAGGAACCCGATCGTGAGAGTGGAGACGGTAGAAGCGCCGGGCAGGCTTGCTGTCGTTTGAATCACCTTGACAGTCTGGTTATTTTTTATGGTGCCCGCCGAAGTGGTGGGAGTGCCCCCGTCTATCGAATACGCGCTTCCGGCACTAATGGCAATTGGGCTGGCGGTGCTATTGTTGGCAAAGCCGGAGATTCTAACGGTATTCGAAGAAACTGACGCGAAGATGGGGACTCCGAACTTGCTGGTGAAACTGAATGGGGCAGGGTTGGTCGCCGACCCGTTAAATTGGGGAAACCAGTCGACCCCGCAGCCTGCAACGAGCAGAGCGAGCACGATTAAACAAATCATTCTGAAGTCTTTATTTTCCATATCACCTGTCCCCGGCGCCGATTCGGCTATTTAGAGGGTTAAAGACTATAACAAAGCGCCAACTTTGACAAGTTAATGCTTACCAGGGCCGCAACTGGTCCTGGAACCCGATCCCCACCCAGTCCGGGGACGTTTCAGTCCACTGCCCTCCCTCCGCTTCAAGGGGAGGCTAGGGGTGGGGATGGGGGAGCGCCCGCAGAGAGCGAGGCGGCATCCCAGCCGCCGCCCAGTGCCTTGATGAGGAGCACGCTGGAGGTGAGACGGCGCCCGAGTATGCCGACCGCGGTCCTGCGGTTGCCAAGGTCGGTGCTCTGGGCGACGGTGACGTTGATGTAGCTGATGATCCCGGCCCGGTACTGGTTCAGGGTGACCGCCAGCGACTCTTTCGAGGCCTGCACCGCGTCCTCCTGCGCCTGCGCCTCCGCCTCCAGGATACGCAGCGCCGCCAGGTTGTCCTCGACCTCCTGGAAGCCGGTCAGCACGATCTGCCGGTAGCTGGCGACGTTCGTGTCGTAGACGGCCCGCGCCTGGTCGGTCTGGGCCCGGCGCAACCCTCCGTCGAAGAGGGTCTGGGAGATCGCCGGTCCCAGCGCCCAGAAACGGCTGGGCCAGGTGAACCAGTTGGCGAGGCTCGCCGCCTGCAGCCCCGCCGAGGCGGAGAGGCTGATGCTCGGATAATAGGCCGCCTGGGCGACGCCGATCTGCGCGTTGGCCGCCGCCATGTGCCGCTCGGCGGAGGCGATGTCGGGCCTGCGCTCCAAAAGCTGCGACGGCAGGCCGGCGGGAATCTGCGGGAACACCGCGGCGAAGGAGACCGGGGGTAACGAGAAGGAGGAGGCGGGCTTACCGATCAATAGGGCTATGGCGTGCTCCAGCTGGGCCCGCTGCACACCCAGGTCGATCGCCTGCGCCTTGGTGGTCTTTAGCTGGGTCTCTGCCAAGAGCAGGTCCGACTTGGCGGCAACCCCGCCGGCATACCGGTTCCGGGTGAGGTCGAGCGCCTTTTGAAAGCTGGCGACCGTCTCGTCCAGGAGCACCGCCTGGGCATCCTGGACGCGCAACAGGAAGTAATCCTGCGCCAGTTCCGCCTGGGCGCTCAGCTGGGCTGCGGCCAGGTCCGCCTTGCTCGCCTGGGCGTTATCCCGGCTCGCCTCGACGCTGCGCCGAATCCTGCCCCAGACGTCCGCCTCCCAGGAAAGGTCGAAGGGAAGCGAGTAATCCGTGCTGTTCTGGGTGCCGCTGCCGCTCACCACTCCGGAGGTGCCGCCCGTAATGACCCCCCTTTGGGAGCGGGTGACCGAGGCGCCGGCCGTGACGGTCGGATAGTAACCGGCGCGGGCCGCCTGGACCAGCGCCTTCGCCTGGCGCACCTGGGCCTCGGCGGCGAGCACGTTCTGGTTGGAGATCACCACCTGTTCCTCCAGGGCGGTGAGCTGCGGGTCCTTGAAGAGCTGCCACCAGGCCTGCCCGAGCTTGCCGTCAGCCGGCTGGGCGATCTTCCACCCCTCGCTCTCCTTGAAGGCGTCGTGCACCGGCGCCGGCGCGGTCGGCCGGACATAGTTCGGCCCCACCGTGCAGGCGGCGAGCGCGGGCAGCGCAACTAAAGCGAGTATGTTTTTAAAGCTGGTTGGTAAGCACATCATGGCTTTTCCCCTTTTAAAGGACGCAAACGACTTCAAGGACTTCAAGGACCTCGATGACGTGACTACTGATGGACTCGACGACTCGACGACTTAACGACTCAACAGTTCCTCGGCTCAACGCCTTTGCCTCACTCCTCGGATTTCAGCTCACTTCGGCTCGACTCGTAAATCCTGCGCTGTTCGCTGCGGCCGCGCTTGCGATCGAGCCAGAGCCTCAGGCGGTCCATGTAGAGATAGACCACGGGCGTGGTGTAAAGGGTGAGCATCTGGCTGAAGATGAGCCCTCCGACAATGGAGATCCCCAGGGGGCGGCGCAGCTCGCTCCCGACCCCGGTTCCCAGGGCCAGCGGCAGTGCCCCGAAAAGCGCCGCCATGGTGGTCATCATGATGGGCCGAAAGCGCATCAGGCAGGACTCGAAGATCGCCTCCTCCGGGCCTTTCCCCTCTTTGCGCTGGGCGGCCAGGGCGAAGTCGACCAGCATGATGCCGTTTTTCTTGACGATGCCGATCAGCAGAATCACGCCGATGATGGCGATCAGGCTCAGGTCGGTCCGAAAGAGCATCAGGGCGAGCGCCGCTCCCACCCCCGCCGAGGGAAGCGTCGAGAGGATGGTCCAGGGATGCGTGTAGCTCTCGTAGAGCACGCCGAGCACGATGTAGACCGTGAGCAGCGCGGAGAGGATCAGGATCCACTCGTTAGCGAGCGAGGCCTTGAAAGCCTGGGCCGTTCCGGCGAAATTTCCCCGGATCCCGGCCGGCATGCCGATCGCCCTGGTGGCGGCCTCGATCGCCTTCACCCCGTCACCCAGCGCCACCCCGGGAGCCAGGTTGAAGGAGAGCGTGATGGAGGGGAACTGCCCCTGGTGGTTGACCGCGAGCGCCGAGGCGGAGGGCTCGAAATGGGTGAAGGCCGAGAGCGGCACCATGGCCCCGCCGGAGCCGGGGACGTAGATGCTTTTCAAGGTCTCGGGGTTTTGCCAGAAGGCGGGATCGACCTCCATGACGACATGGTACTGGTTCAAAAGCGTGTAGCTGATCGCCACCTGGCGCTGACCGAACGCGTCGTAAAGGGTGTTGTCGATGGCCGCCGTCGTGATGCCCAGCCGCGAGGCGGTCGAGCGGTCTATCACCAGCGTCGCCTCGCGCCCCTTGTCCTGCAAATCGCTGTTGAGATCGACCAGCTGGGGCGTGCTGCGCAATTTCTGCATCAGCTTCTGCGACGCGGCATTGAGCTCGCTCAGGTTATCACCCTGCAGGGTGTACTGGTACAGGGCGTTGCCCATCCTCCCCCCGACCCGCAGGTCCTGCACCGGCTGCAGGAAGGTGGGCGCCCCGGGTACCGCGGAAATCTTCGGGCGCAGACGTTTGATGATCTCGCTGGCGCTCGCCTTGCGCGTGGCAAAGGGCTTCAGCGACATGAACATCCGGGCCGTGTTGGTGGGGCCGCCGCCACCGGTGAAGCCGATGACATGCTCCACGTCGGGATCCTGCTTGATGATGGCGACTATTTTGCCGAGTTTCTCGCTCATGGACTGGTACGAGGTGTCCTGCGCCGCCTGGATGTTGCCCATGATCCGGCCGGTATCCTGCTCGGGGAAGAATCCCATCGGCAGATGCTTGAAGAGATAGATGTTCAGCCCCACCGTCAGGATCATCAGAAAGAGCGTGAACAGGGAGTGCCGCAGCGCCCAGCGCAGGGTCGTCTCGTAATGTGCGTGCAGGAAGTTAAAGGAGCCCTCGCTCAGACGGAACAGGAACCCGTGCTCCCTGGGGACCTCGGGCTTGAGCAGGGTCGCGCACATCATCGGGGTGAGTGTGAGCGAGACCACCAGCGAGACCACGATGGCCGCCGAGAGGGTGACGGCGAACTCGCGGAAGAGCCGCCCCACCATCCCCTCCATGAGCAGGATCGGGATGAAGACCGCGATGAGAGATACGCTCATCGAAACCACCGTGAAGGCGATCTCCTTGCTGCCGGCGAAGGCCGCCTCCAGGGGCGACATCCCCATCTCGCGGTAGCGGGTGATGTTCTCCAGGACCACGATGGCGTCGTCCACCACGAACCCGGTGGCGATGGTGAGCGCCATCAGGGAGAGGTTGTCCAGCGAATAGCCGCAAAGGTACATGACGGCAAAGGTGCCGATGATGGAGACGGCGACCGCGACCGCCGGGATGATCGTGGCGCGCACGTTTCTCAGGAACCAGAACACCACCAGGATGACCAGCATCCCCGAGATCATCAGGGAGACCTCCACGTCGTGCAGCGAGCCGCGGATCGGCGGGGAGCGGTCCAGCACGACCGAGAGGTCGATGCCGCCGGGAAGCGCGGCCGTTAGCTGCGGCAGCAGGGCGCGGACGTTGTCCACCGTCTCGATGATGTTGGCGCCCGGCTGCCGGAACAGGATGACCAGGACGGAGGGCTTGGAATTGACCATCCCGGTGGCGCGGATGTCCTCCACCGAGTCCACCACGCTGGCGACGTCCGGAAGCCTGATCGCGGCGCCGGAGCGGTAACTCACCACCAGCGGCAGGTATTCGTTGGCCTTTCTGAGCTGGTCGTTGCTCCGCACCTCCCAGCTTTTGTCCCCTGAGACCAGGTTTCCCTTGGGGCGGTTCACGTTGGTGTTGGAGATGGCACTGCGCACCGTTTCCAGGCTTACGCCGTAACGGGAGAGCGCCAGGGGGTTCAGCTCGACCCGCACCGCGGGAAGGGAGCTGCCGCCCACGATCACCTGCCCCACCCCCTTCACCTGGGAGAGTTTCTGGTTCAGGATCGAGGAGGCGGCGTCGTAGAGCCTCGGCTTGGTCATGGTGTCCGAGGTGAGCGCGATGATCATGATCGGGGCGTCCGAGGGGTTCACCTTGCGGTAGCTCGGGTTGCTGGTGAGGTTCGCCGGCAGGAAGCCGCGGGCCGCGTTGATGGCGCCCTGGACGTCGCGGGCCGCGCCGTTGATGTCCCGGTTCAGGTCGAACTGCAGCGTGATGCTGGTGGAGCCGCGGTTGCTGGTGGAGGTCATTTCCGTCACCCCGGCGATGCGGCCGAACTGGCGCTCCAGGGGGGCCGCCACCGAGGTGGACATGGTCTGCGGGTCCGCGCCGGGGAGCGACGCGTTGACCGAGATGGTCGGGAAGTCCACCTGGGGGAGCGGCGAGACCGGGAGCAGGCGAAAGGCGATGACCCCGGCGAGCACGAGCCCAATGGTGAGGAGCGTGGTGGCGACCGGTCGCTTTATGAACGTGGAGGAGATGCTCATGGGTTCCTGTTACGCTAGATCGGTCGGATCGGACCGATCGACGGCGCGGCTGGCGCCTGCTTCTGCCCCCTTCCCCTTCCGCGTGCGCCGCGCCAGGCGGTCGAAGGCTAAGTAGATGACCGGGGTCGTGTAGAGGGTCAGGATCTGGCTGATGATGAGCCCGCCCACGATCGCTATCCCCAGCGGACGCCTGAGCTCGCTCCCCACCCCGCGCCCGAGCGCGAGCGGCAGCGCGCCCAGAAGGGCCGCGAAGGTGGTCATCATGATGGGCCGGAAACGGAGCAGGCAGGCCTGGAAGATCGCCTCCTCCGGGCTCTTCCCCTCCTTCCTCTCGGCCTCCATGGCGAAGTCGACCATCATGATGCCGTTCTTCTTGACGATCCCGATCAAAAGGATGATGCCGATGACCGCGATGACGGAGAGTTCGGTGCGGCAGACCATGAGCGAGAAGACGGCGCCCGCCCCGGCCGACGGCAGGGTGGAGAGGATGGTGATCGGGTGGATGAAGCTCTCGTACAAAACGCCGAGCACGATGTAGACCGTGATGAGCGCGGCGAGGATCAGTAGCGGCTCGTTGGTGAGCGAGTCCTTGAAGGCCTGGGCGGTTCCCTGGAAGCTCCCCCGGATGCTGGCGGGAAGCCCCATCTTGGCCGTCGCCTCTTCGATCGCCGCGACCGCGCCGCCCAGCGAGACGCCGGGGGCCAGGTTGAAGGAAGTGGTGACCGCCGGGAACTGCCCCTGCCGGTTGATCACCAAGGGCGTGATCCCCTCGGTGGCGCGGGTGATGGCTGAGAGCGGCACGTGGCCCCCCACGCTGGTGGCGACGGGACTGGTACTGGGTGCGCTGCCGATACCGGCACTGGTGGCGGTGCCGCTAACGGTGCCCGCGCCTGAGCCGGAGGTGCCCGGCAGGTAAATGGAGCTCAGCCCATCGGGTCCCTTTTTGTAGTCGCCCGCCACCGACAGGATGACCCGGTACTGGTTCAGCTCGGTGAAGATGGTGGAGATCTGGCGCTGGCCGAAGGCGTCGTACAGGGTGTCGTCGATCTGCTGGGTGGTGATGCCGAGCCGCGACGCCGTGGCGCGGTCGATGTCGAGCGCCATCATGAGCCCCAGGTCCTGCTGGTCGGAGCTCACGTCCCTAAGTTCGGGGCGCGCCGAGAGCGCCTCGATGATCTTGGGCGCCCAGAGCTTCAGCTCGTCCGTGTTGGGGTCCTCCAGGGTGTACTGGAACTGGGTACGGCTCACCTTGGCGTCGACGGTCAGGTCCTGCACCGGCTGCATGAAGAGCTGAATCCCTGCCACTTTGGCGAGCTCCGGCTGCAGCCGGCGGATCACCTCGCTGGCGGAGAGGTCCCGGTCGGCGAGCGGCTTCAGGTTGATCAGGATCCGCCCGGAGTTAAGTGTCGTGTTGGTGCCGTCCACCCCGATGAAGGAGGAAAGGCTCTCCACCGCCGGGTCCTTCAGGATGACCCGGGCCAGCTCCTGCTGGCGCTGAGCCATGGCGGGAAAGGAGATGGACTGGGCCGCCTCGGAGATCCCCTGGATGGCGCCGGTGTCCTGCACCGGGAAGAACCCCTTGGGTATCGCGATATAAAGGAGCACCGTCACCACGAGGGTGGCGAGCGCGACCAGGAGCGTCTTTCCCTGGTGCCGCAGCACGAAGGTGAGGGACCTGCCGTAGCGCTCGATGACCTTGTCGAACAGGGCGCCCGAGGCGTGGTAGAAGCGTCCCTGCTTCTCCTCCGGGACGTGCTTCAAAAGCCGCGCGCACATCATCGGGGTGAGGGTCAGGGAGACCACCGCGGAGATCAGGATGGTGACGCCAAGCGTGATGGCGAACTCGCGGAACAGCCGCCCCACCACGTCCCCCATGAAGAGCAGGGGGATCAGGACGGCGATCAGCGAGACGGTCAGCGAGAGGATGGTGAAGCCGATCTGCTCGGCACCCTTGAGGGCCGCCTGCAGCGGCGTCTCCCCCTCCTCGACGTAGCGCGAGATGTTCTCGATCATGACGATGGCGTCGTCCACCACGAATCCGGTGGAGATGGTGAGCGCCATCAGGGAGAGGTTGTTGAGCGAAAAGCCCAGCAGGTACATGGCCCCGAAGGAGCCGACCAGGGAAAGCGGCACGGCGACGCTCGGGATGGCGGTCGCAGCGAGGTTCCTCAGAAAGAGAAAGATCACCAATACAACCAGCCCGACGGCGAGCATCATCTCGAACTGGACGTCCTTCACCGACTCGCGGATGGTCGTGGTCCGGTCGGTCAGCACCTCAACCTTGATGCCGGCGGGGAGCGCGCTCTTTAGCTGGGGGAGCAGCGTCTTGATGCGGTCCACGACCTCGATGACGTTGGCTCCGGGCTGGCGCTGGATGTTCACCACGACCGCGGGGGTGGTGTTCTTCCAGGCCGCCTGGTTCACGTTCTCCGCGTCGTCGATCACCTCCGCCACGTCGGTGAGCTTCACCGGCGCGCCGTTACGGTAGGCGATGATCAGGGGGCGGAAGTCCTTGCTGGAGTAGAGCTGGTCGTTGGCGCCGATGATGTAGGCCTGGCGCGGGCCGTCGAAGCCACCCTTGGCCTGGTTCACGTTGGCCGCGGCGACCGCGTTCCTCAGGTCCTCCAGGGTGAGTCCGTAGGAGGCGAGCGCCGTGGGGTTGGCATGGATGCGGACCGCAGGGCGCTGGCCGCCGCTGATGGAAACCAGGCCGACCCCGGGGAGCTGCGAGATCTTCTGGGCCAGGCGCGTGTCCGCCATGTCCTCCACCTGGGGCATCGGCAGCGAGTCGGAGGAGAGCGCCAGGGTGAGGATCGGCGTGTCGGCCGGGTTCACCTTGCTGTAGATCGGCGGGTTGGGGAGGTCCTTGGGGAGGAAGGTGAAGCCCGCGTTGATCGCCGCCTGCACCTCCTGCTCGGCCACGTCCAGCGAGAGGTCGAGGCTGAACTGCATGGTGATGACCGAGGAGCCGCCTGAACTCGCCGAGGTCATCTGGGTGAGGCCCGGCATCTGGCCGAACTGGCGCTCCAGGGGAGCCGTCACGGCGGTCGCCATGACGTCCGGGGAAGCACCCGGGTAGAAGGTGCGCACCTGGATGATGGGATAGTCGACCTGGGGCAGAGCCGCCACCGGCAGGAGCCGGTACGCCACGGCGCCCGCCAGCAGGATGGCGACCATCAGGAGCGTGGTCGCTACCGGCCGGATGATAAAGGGGCGCGAGATGTTCATTTGCCGGGCCTAGCCGATGGGGCTCCGGGATGCTGCCCCGCGCCGCCCTGGCCGCCCGCCGGGTTGGCCTGGCCGCCCCCGGCACCCTGCCCGCCGCCCTGAGTTCCTCCCTGCCCGCCGCCTTGAGCACCGCCCTGGCCGCGACCGGCGCCGCCTTTGCCGCCCCGCCCCTTGCCGCCGTCCGCCCCCTTGTTGGGGTCCTTCAGGTCCACCTTGCTCCCTTCCCGGAGCCGCTCCGAGCCGTCCACCACCACGACCTCACCCTCGGCGAGGCCGGAGTCGATGGAGGTGTCGTCGCCCTGCACCACGCCGACCGTTACCGGACGCACCGTGACGCTGCGGTCGGGCTTCACCAGGTAGACGAAGGTCCCCTGCGGTCCGCGCTGGATGGCAGAGGAGGCGACCAGGACCGACTGGCGCTTCAGCTCCAGCAGCAGCCGCGCGTTCACGAACTGGTTCGGGAACAGCTCGTTGTTGGCGTTGGGAAAGAGCGCCTTCAGCTTGACCGTCCCGGTCGTGGGATCGATCTGGTTGTCGACGGTAAGGAGCGTCCCGGTCGCAAGCTTCAGCTTCAGCTCCCGGTCATACGCATCGACGGGGAGCTTGGCGCCGCTCTTCAGCTTGGCGAGCACCGGCGGCAGGCTGTCCTCGGGGATGGGGAAGATCACTGCGGCCGGCTGCAGCTGGGTGATCAGGACCAGTCCGTTGGCGTCGGCCGCGTGCACGATATTCCCGGCGTCCACCTGGCGCAGGCCCACCCGGCCGCCCACCGGCGCGGTGATCCGGCAGTAGATGAGCTGCAGGCGCGCGGCGTCGATCTGCCCCTGGTCGACCTTGATCGCTGCCTCGTATTGGTGCACCAGGGAGTCCTGGGTGTCGAGCTGCTGCTTCGGGATGGAGTCCTGGGACCAGAGCAGACGGTAGCGCTGCAGGTCGACCTGGGCGTTACGAAGCAGTGCCGCATCGCGGGCCATCTGCCCCTCGGCCTGGGTCAGCTGCACCTGGAAGGGACGCGGGTCGATGACCGCGAGCAGTTCGCCCTTTTTCACGATCTGCCCCTCGCGGAAGCGCACCTCCATGAGCTGGCCGTCCACCCGGGACTTCACGGTGACCGTGTTGAGCGGCGTGACCGATCCCAGCCCGGTCAGATAGACCCCGACATCCCCCTTGCGCGCCGGCAGCGCCAGCACCGGAGTGGGGGGAGCGGCGGGTTTCCCCGCCTTCTTGGCGTCGGGCGCGCCCGCCCGCCCGGAAATGACGTACCAGCCGAGGGCGAGGAGCCCCACCACGAGGACCAGCCACCACCAGCGGCGCCGCTTGCTTTTGTCGGGAGAAACTTGAACTGTGTCATTGGGGTCTTTTTCAGTCGCTGGCATCGTCATGGGGACTCGCTTTGGTAAATTTCTGGCGGCAGCCGGTTGCGCCGAGGTGCCCGACACTGCCGAGGGATGGAATCAAGAGCGCGGGGATTGGCAAAGCCGGTCAACCCGCTTCGTTAACCGGCTTAAATTAGCAGAAACGGGTTCCGACTGTCAATTTATACCTGTTCTTTCCGTTTGTGCAAGGTAGCAGGTAAATGGGGAAGAAATGTGGAAGAAGTGAGAATTGCCAGGAGGGGAGCCGGGATGTGCCATTGGCCGAAAGCACAGGGAACCTTATGCCTGAACCGGTGCCTGCTCAAGGTCGGCACGACAGCAGGGGGAAACCGTGAATAGCCCAGCAGTATGCTGACAGACAGTCGTCAGTCTGTATCGGGCTTTTCCAGCAACTTCACGCCATGCGGGCAGACCGCGGCGCAAATGCCGCAGGCGTGCCCTTGGTGAAACTGGAAGTAGTGCTGCTTTTTCCAGGCATCGCAGGAATGTACGTCCAGCATCGCTTCGCGCGCCAGCCCCGGATACCACGCGCTCCCCTTCAGTGCCTGGGCGGGGCAGGCCTCCACGCAGCGCGTGCAACTGCCGCAGAAGTTTTTCAGTGCCGGCGGCCCGCAGGGGATCTCCAGGTCGGTGAAAACGGTTCCCAGCCGGACCCACGGGCCGAACGGGCGCGTGACCAGTTGGCAATGGCGCCCTATCCAGCCCAGCCCGGCCCGGGTCGCCGCCGTTTTGTGGGGGAAGTCCCCCTGCAAGGCGACCGTGTCGCTGCGATGCGAGGCCGGCAGCGCCAGGGAGCGCAATCCCCTGGCCTTGAGTTCGGCTGCCAGTTCCTCGGAGAGCTGGTTGATAAGGCGGTTCACCCTGGCGTATTCATCGGCGTACGCCTGATCGGGCCCGTGTTGAATGCCGGCCATGATCCGGGGTCCCATCGGGATCGCCCAGGCCAGAGCGCGCGGGAAGCGCTCTCCCGTTGCATCGCGTGGCGTGGGGAATTCCCGCAGATCCGCCGCGCCCCACAGGGAAATAGCGTGCGCTTCCATCCATTCGGTAAGCCAGACAGGTGCAGGGTTTGCTTGATCGGACACGCAGTTGCTCCATCTTCATACTCAGCTAAACAGCCAGCTCCACGATCTCGGCTGCCACCCTCCCACCCTGCACCGTCAAGAGCGCCAGCGCCACCGGCAGCTTGAACCTTCTCGGTCCCGCGCTGCCGGGGTTGAGGTACCACACCCCGTCCCTGGTCTCCATGCCCGGCAGGTGGGAATGCCCGCTGATCACCACCTGCGGCCCCTCCGCGGGCGCAAAGGACGGCAGTTCATGGCGGTCGTGCAGGACCAGGATGGAAACGCCTTCAACCGTCAGGGTTTGCAGCGGCGGGTACGACTCCGCCCAGGCTCCACGGTCGCAGTTGCCGCGCACCGCCGTCACCGGCGCCAGTGCCCGCAGTCCGTCAATCACCTCCGGCGCACCGATGTCGCCGGCATGCAGGATCAGTTGCGCACCCTGCAAGGCCCGCAGCGCCTGCGGCCTCAGCAACCCGTGGGTATCCGAAATGACGCCGATCAGCGTCTTTGCGCCTTTCATCGTCGTGGCCCTCTCAGTCGCCCTGTCGACGATCAGTGACTTTCCCAACCGGCGCGCCCGCCGGCATCCCTAAGGGTGTCCGGACTTAATCGCCTTATCAAGGTCCCGGTATTCTTCGCAATTGCCGCAGATCCCTTTCAATTTGGCCAATTCGCTCCTGGCCTTGTCAGGCTCTTTGTTCATCAGGTACGCCTCACCCAGATATTCATGGGCGCCCAGGTGCCTCGGGTCGAGCGCCAGCGCCTTATCGTAGGCCTTGAAGGCCTCGGGCAGGTGTCCGCTCTTCCGGTAGGAGAACCCCAGGTAGTTGTAGGCGTCGGCGCTGCCCGGCTCGCTCCTGAGGTACGTTTTCAGCATCTTGATGGCATCGGAGTAGTTATTCTTGTCGATAGTCTTTTTGATATCCTGCAGACTCGGCGCGCTTTCTCTTTGTGAGAACCCGCCACCACCGCCACCACTGGCAAACACGGTGCAGGGGATGAGTAAACAAACCAACATGGCTATGCGTTTCATGGCATCCTCCTTGGATGCTACCTTTACATTCCTCCTGCCGGGAGCCGCATCGCCCAAAAAGCAGAAAACCGCCCGGCCAGAGTATCAATCGGCATGGGCGGCGTTCTCTGTGATGCAGTCCGGCGCATGGAGCACCTCTTTCATCAAAATCTCATTGCGCAACTGTCGAAAGTTCAGTGCTCTCCGCCACTCGAATAGCAACTGTAAATGTCCGCTACCTAGTTCATTTGTAATATCTTGCGCCAGCGACTGTCAAGGTAAAACGGTCCCGAGGAAGCCCAGTGCCATCCCGTGCCCTCACTGCCATTAGGTTATGGAGCTGACCTTAGCGGTGTCCCCCCTGCGAAGTAGGGGGGAAGGCTCGCGCAGCGAGACAGGGGGGTCTCTCTGCCGGCGAAAACACTGCGGCTACCTTCAGCTTCCCCCAATTTTCATAGGGGGGACAGACCACAGACTGCCAGGGGTTGAATGCGGACGCAGCTCTCGGGCGAACATGAGGTTCGCCCCTACCGGTACATTGAGCCTGTAGGGGCGAATCTTGTATTGCCCGCCTTCGGTGCCCCGGGGAGAACAACAACTATCCCTAACACTACTTCATAGGGGGGCCAGGACGGCCGCCTGCCTGAGGCCGGCACCTCAGGTTTGACAATGTATGTGCCTGTGTTAATTTTTAGTGTCGCGGCAACGGCTTTCGCCCCGGCGAGCCCGCAATCCACGCAAGGAGGCACCATGCTTTCACTCAAGGTCAATGGGAAAATGTACCAGGTCGATGTGCCGGTCGACACCCCGCTTCTCTGGGTGATCCGGGACACCATCGGCCTCACCGGGACCAAGTACAGCTGCGGCAAGGCCCTGTGCGGCGCCTGCACGGTCCACGTCAACGGCCAGGCGGTGCGCTCCTGCGTCACCCCGGTCTCCTCCGTGGTCGGCAAGGAGATCGTCACCATCGAAGGGCTCTCCCACGACCTGCAGCATCCGGTGCAGCAGGCCTGGCTCGCGGAGGACGTGCCGCAGTGCGGCTACTGCCAGCCCGGGCAGATCATGTCGGCCACGGCGCTCCTGGCGGTGAACCCGAAACCAAGTGATGCGGATATCGATCAGGCCATGTCGGGGAACCTCTGCCGCTGCGGCACTTATCAGCGCATCAGGAAAGCGATCCACCGCGCCGCGGACTCCATGGCGGCGGGAGGCAGGACATGACCGGGATCCGGCGCGTAAGCCGCAGGGACTTCCTCAAAACCGGAGCGCTGGCGGGAGCGGGGCTGGTGCTCAGCTTCCATCTGCCGCCGCGAGGACTGGCCTTGGCGGACGGGCCCGCGGCCCCCTACTATCCCAGCAGCGCCTTCCTGCACATCGGCCAGGACAACACGGTAACCGTTTTCGTCAACAAGTCCGAGATGGGCCAGGGGGTCTACACCGCCCTTCCGATGCTGATCGCGGAGGAACTCGACTGCGATTGGAAGAAGGTGCGCGCGGAACCGGCGCCGGTCGCCGCGATCTACAACAACCCCATGTCGGGGATGCAGATGACCGGGGGGAGCACGAGCATCAGGACCGAGTGGCAGCGCATGCGCGAGGTCGGCGCGGCCGCGCGGCTCATGCTGGTCGCAGCCGCAGCCAAGGCCTGGAACGTCGACCCCTCCTCCTGCCGGACCGAAAACGGCAGGGTCCTGCACCAAAGCGGCAAGGCACTAGCCTACGGAGAGCTCACCCGGCAGGCCGAGAAGCTGCCGGTCCCCGCAAAGCTCACCCTCAAGGACCCGGCCCAGTTCAAGATACTGGGGAAGCCTACCCGCCGGCTCGACACCCCGGTGAAGCTGAACGGGGAGGCGATCTTCGGCTGCGACGTCCGGCTGCCCGGCATGCTCACCGCCCTGGTCGCCCGGCCGCCGGTCCTGGGTGGCAAGGTGCGCAGCGTCCGGGACGCCAAGGCGAAGGTGGTCCCCGGCGTGCGGCAGGTCGTGCGCATACCATCCGGCGTGGCCGTGGTGGCTGACGGTTACTGGGCAGCCCAACGGGGGCGCGACGCCCTGGAGATCACCTGGAACGAGGGGCCGCGTGCCACTCTTTCCAGTGAGACCATGCGCAGCGACTTTCGCGCCTTGGCAGGGACGCCCGGGCGGGTCGCCAGGAAGGACGGGAATCCGGAGCGCTCCCTCGCCTCCGCCGGGAAGACGCTGAGCGCGGACTACGAGCTCCCCTACCTGGCCCATGCGGACATGGAACCGCTCAACTGCGTCGTCGACCTGCGGCCGGGGAGCTGCGAGATCTGGACCGGCACCCAGGGGCAGACCGCCAATCGCGATGCGGCCGCCAAGATGGCGGGGCTCAAACCCGAGCAGGTGAAGCTCCATACCACCTACCTGGGCGGCGGATTCGGCCGGCGCGGCAACCCACACTCGGATTTCGTCACCCTCGCCATGGAGGTCGCCCTGGCGGTCAGAAAGCCCGTCCAGGTGCTTTGGACCCGCGAGGACGACATGCGGGGCGGTTATTACCGGCCCCTCTGGTACGCGCGCCTGAGCGCGGGGTTTGACGGCTCCGGCAAGCTGGTGGCCTGGCAGCACCGCATCGTCGGGCAATCCATCATGAAGGGGACCTTCAACGAGAAACGGCGCATCAAGGACGGCGTCGACCTGGCCTCAGTCGAGGGCGCCAAGGAGGTCCCCTACGAGATCCCCAACCTCCTGGTTGACCTGCACAGCCCGGAGCAGGGCATGACGGTCCAGTGGTGGCGCTCGGTGGGACACTCCCACACCGGCTTCGAGGTGGAGAGCTTCATCGACGAGCTGGCGCACGCCGCCGGGCAGGATCCCTATCAGTTCCGCCGCTCGCTGCTCGCCGGGCACCCGCGGCACCGCGGGGTGCTCGACCTCGCCGCACAGAAGTCGGGCTGGGGCGGCAGCCTCCCCCCGGGCCGCGCGCGCGGCATCGCGGTGTTCGAGTCCTACGGCAGCTTCGTGTCCCAGGTGGCTGAGGTCTCGGTGAGCGCCGCGGGAGCCGTGCGGGTGCACAGGGTCGTCTGCGCGGTGGACTGCGGCATGACGGTGAACCCGGCCATCATCGAGGCGCAGATGCAAGGCGGCATAATCTTCGGGCTGACCGCCGCCCTGCACGGCGCCATCACGGTGGAAAAGGGGCGCGTGCAGCAGGGAAACTTCGACGACTACCCGCTGCTCAGCATGGACGAGATGCCGATCATTGAGGTGCACCTGGTAAAGAGCAGCGAGAAGCCCGGCGGCATCGGCGAGACCGCCGTCCCCCCGACCGCCCCGGCGCTGACCAACGCCATCTTCGCAGCCACCGGAAAAAGAATCAGGCGCCTGCCGGTCCACCAAAGCGCCCTGACAAGCGCCTAACGGTCCGCGGCGGTCCGCCTCACGGGAGGATTAACATGAAATCAGACACCTTGCGGCAATTCCTGGGAAGACTTTTGTGCAGCTGTCTGGCGGGCAGTCTCGCCCTCCTGGCAGGTTCCGGCCCGCTGGAGCGGGACCGGGACCGGGCCCAGCGGCTCTTCACGCTCGGCTGCAGCGAGGCACAAGCCGCCGGAGAGGACCGCGCGGGCGCCGCGGCCGCCTTCGACAAGGCAGCGCGGGTATTGCAGCACCCGCGCTGCGTGAACTGCCATCCGGTGGGGCAGCGCCCCCTGGTGGGAGACCGCAGCCAGCCGCATCCCATGCACGTGGAGCGCGGTCCCCAGGGGATGGGGAAAAACGGACTCTGGTGCAGCACCTGCCATCAGGACAAGAACCTGCAGGGAAGCGGCCTGCCTCCCGGCGCCCCGGGGTGGGAGCTGCCCCCCGCCGACATGCCGATGGTGTTCGAGAAGAAGACCTCCCGGCAGTTATGCGAGCAGTTGAAGGACCCCGCGAGGAACGGGTCCCGGAGTCCGGCGGAGATCGTCGACCACGTGCGGGACGCGCCCCTGGTCCTGTGGGGCTGGCATCCGGGAGAAGGTCGCACCCCGGTGCCCATGCCGCACGAGGAGTTCGTCCGCCTCCTGTCCCAGTGGGCCGACAAGGGCGCTGCATGTCCCTGATCGAGCAGCCATGAGCTCTCCCTCTGTGGTCCTGTCCCCCCTATGGAATAGGGGGGAAGCTGAACGTAAGTGAAGCAGGGGGGTGTTTTGGCCCGCGGGAAGACCCCCCTGTCTCGCTACGCGAGCCTTCCCCCCTACTTCGCAGGGGGGACATAGCTAAAATCCCCTTGTTAACTTAATGGCAGTGAGGGTCGGGGCGGGGATGGAACAAACTTGCGCCGCAAAAAGCGAGTAAGGTCGCAGCGAGACACGAATGGCAGCTAGCGCCAGGAAGAAACGGGGAGGAGTGCATATGAGGAAATACGCGGTTATCATCGGGTTACTGCTGCAACTTTCCACCCCTGCGCCCAAAGCGGAGGCGGTCAATCCGGACGAGCCCGGCAAGCTCCCACCCGACCGTATCGAGATGCAGGACGGCTCCAAGGAGGACGACTGCGACTGCTGCCAGAAGTGCAAGGCTGCCCAGCGGCCGGTAATCCCCAAGGAGGAGGCTGGCGCCGACAAGAAGGACGGCTGCGAGGATTGCTGCGACCGCTGCGGCAAAGCCCTGCCTTCGGTGCCGGACGACACACCTCCCGACATCATAGAGAAGCCCAAGTAATGCCGGCGCAACGGACAAAAGGGCCGCGTCCAACTGGCTGAAAGCCGGACGCGGCTTCTTTTGACTGACAAGAGGAGCCGAGTCCACCGACTGAAGCCGGACTTCGCCCTTGGTTATATCATCCCTCCAAAAACGCCACCCCTGCCCCGCTTTGCCAGTTGGAGTGCATGACGGCACTTTTCCGATCAACTCTTTCCAGATGCACCACCAGGTCCAGCGCCGGCATCGGCAACGCCAGGTAATACCCCTGAACCTCGTCGCAGTTTCTCTGGCTCAGGAAGTGCAGCTGCTGAAAGTTTTCCACCCCCTCCGCAATCACGTTCAGATTCAGACTGTGCGCCATGGAGATGATCGCCTCGGTTATCGCGGAATCGTCATTTTTGGAACTCACCTCCGCGATGAACGAGCGGTCGATCTTGATGGTGTCGATCGGGAAATGCTTCAGGTAGTTGAGCGAGGAATAGCCCGTACCGAAGTCGTCGATACTCAACTGGACGCCCATTTCCTTCAAGGCCCTCAGGGTGCTGATGTTCTTGTCGGCCCTTTCCATGATGACGCTCTCGGTAAACTCCAGTTCCAGCGAGCCCGGAGCCACCCCCGTCTCCAGGATCATGTTCCCGACGGTCTGCAGGAAGTCGGGCTGGCTGAACTGCTTGCCGGAGATGTTCACCGCCACCTTGAGGTCGGGGTGCCCCTGCGAGGCCCAGCTCTTGGCCTGCAGAAAGGCGGTCCGCAGCACCATCTCGCCCAGCTCGAAGATGATGCCGGAGCTCTCGGCCAGCGGGATGAATTCGCCGGGCGACACGGACCCGAATTCCGCGCTGTCCCAGCGCAGCAGCGCCTCGACGCCGGTCATCCGGGCAGTCTTCAGGTCCCACTGGGGCTGGTAGTGCAGGAAGAACTCCCCCTTCGCGATCCCGTGGCGCATGCTGTTCTCCAGGGCGACCCGGCGCATGATCTTTTGGTTCATCTCGCTGGAATAAAACTGGTAGTTGGACTTTCCCTCGCTCTTCGCGTGGTACATGGCGGCATCCGCGCACTTAAGGAGGCTCTCCACATCGGTGCCGTCATTGGGGAAGAGAGCGATCCCGATGCTCGCGCTGGAGTAGAAATGCTGGCCGCCGATCAGAAAGGGAGTGTAGAAAAGCGACTGCACCCGCTGCGCCGCGGATGAAGCCCCGTCCTGGTTCTTGATGGAAGAAAGCACGATGACGAACTCGTCCCCGCCCAGCCGCACCAGGGTGTCCGACTGGCGCATGCAGCTCACCAGGCGGGTCGCGACCTCCTTGAGGAACTTATCCCCGAAATCGTGCCCCTGGGTATCGTTCACATCCTTGAAGTTGTCCAGGTCCAGAAAGAGCAGGGCGATCTGGCGCTCCTCGCGCTGGGCCAGGGCCAGGGTGCGGGGCAGCTGGTCCAGCAGCGTCACGCGGTTGGGGAGCCCGGTGAGGGGGTCGTAGAAGGCGAGGTATTCGATCCGCTTCTCGGAATCCTTCCGGCTGGTCAGGTCCTCGCAGGCCGTGACCACCCCGATGCAGCGGCCTTGCGCATTGGTGGCCGCGAGGGAGGAAAGCTGCACCGGGAACACCTCGCCGTTTTTCCGGACGTTCAGGCTTTCGCGCCGCCACGGGCCGGAGTTCCTGGCTTTCCAGGGGGGAAAGGGCTGCTCCAGGCTTTGGGGCGCCAGGACCCGGGCATCCTTGCCGATCAGTTCACCGGGAGCGTAGCCATGCATCTCGGCTTCCACCGCGTTGGAATAGATGATCTTGCCATGGATGTCGCTGATGGTTATGCCGGTGCCGATCGGGAGGCAGTCGATCGCCTCCTTGAGCATTTGCAGCCGGTCCTCGACCTGATGCATCTCGGTCAGGTCCTGGAGCGTGCCGGTGATCATGGGGATTCCGTAGGCGTCCAGGTCCCCCGGGAACGCCTGCAGGCGCACGGTGCGGGTGCTGGAGTCCGGTCGGCGCAGCCGGAATTCGAAGCCGCAGGCGGCAGCGCTCTCGTGGGCCGTTTTGAGCTCCCTGGCCACCAGCTCACGGTCCCGGGGGTCGACCGCGAGCAGGAAGTCGCTCAGGAAAAGGTCAGCGGGGTAATTTTGCAGGCCCATGATCTGGCAGGTTTCTTCCGACCCGATGAAGCGGTCCGATGCGGGATCCCAATCCCAGCTCCCCAACTGGGCGATGCGCTGGGCGTTGGCGAGCCGCGCCGTGCTCTGGGCGAGCTTCCTCATGTCGGCAAAGGTGCGCAGCAGGTAGCGTACCCGGTGCACCAGGAGTTCGGTATTGATCGGCTTGGTGATGAAATCGGTCGCCCCGGCCTCGAAGGCCCGGTTGATCAGTTCCGAGTCGCCGGCGCCGGTGATCATCAGGACGGGGATGATGCCGCACATCGGGAGGGCGCGCAGTTCCTGGCAGGTGTCGAAGCCGTCCTTGCCCGGCATGATGAGATCGAGCAGGACCAGGTCGTGGGGGGTTTTTTTGAGGCAGCCGAGGGCAGAGTCGCCGTCGGGAACCGCGGTGACGAGATATCCGGCTTTTTCCAGGGCTTCCTGGAAGACGGTCCGTACCAGTTTATCATCATCGACGATCAGAATCAGTGGTCTTTTTTGGCTGTTTACCAAAGAGAGCATGTCAGGTGAACCCCTAAATGAGTCGTGAATAAATCATCCAATTCAATCAAGCAAAGTAAGCTAGATATCAATGACACAGTTTAGTAATTCTTTAAGCTAGCACTCACAACATGTCGACCAAAAAGTTAGACCAAACAAATTTGTTTTAACAGTACCTCTCTTTGGTTTGGTAAACACGAAGGAAATTTCACAGAACGAACCCTAAACAACAATTTTTGAAATGTCAATGTAATATGAATATTAGCACAGGGGATGCTAGGGTGATTTGGCTAGCGCATCACCCAGAGATAGTTTCCGTCATTAGTTCAACTCTGAGTTACGGGATAGCTTCCGGGAGAGGATCTCAATCTCTTTGCCGTCGTCAGGCTTGACATGCAGTTGATTGGTTCCATATTTGTGAAAGAAGCCAGGGGTATACAGGGAGGATTCCGACATGGATGGAATTAGCTTCACCTACGTGACGTACATCTGCGCAACCCAGGAGCAGGTCTGGAAGGCGCTGCTCGATCAGGAGACCACCGCCAAGTACTGGCAGCATGAGAACGTTTCCGACTGGCAGCCGGGCTCCAGCTGGACGCATCGGCGCTGCGACCATCAGGGGACGCTCGATTTGGTGGGAAAGGTGTTGGAAATTGCCCCGCCGCGGCTCCTGGTGCTGAGCTGGGCCTTTCCGGACGACGAGGCGCGGCAGGAAAAGCACACCAGGGTCACCATAAAGGTGGAGCCTTACCGGGAAACCGTGCGCCTGACCGTGACGCACGAGCGCCTGGAGCCCGGCTCCCCGATGCTGGAGGGGATCACCGAGGGGTGGCCCATGGTGCTTTCCAGCCTGAAGACCCTCCTGGAGCTGGGGAGGCCGCTCCCCACCTTGTGGTAGAGGCGCGTGCTCCCGCTGGGCTTTCCGTCAGACCTTGCCCCTGTCGCCACCGTAGAGTCAAGGCTATGAGAACTTGACCTTACTGGTAGCCGCGGTGATGACGAAAACCCTTTCGTTGTTGCTGTCCGGGTCGGAGGGAAAGACCATGAAACCCGGCCGTGCCGGCGAGAACCCCTGGGTGTAACCGGTTATGCTCTCGCCGTCAGCGAAGTCGACCTTTATCTCCCTCCCCAGGCCGACCCGCACGACCTGGTCCCTCTCGTTATACTCACTGTTGCCGTCGAAATTCTTGACAAAAAACACTGCCTTCAAGTCATTGATATTGATCTCTTCATTGTTGCCACTATTTTTATCCATCAAATGAAAGATCACCTTATTGGGGAAAAAGTCCGCCGTAGTGCCTTTCTTGACGTTCCCGTCGGCGTAGCGAATCACAATTTTATTGACCATAACAAAGCATTCCCCCTTGAATTAACGGAAACGAGCCTCCCAAAAGCCTCTAAAACCTCCCTCCCCCCTGGCGGGGGAGGGCCTGGCCGCCGAAGCCCCGGCGAAGGAGGGTCGGGGTGGGGGGGAATCTGCCCGGTAGTGTCTGCGTCCGCCCCCTAACTCCCGGACCATCAGTGATAGATGCCGCAGGCGATGATGACGTCGCCGATCTGCTCCACGTAGGTGGACTTGGGCTCCGTCTTCCTGGTGACCGGGTTCACCCACTTGTAGTCGACCCAGCCATCCCCTTTCCTGGCGACCCTGATGAATTCCTTGATGAAATACTTGCCGTCGGCGTCCTTGAAGTCGATCATGCTCTTGCCGACCAGCTTCGGGTTGGCGCCGTGCGCGATCATGTGCCCCTGCAGGTCGATGGCGAAGAGGTACAGCTCGCCCTTGACGAACTGCCCTTTCAGGTCGTCGATCTCTTCCAGGGTCTTGGCCTCGCCGTTTGCCTTCAGAAAGGCCGCGGCCTTCTTCACCATCTCCTTGGCGGCCTCCTGGTCCCGGTGCAGGTTGGCGGCCGGGGCGGCGCCGGCTGCGTGCGTCGGCTTGGTCAGCTGCGCCTCCTCGACGGTGATGTCGTGGCCGCTGGCGACATGGCACTCGCTGCAGTTGGTCTTGTAGAGCTCGTCGCCGATGTCCACCGGATGCACGAACTGGTTCACCAGCGCTCCCGGCTGGATGTTCTCCTGGACCTGGCCCAGTACCGCGTGGCAGATCTCGCAGCTCTTGGAGATGAACCGCCCTTCCGCCGACTTGTGCTTGTCGTCATGGCAGCGGAAACAGCCCGGCGTGTAGAAGTGGCCGATGTTGTTCGGGTAGGTGCTCCACTTCACCTTCATCGCGGGGAAGAAGTTCTGCTGGTAGATGTCCCTCATCACCCCGGTAGCCGTGGTGATGGCGACCTGCTTCTCCTGGGCAAGCTGCGGGTAATTCTTGGCGTAGTAGGCAGGCAGCTCCTTCGCGATGGTGTCCAGCCCCTCCTCCTTGGTCTTGTAGGGGCGGTTCAGCATCTCCACCGCGACCTTCTTGAGGAAGGGGAGTTTCCGGTCGATGCGGTTCGACACGAAATTGAGGTCGATGGCCTCGCCCGGCGAGCGGTAGATATGCGCCGGCCGGTTGTGGCAGTCGGTGCAGTCCATCAGCCGTTTTTTCGCCTTGGCGACCTCATCCCTGGTGAGCGGCTTCTCGGTATCCATGAACTCCGTTATCTTCCCGTTCTTGTCCTTGACCGCGATATAGGGGATATCGTTGCGCTTCTGGTCGCGGGCGATGAAGGTCACCTCCGAGGAGATGTGCCAGTGGATGCCGTTGGCCGTGGCGGCCATGGGCGAGCCGCCGATGTGGATCAGCATGTCGATCTTGCGTTGCGTGTTGTCCTCGTTGGGAGCGTAGTGGTAGAAAATCTTCTGGCGGGCGACGGAGAACTTGTCCGGCCAGTGGCACTGCTCGCAGGTCTCCCGGGCCGGGCGCAGGTTGTCGATCGGCGTCTCGATGGTCTCCGGGTAGGTATGGAACAAAATGGCGTAGAGCTGCTTCATGCCGGAAATCTTGGCCTTCACGTACCAGGCCGAGCCGGGGCCGACGTGGCACTCGACGCACTTCACCTTGGCGTGCGGCGAGTTTTTCCAGGCGGTGAACTCGGGCGTCATGACCGGGTGGCAGAGCTCGCCGCAAAAGGTGGTGGACTCGGTGAACTCGAACCCCTGGATGGAGGCGACCGCCATGATGATGACGAAGACGACCGATGCCAGGACGAAGAAGATCAGCAGGTGGCGCTTGTTCGGGTCGTTCAGGTTGAGGACCGGGAAGGGAGGAATCTCCTCCTCGAGCGACACCATCCCCTCGATGGCGGCCTTGCGCCTGCGGTTGCGCACCAGCCAAGCCCCGATGGGGACCAGCAGGAGCCCCACGATCAGCATGCCCGGGAACAGGAAATAGGTCATGAGTCCCAGGTAGGCGTGTTCGGTCTCGCTGATCGCCTCGAAGGCGGAGAACACGATGATGAGGCCGGCGGCGGTGACCGCCAGCACCATGCCGATCAGGCTGATCAGATTCCAGGCGAAACCGACTTTGTGACGCAGGGCCATGGGATTTTTCCTTTATGGTAGGGTTTTCGTGAACGACTGCCTACACTGCCGCCCTTTGTGGCAAGGGGCGAGGTGAATACAAGCTCTCGCTGACTGGCTGAATCATCATCGTGCATTTGGTCTTTGGGATGGCGAGATAATACGGGCTTTATGAATGGATTTCAATAGCGATTGTGGTTCAGCCGGGTTTTTCTGCCTGTGGCGCCGCAGCCTTGACTGACGAAGTGTAGCGGCACTGCGAGTTTTTGCAAGTAACGGATCAAGCATTAACCGAAGTCAACACTGTCGAGCAGGGGCGCGGTTTCGCAGTCGTGGCCGACGAGGTGCGCGCACTCGCCGACCGGACCACCAGGGCCACCAAAGAAATCGGGCAGATGATCAAGAGCATACAGTCGGAGACCCGCCAGGCGGTCCAGGTTATGGAGGAAGGGGTGCAGGAGGTGCAGGAAGGCACGGCCGAAGCCGCCAAGTCGAGCAGCGCGCTGGAGCAGATCCAGTTCAAGATCGGCGAGGTGACCATGCAGATAAACCAGATCGCCACGGCCGCGGAGGAGCAGACGGCGACCACGCGTGAGATCACCGACAACATTCAGAAGATCTCCGCCGTCGTGCAGTTGGAGGCACGCAGTTCGCTGGAAATAAGCCACGCCTCTTCCGAGCTCTCGGCGGTCTCCGTGGCGTTACGTGACCTGGTGGGGATGTTCAGGATCTGAGGGCGTGGGACCTGTCTCCAACTCTCAGCGCGGGCAACTTCCCCCCCTGCCCCCAGGCCCATAATGTTACCTGATTAGTGACAATCTTCCGCTTTCAATAACTCTCCCTCCCCCCTTGCGGGGGAGGGTCGGGGTGGGGGGGAAGCAGCCACGAAGTGATCTCTCCTGGGCAGTCATGGCACCTTCCCCCTCCCCCTAACCCCCTCCCGCAAGGGGAGGGGGTTAGACATAATGGTTGTCAGTCGTAAGGCCTAAAACAAAAAACGACCTGCCGCCTTGCAACGTGGGTTATGCTGTAGATCATTGCGATTCACTACGGCACAGAGCCACAACCAAGGGG
>Ga0316217_10000429_pt1 | contig 60019 bp, 31 predicted proteins | sample 1anoAmetaG_FD_203633 | JGI IMG/M metagenome (GOLD analysis project Ga0316217, IMG submission 203633) | Freshwater microbial communities from Trout Bog Lake, Wisconsin, USA - 1anoA | ecosystem: Environmental > Aquatic > Freshwater > Lake > Hypolimnion/Profundal zone | place: USA: Wisconsin... | reverse complement strand
GTTGCTCATTCTAGTGTTTTAAACTTTCCAACTAGCTTGCTATTTTGCGCTGCTCTAACACTAATTTGCTCAAATTCTGCTATTTTTGGTTGATTAGGTCATTTAGACTCGTTAGCTTATCTATTTACTTCTGCTTTTCGTCAATCTTTTGCTTCAGCTCTACTATCTCTTTTTACTTCTGCTTCAGGACATACTTGCTACTACAGTTCAAACCCTACAAATACTCGTTCTGCTTAAAGAGCTATTAGAATCTCTACTTGAACACTTCCTTTTCTTTAGAAAGCAAATCGTGCTACTATTTTTTGGAAGTTTCCAGGACCTTATAGTAACTATCAACCTCTAGTTTCAAAGAATTTTATTTCAACCTTGATTCAATGAGCCTGTTTTAAATTTACAAATTGTATCTAGAAAGTTCTTCGCTTTCTTTTTTCTTCACTTACAACTCTCGCTAGTTTTTGTGGAGCAAGTTGCTCAGCTAGGATATTGTCTTTTCTGCTTTTTACTATCGGTTTTGGTACCAAATCTACAAGTCATAGCGGCATCTCTACAACTCCTTGATACGGTTTTGAAGGAGAAGCAATTAATTGTTGAATTTGAGCTAAATTTCGGTCAGCTGCACCTCAGGCTCAACAACTTCAGGCGGCTGATTTAGCTTCCTTTTACAATCGTCTAATCTTAGGCTGATTTAATTGATGTGATCCTTCAAGGTGCCTTGCTTAGCATCCAGATTTCTAAAATTATTCTTCATAGAACTCAAAATGTTAATTTTCAAGTCTATCTCATTAATGGCGATATGAAACTTATTGATCTCCTCACAGGCCAAACTCAGGTGATGTTTCGAACTAATCCGCTGGATCATGAAAATATCCTTTATTATAAGATTTATGAAGTTGAAACGGTTTTCGTAGCGTGTTCTACTTTTTACAGACTGCTATTATATCTATGAAACTAGAGTGAGATGAATAGATTGAAGGTTCTCTAGACGCCGCAGTGTGTACTAGTGGCACTGCTAATGATACTTAGCTATAGACTGAAGCCGTTATTCCAGCCTTTTCGTTATCTTAACCTTCTTTTCTTCCTTTTAGGCCATATAGTTAATGGTTGTTATCAAGTTGTTGATCCTTTCCTCGTTTGAGCCGATAATCTCCTTTAAAGAATCCAGTTCAAGCTAGTATACTGCACTAGTTTTAAGCATCGCCTATTTGAATTTACTTTCGTAGAGCAAACACAAATCCTGCATGTCGTTCAAGCTTTGGTCTCGCTTCTACGTCGAAGACTACCTGTTTCTTTACTTTTACTCGAATTCGCTGATGTTTGTTTGTGATTTTATTTCGCGAGATTACTTATGTTTCTAATGGGAGCGGCTTGTCGCCAGCTGCCTGCGTTAATTGCTGGACTGGCGAGAAGACATCACCTGAATCCCTTTGATGGAAGAGTTCCTGGAGTTATTCTACTGCTGTTTTAGCTGAGGCAAATCAGTTTCGTTTTAGATGTGAGTTTTGTTTTTCTCGATTGAATTGGTTACCAGCTTGATTCCAAGATTATGAACTCGGTTTCTTACTAAGTTTGGTTATTTTTGTCTGTAAAGACGGGTTCCAGCTTCCGTCTCTTTGGGAGGTTACTTTTATTATTTGAACATAATCAAATTATTTGAAGTAAAATGGGTCTAGTTTAGACTCCCAATAACTGTCATGATTCTTAAATGTGATAGATTACTGCCCTTCATAGGTTAGTAGGTAAATTAACGCAACAGCACTGGTAGGTATGGCTGTTGGTTGTATTAGTCGAATGAACCCAATTATATGAGTAAAAATGTTTATTTGAGAGGCAAATATCAATAATAATCGCTGCTTGTTTCCTTCTTTTTCAAACTTGCCGTCTAAGACTACTACTTGAATTTTAGTATTTTTTACATGTAAAGATCTTGACTTTCGCTGTCATTGGTTATTATTGTAGCCACCTTTAGCCATTCTTTAGCATCGCGGAGCTCTTGAGCCAGCAACTGGCAGCCAAGTTGGGTGGGAATCCCGAATTGTTCATTAAACTCAGTAATCGCCAAACTCTGAACTCTATGCCGATTCAAGTCAATAAAAAGATTATGCATAATTTCCTCAAGATTTTATCTTATTTTTTTCTCTTGGTTCCACACTTTTAGACAAACCATGCCCACGAATCTAAATTGAAGAGTGGAGATAGAGATAGGGAAGAAAACGATCTGTCCTGGCAATACTTTCGCCTTGGTCGTGAGCAGGTGAGATTCAGCAAATTATTTTATCTTTCGCGTCTAGAACTTCCCCACTTTCTCCATAAACACATTTCTGTTCAGATTCATTTTTTCATCACAGAAGATTACAAGGCAGTCAGCATCGATTCTCAGTAAATTTTCTGTGGTAAAATAAAACTGCATTTTATCATAATTCTTGGTTTCCAGGATTGCCTTAGTCGACAGCCTATACTCGGCATCATTCTACTTGTGCTTACATATTCCCATCTAAGTTGACTACGTAGTTGATTATTAATAACATTGTCTATCTAGATTGGGTAGATTAAAAAAATAACGGAGCAGAGTTGTAGATTGATTATAAAATAGAGAAAATAAAGGAAGAACTATGAAGATTCAAAGGAATAGGCAAGTTCAGAAGGAAATGACTGAATTATGTAGATCGAACATACCAAAAAGAGCAGGAATTATTCAATGGACGAATTGCCTCGTAAGTTGTTTGTTAAGTTTTGAAGTAGTAATTTTCTATGCCTTCAATCAATATTATAGCGCTTATCTGCCAGTACTAATAAATGATAAGAGCTTGATTGTTTTATAAATTTACTCGATCAAATGGATGAAACAACAGGCGATACTTAGGCCAAAAAGTGGACTGACATCGTCAACATCAGCTGCAAAATGATGTAGTTTGCCAACGAAGAGTTGGCCGAGGGAAACATGCTCAACTCCAAGTCCATCCTCGACTCCGTCCTTAGAAACATCGATTAAAACCTCAAGTCTACCCCTTAAAACCACAAAAAGGAACTTGAGACCATTAAAGCTAAAGTAGAGGTACAACTCAAGCAGATTCAAGACAGGCTCAGGCCTAGAAAGAAAAGTTTTGCGCAAACTGAAAATATTGATAGCTGATAGACTAACTTAAATATAATCACATCTCACCAAATTACCTAAGAGTTAATATTGATTCGAGCTCCGTAATCGAACAAACCAGTTTGTTAACTCATTTTTTTTCATGGAATTCCACAAAGATCATGCAGTCTACAAGACTATCTACGACCAAAAAGACTTAAGGAACCAAAAAGTTATGAAAGGAACATAGGGAATCCTAAAAAAAAGAGGTAAAGATCATCTAATTAAAAAATTTTGCATATTCTATGCTTATTTTAAAATTCATCAACCTTATCCTGGTTTTATATCAAAGGAGGTTAAAAAGAACTAAAAAACATAAAGAAACAATCAGGTAATAATTCATTTGTTTATTATCCGTAGTTTATTATAATTTCACAAATGATAAGAGGCACCAATCATGACCAAGATGCTCGTTTCGAAGACAAGACCAAACGTATGCTGGAAAAGAGCAACTGGCCTGAAAAATATGATATCAAAATCGACCTTAAAAAAGTAACTGGCTCTTAAGAAAGGTAGACTACGAACTCATCAAAATTTGGATTTAAAAGAAGATTACCCAACTACTTGGGGAATAGGACGATATAATAAGTGGCACCCTAATAAGTCATTTGGATGAACATCTGTAAAAATAATAAAAGCTGAATGCAAAGAAACTGCACATCGCTATAAGCGGGTTTCTCCAATAGAAAACGTTGACATTTATGAGCTAGTTTTGGGATATTTTGGACGAGGCACAACGATCTTCGCGAGGAATAGTAAATTTGTACTTATCCAGCCCGAATGCTTAATCGAAGAAAAGAAAAAGAGTGAGCACATGCACAGGAAGAAGATAGATGAAGTTAATCTCAAAAGACACAAAATTAACACCAACTATTTCAATAATCTGGTCAAACCCTTAGACTCCAGCAGAGTAAAGCAGGACTACAGGAGGGAAGATCAGGAGCAAAGGTAACCCAAGTAACACAGGGAAGTTAAGTAGGACAAAGAGGATGACCACAAGAGAACAAAAAAACATCACAGAGATCGCAGTAGAAGCAAGAACAAACACAAAAAACATAGAAGCAGATCTATTTAGAAAAACAAGCGCTAGCGATAAAGGGAGCCAAGAAGAACAAAGTAAAGGAAACGTAACTCAAGCAGCGAATTACAAGCCACTCCAAAGCCCAAACACAAAAAAAACTAAAAAAGAAGAAGAAGTGAGGAAAGCGACTCAAGTGGGGTGGTTTCTTCGAGTGACTCTGAAAGTTGATGAGTGTATAAATAAATTCAATTTTTAATTGAGCTATTAGTTATTAAATCATCACAAAAGTATAAGTTGCCATCTAGCATTAGTATTCGTAGAATGAGTAGCGCCAGCGATTATCATAGTTCCTCTCCCAAGAGGGAACATCAACGTCCAGAAAACAGCAGATCGCGCTCCCGAGAGCGCAGATAAAACCGATAATGTAATATCCTTATTAGTCAGACAGAGACCGCGACAGAGATCGGAAAGTCAAAATAAAGATACCCGAGCTCACTGCCCCTCTCTATTCTTTCAAGCACTTTAGTCACCTTCAAGTAGCTCAGACTTTATTCAGGGTTAAAGAACCAGCAGCGAAAATATTCAGAAAGGCTACGAGAAGTACAAGAGAGATTGGGAACAACACCAGAACGAATAGTTCTTGAAATAATACAAAGTAATCTCCAAGATATTTAGAAAGATCCGTGGTTCGCAGAAAAGTATGATCCCGAAGTGCTAGATCTCCTCTAAAGAGATCGCAAGGAAAATTGCCGCAAAAATCACCTTTAGTTCATAGCTAAGCTAAATGACGGCTTCTACGATAAAATTGATTTCACAGTTAAAGATCCGGTAAAAATGGTTTTACTAAGGTTCAACTTGGAGTAGTCTAGCGCATAGACTAGTAGGAATAGCAAAACTCAAGCTTAAGTTACATTTTGAATCACACCTTCTAAATCCATATGAACCAGCATTTAGATATCACCAAATAGCCTTTGTTTGGATTCGACCAAGACCTCAATACCTTATTTATCAAAAGTGTGCCCAGAGGAATATCACGCTACGATATAAGAGAAATCGTCGAGAAGTTATAGGGCTATAAAGCGCTGACGATGTCTGATCCCGTAAAAAAACTAAACCTTACTCGTTACTGCTGGATCTAGTTTGAAAATGAAGAGTCCTGTACTAAAGCAGAGTTGAGCTTGAGCGGGCTAATGATTAAAAATGATACTTTGGTGGTTTCGAAGTCTATTACGAAAGTAAAAAGAGTAAAAGTCTTGAAGAACTATCCTATCTCCAGAATATAAAAAGATATCGAGACTTTAGCCAAATTGATCGCAAGGCTAGATGAAGAAATAGGCATTTAAAAGAACTAATTGCTCTTGAAGTAGTTTAACAGCAACCACTCTAGATTAGACGTTTTTCTTCTTTATTTGAGAAGAGTACATGCCTACGATTATTATACTAATTCACAGTATTAAAACTAGAGAATCCTTTCGCTCAAGGTGTGTGCTGTCTTTCTCAGAATGGAAGCTGATTATGAATAGCTTTAGAACGCTCAAACTATCTACAAGAAAATTCAGGAAAAAGCCGAAGAAAGGATCCAGAAAGGTAGCTAAATCAGAGATTACATAGGCATCTTAAGAGAGTAAATTGAAGCTTTCATACGCTAGACAGAAAAACTTGGAAAAGACCAGCAAAAGGAAATATGGAAATGCATGTACTGTGATAAAAAATTCAAAACTTGTGAGTTTTTGGCCAAACACATGATCTCAAAGCACTAAGAAATCAAATTCAAGGTAATCCCGCCCATATTCAGAAAATCCAGACTGTGATGTAAAAGCTTTACCTTGAAGATACACAGAAGATAACGTTTTCGTCCCTTGGCGATCGAGATCAGAGAAGTAGAAAACCCTTTGTGATGAACTACCGCAAATAAAAGAGAAGATAATACCGTGATTTTGATGATCCTGAGAATGAAAAGAAGGGCAAAGAAAGTAGTGGTTCGGGCAAGCAGATGGTGAACTTCTTGAACATTTGAATGATACAACGTAAATCAATGACTATTACAATAAAAACATTCAAAATTTTTACATTATCTTCCCTTTAAGATTAGTGAACAATCCTTCGTAAAGATTAATCACCCTATCTTTCTCCTACAAGTCCTTGTTTATTTTTTCAATCTTCTTTTCTAAAATCTTGATTTCACCAGTGCTTTGGAGATCTAACGTTTTAATAGGCTTGTTTATGGGCACAAGTTGTTTTTCAAGCTGACTAAGCTTATTCTTAATGTGTACTAAAGCTTAGTCTTTATGCTTGAGTTGAGTTGAAATAGCATCAATTGTTGCTATTTTGCTTTCCAGCTGCTCTTAGAACTTTTTTATTTTTTATTCAAACTAAAATGCGCTCTCTTTTAGACGTTGCTCCAAATCGTTAATTTCGGATTCATATTTAAGTTCTATATTTTTGAAGGATTCTATAAGTTCTTATAGCACATTGACCAGACTTTCAGTTTGGTCTTCATCATTGTTATTGTCCTGCCTCTGATTTTTGTACTGCTGTTGTTTTTAATGCTAAAGTTCTTGCCTAAGGTTATGGTTTTCGTTGATAAGCATTTCAAATTTATCCTAGATTTCTTAGTGGTTCTGGTAGATATTATTGCTGCTAGTCAACTACTCAATAGATTCTGTCAGTTCAGTATTTACCTTAATCAGCTCTTCCAAAGACTGCTTCAGCTTGTCATTTTCTTACTAGAGCTGATTCACTTTTTCCCGCAACTCTTCGTAGTCGCTTTCACGGGTAAAATTGTATTCGAAACGATTGGCCATTATTGGATTATATTTATAAGGTCATGAAAAGCTAAACTGATAAGTTTTCTTACAAAAGAATACTTTAACATATTATCAAGGAATAATCAAGCCTCAACACTTTCAGAGCATTTTTGAAGGCCACTCTATAGGGCGAATAAAAAAGTTTAAACGCGATTCAGCTATTCACAAAAGATATGCGCTAGGCTTCCTCAAAAGTAAAATCAAAAGAAATCAGTAAATGTGTACAGAACTTCTCTATTCACAAATTGGAATTGTAGCAAATTCCCATAATTGTATCATTTTCACTATCTAGACTGAACTCATTTAAAAGAAATTGTATTTTTGGATTGAGGAAGTTTATGAAAAGCTGAAAAGTGTGAAAGAAAAAGCAAAGGCGATGGAAAACAGAAAAAACTCTTTGACCTAGCAGTAGATAAAATCCTTTAAGACTTAATTAACCCAAGAGTTTGTATAGATCAACCAAAAAAAGGAAGTAAATTTTAGTTAACGAAGTCACTTGTGAAACTATTTTGCTACAACATGATCAAAAACGGCAGCCACCAGCTGTAAAGGATTACAGATTTACTGAAAAATTAATTTGAAAATGGGAATCGGGATAAAAGACAGAGCAAATGATAGAGCTACTTATTATCATTGACCCAAATAATAATCTTAGAATGTCTCATTCTAAAAACAGTACTCAGTCTCATCTTCTCTCACGATTTCATCTACCTTTTAAAAGTACTCCTGAGCATCGTTAGCAAACCTGTATTTATCTATAAACCCCTTTTTTAAGGTTTAGAATCTTTAGAGATATTATGTTATTTTCATGAATGGAGCCAGTTCGCATATCAGCTCATGAATGAGTTCCTCAAATGGATTTTCCTAATTGATTTCCTCACTAAAATGGCTGAAATTTTGATTGGCCATCTTGATTTGTTCTTTTTCGTTTTAGTAATTTTTAGTGATTATCTCAAGCTATTTCAAGAGATAGTCATTCTTCTATTCCAAAGAAATCAGCTGTGAGCGAATCTTTGCCTAAAAAGACTATTCGGCCTGATTGCTTGCTTTGCTTTCTTTGCGTTTTAGTAAATATGTGTTAATGGTTTGGTCTAGTTTCACTAATTCCTATTACTTTATTGTCACGATTCGGTCGCACACTTGTTTCAGGTGACTTACGGTCAGACTTGTTATATTTATAAAATCTCGATTCATTCAACTTTTCTATTATAAAACCTACCCAACATAAAACTTTAAAAGCACAAGATTTAGCGATTGTACTGTTTGGAACCAAATGAAAAACTCTGTTGTTTTAATTCCTAGATTATTATAGAACTTTTATAGACTTTGTAAAGCGAAATGCATTTAATTTGTCGAATAACTATTTCATTTTTCATTTATTGTACTTACACATCGTTTGTTTGATTGCTTAGAAAACATTATTACCCTCCTTTTTTGCCAAATAGGTAGCAAGAAAGAATAGAGTCAATTCTTCAACATTAGGCAAAGAAGAAATAGTATGTTTGTTACCATCGAAGAAGGAAGCCTTTAGCGGAAAAAAGAATGATCTTATTATTAATTTGGGATCTTTTGACTCCCTTTATTTGGTTTTAACTCACTTCTTGAAAATAGTCAATAAAGATCAGATTTAAGCAAGAACATTCCTCACCAATGATCATATGCTACAATAGTCGTCTTAACTAACTGCTGTCATCTTCTTGGACCAAGGTCCTACCATATTCTATGAGTCAACTTTTATATTCAGCTTAGAAATCAAAGGACGTTAGTACCTTTTAACTGGCTCCACAGTTGCATGTATGTAGATTGGCTTTCTCTTGGGATTTACTAAAATATATAGGCCGTTATCGGATTTTTACAAAATAAAAACAGCTTTTTGCTTTTTCTTTTATTCCTGATGCTCCGTTTCTTCATTTTCCTCAGGCCAATCATAAGAAGATTTTTTAGATCCAGAATAGAATTTAGCTGTCATTGATTTTGCTAAAGATGATTTTTATTAATATTAGCTTATTGTGCTTTAATTCCTATATTTTACAATCTGCTTTCTTGGCCTTGTTTCACTAACCTTGGTCTTACATCTTTCTTTCGATTGAGCTTAAATCGACTAATGATTGAATCGATTGTCCGTATTTATCAAGTGGTAGGTTTTTTTCGCTGCATCAGATTTCATAGCCAGTCTGAAGATTTTATTTTTTTAGAGCTATTTCTTCATTATTTTATACTAGTAGTCCTGTGAAACTGAGATCTTATGAATTTTGTCATAATATTGCTCACATTTTAGATTCTCGGGATTATTTTTTCGTCCTATATCTTTTTAAACCGGTCCCTTTTTATGATTCAGGGTAATTACATTTCTTTGATTAATGAAGCAAGCGTGATCTTAGTGAACGTGGCTTTATGTTAGATTGTTTCTTTAAAAACAAAACGATTTTGACTTAGCATTCAAAGTTTCACACTTTTAGCTGATTTAGACTTCTCTTTTAAGGTTTACTTTGGCTATTCGCCTAATGCCTCGGCGTATGTGCATCTGTTTACTGTAAAACGTGCTTTTATCAACAAACATTCCTTTAGGTTTATTACTGTCTTTTTTGGCCATATCGTTTTATTACCTTGAAAACTTCATCATCTATTTATATTAAATTTATGCATATAGATGATAATAGTTACATTAGCTTAAATATAGCTGTTTACTACTTGATTTTTAATTTATCTGCTCAAAAAGCTGACTTTTGAGAGATAAATTGCTATTATTTTATGATAGGTCATAGAAAATTATTAAAATGATGAATTTCCATAATAATACAGCACTGACAAAAGTGCTGCACACTCTCCAGGATACCCAAAACAGCTCAAAAGAATCCAAATAGGTCTACTAATCGGTCCTGGTGAAGCACTTCCAAATAATTCAAACATTCCTATAAAAGATAAACGAACTATATAACAGTACTCCTCCATTAATGCAGAGCATGAATAATTTTAGAACAGCCTCACTGCTATCACCTAGAGTAAGCCTTTCTTTATCCAGAGGTTGAAAAACTTGAAACCAACTCGAAAAATATACACTACTAATTCAGAACTACTCATCTCATGATTGACAAAAGACTGAACACAATCGGAGCCGATTTCAACAATATGCAGGAACAACTCAGAAATTTACGATTAGAAGAGCCTATTGACTCCTACCTTGGCAGTAGCAACTTTATAGCCCAGAGTTCCCGGCTAAAACCCAGGAAAAGTACGATATTTCTTAGCTAGGGAAGTCAAGAAGAAAAGATCACTCTAAACAAGATGCCTATAAGATAGCCATATACTCTCATCATGAATTGAACGATGCTAAAGAACATTCAGAAGAAAATCTATAACAAATGTCAAAACATTCGATTTTCAAATTACGAGGCAGCTGCAAAAGTATTAACAGATCCCAGTTGAAAGCAGTTTAGTTCGACGGTATAAGCAGCAATTCTTCCGAAAATGGTGATGATTTGAGGTAGAATTAAGGGATTATCAAAATAAAATAAAGCTTCCCACCAGAGACATATTCTTAGTCTTAAAGTAACTATACTGGAGTAGACGAATAATGGGTTAAATAAGAGATAGAGAAATCAGCAACGCGAGTTTCAGACTAATTCAATGCAAAGATCAAATAGCTGTAACTCTTAATAGCAAAGAACAGAGAATAGATTGAAAGTAAAATGGTAACGAGGGATCAATTTACTCTTTTTTAGTATCAGCTGTCGGAAAAGATGACCGAAAAGATAGATTAAATAAGAAAAAATATACAAACTGAACAGATTCTATTGAGAGAATAAGTACTGGCTTTGAACAAACAAAGCAATGTAACTTTCTAAACGTTTGAAACAAAACTAATATAAAAACTTGATAGTGCCTACTTTAAGTAATCTTTCACCAACCTAAACGCTGCCTTAAGCTAGCAATTCACCAAAATATAGAGGTTTTACGCAAATAAGTTTCAGACCAAAAAAGCTTTGGATTTTCTTTAAAATAAAATAAACCGTTTTATTGTAGATGATAGCACTTTCAAAAGTAAAAAAATAGTTCCCAGTAACGAGGACGCCTGTCTAAAGATAAACAAATGCTAGTCTCACAAAAAAATAGAGTTTAGCTAGAAAAGCATTAAAGACAAGGTCTAAAAGATTTAATAAGGCGGCCAATCGAATTATAAATCACTAGATACAAGCATGTGGTAAATTTAAGCAGAGAAGAGTACGAATATTCTGAACGAATAAAAAAGTAATCTCAATTCCCTTTTATCAAATGTATCTAAATTGAAGAGTCCAAGTATTTCAGGTCTTATGTTGGGAACACACGCATAGAAAGATGTATCAAAATTTGCGAAAAGTCTAAGTGCTCCTAAAAAGTAACCTCGCTTAAGCCTAAAAATATCTAATGCATAGCCCAAAGTGAATATAAAATAGTGGAGAGAAAAAGTGGTGAAAATCCTACGCAAAGAGGACATTCGCAAGAGAAAGGTAACGTTTCGATGATGTTGACTTTGCTTTTATGTCTATCTGATCAATAAAATATGCTTCAATACATTTATCAAACAAAATCAAGTCTCTTTGGTGTTAATAGAGTATATTATCTTCTCCTATTATTGCAGCATCTGTGAGAAATAGGGAATCTATTGCATTTCCTTCATGATCCTGTCGTGCAAACCAGTAAAAACCACCTTTATTTTGTTTTGCCTCAAATTCTACACCATAAAAGTCATCTAGTTTAGAGATTATACATCGATTATCTGAGAGTAGCGCAAACTTATCATCAAAATCATCGGTCGATCATTTTTAAAGTACCTCTCAACTATCTTATTTATCTATGTTAGGTGCTGAAAGTAGTTCATATAGCTGACAGACCCTAAATCGATCACCAAATACCTATGAAACGGTAGAGTACGTATTCTTTATCAACGTACTCTGCTGGAATATCCTCATCGATTTCTATAACTCTGTTGGCAAACTAATTGAGATGAGCTGTGGATTAGTCAGGGTTCTTTTAGACGACTTTAGCCATCATGGAAGATCTTCTGTTTAAGGCTCCACCCTTTGATGATTATCTACCTTAGATCATCATTTCTGCAGGGGCAGGTTTCAGCAATTCTGAAATCTAATAGATTGAGACAAAACAGGCAAAAACCAGTGCTATTACAGGATGCGTGAAAACGCTAATGAGAGCGATAAAGAGGATTGTGTGCAGATTTCTCCAGTGATAAATGATTACATTTTTCATGAAGTAAACTCCAGGTGTTGCTACGAATATAAACAGCACAAACATCGGTATCATTGTAAATAGCTTATTAAAAATCGTGTATAATAAGAAGCTGAAGGGTATTTGCAACACTCCGACCCATTTTGTTCCTTTAAACCCATACTTTTTGTTAAAAGCAAAGCTTTAGTATGTTCCAAAGATGTTTATGCAGATAGGCAATCCTCCCAAACAGCCTGATATAATATTGGCTACAGCCAAAACTTTTGTTTCAGTTGTTATCTCACCCAATGAACCCTCGTTTCTATATCTCTTTCCTCTCCTATCAAACTCCTACAAATACAAAAACTGCTCAAAAATGATAACTATTGCCATTATTATTGACGAAGGGATGATTTCGATCAACTCTGCAAAAGTGGGCTCTTTTATATTCCTTTTGTCTATTACATAGAAACTACACTACACACCTTCCATTGCGCATATATCTGAGTACGACTTAAATTGATGGTTTAGGTTAATTAAGATTCCAATAATCAGCATAATACCTATCACAGGTATTCTTTCTAATCTTTTACGAATCGCAAACATACCAACGATAGCTAAAATTGTCAGAATTAGTGTCAGGACATTAAAGCTGCTAAAAAGGTTGTTGAGAGTTTCAAAAGGGCTGTCAAGGGCCGATTAGTTAGCAATTTTGAAGAAAGCCTCAACATTTTCAATGGCTAATGGAAAGAACTAAATCTCAGCATTTTTACTCGAGATAGCACTATTAGAACAACTCCGAATACCATGCTTGCATGTATCCTTCCAGGCAAACAGTGAAAAATGGCTCCCAGTGAATGAATCGGCCTCCAGAACACAAACATTATGATTCCACTTAAAGCACCCATATAAAACATCTGGTAGGTCGAATAAAGAGGCTGGATCATGGTTATATAGAGTGTGCCCAGCACTGAGATCCCATAAATAGTCAGATGCGAAGAAGAGATGAAGAAGCAGGATAGTGAAGATACAATGATGGATATGAATGCCGCACTTTATCTTTTATAGGTGATGAGCGAGTAGATAAGAGAGAAGCTGTGGGTCAAAAGAGATATGGAGACTATTAGGTAAGTGCTTCTTTGGATCTTGGCAGGGATTGTGTCTTGTTATTATTCAAGATTAGAATAGCGCAACTCTTATCTCATTTGGATTATTATTCAAAATTATTATATCTTCGCATTACGCCCAATAAATTAGCTCTTACAAATTTACTCTCAATATTTTTTAGCCGAAAGTTTGAGAAAACTTAAATTGGACAAATTCTTCCAGAGTTCTAAAATATCTCATTTAATCAATTCACCAGCCTTGAGGTTATTATTTCTTTCTCCTCTTGCTTTTCCAATGATTATGGTCGTTGAGCCAGTTTGTTGATGTAATAAACTACTTTGAGATTAATAAAGGGAGAATTATTATTATAAGTCTAAGTTAAACTATTATCAAATTTGGCTCAGATATCATACTCCAGCTAAGCCTTGGCGTCTGCTAGCTCGTTATGTAGCTCTTAGATCTCTTTGTTTTTGGTTATTAATTGAGAAAGCATTTTAATTGACTGAGTCACCTTGATATCTTACACTTCTAAGAAGTATTTGGGATCTTCTTGCAAATGGTACTAGCCTGCGTTTGTAACGATGATCACTCTCTTCGTGTTTTAATTCACCTACGTTGGGTGTTTTAAACGTTAGCAATAATCCTAACTGCAAGAACGTCTGAATTCTGCCGGAAAAAAGTGATTGAGGCAGAGTTTAGTAAGAAGATCATCTGCTGCAGGAAGTGGCAACGAAGTGTAGAGAAATAACTGAATTTTAGGGTTATCGGCCAGAGATTGGAGTAGAATTCTCATGTTTTTTTTAAGCGTTTTGGGCCTAAAGTAAAGCCCTATTCCGAAAAATTCCTTGACCTTGAGAATAGTGTGAGCTAACCCGGTGGCTTCCATTTTCAATTTTTAAAAGTTTTAGCGCTTGCATTCTGAGATCTAGACAAATAGGCCAACTAGATCAAACGCTACGATGACTTTGTGTGGTGGAACATTAAGAATAGGTCTACTCCTAACAGCTTCCATCCTTCTTCGGAAGTTAGATTTTGCATAGGCCCTATATCCAGCAAAGAAGATCATCAGCACCACTATAACTGGCCAGACTGCAAAGCCGTCTCCAATATTCAGTGTTTGTAGCATAATATATATGTGTATGATGATCGGAGACGCGTCATAAATGTAAACTACCAGCCAATAACGAATAAAAAATAAATCAAAAGCTAGTAACTTCTAGTATTGACCTCATTATCTTTCCAAGATCAATATCCATATTAGTTTTTAATCCTACTCTGCTCACTTATGACCAGAGCATCATAAGTTGTCTACTTGCTGCTGAAATATTTCTTATTAAACTATTCCCTCGGTCCTCTTAGACGTCGATTAGAATGGTAGTCATGCAAAAATGTTGAATTAATTATTTTTTTTGGAATCAATAAATGTTATGTGATGGAATTGTTACTTTAGCAGAACTTTATTTATTGTTTTTGTTTATTTCTCAGCTGCTCTTCAAGGATTTGCCATATAAGATGCATCTAATATGTTTACCTTCTGAAACAAAATGTTGAGACAAATTACTAATAAAACCTAAAGCCTTCTCTCAAATAGTCGTACCTAGATTTCTTTCTGGTGTACATTCTTTGAGTCTTTCAGATTTAGGCATATTTTGGCGGAAAAAATAAAATAAAAATCTAAAATAAAATGATCGCGAAAAGTTTGAGTAAAAATTAAAGTGTTTTGAAAGTTTAAGTTTCAATTTGCATGAAAATGCTTAAGATGTCTAAACTTAGAAGTAAGATTGAAAAATATAATGAAATTTCTGAACCTTAAGCTCACAGCTTAAATACGAAGTCCGCTGGAAAAATTAATATTTATTAAATTATCTATCTAAGCAATGAATTTAGACCATATGCGTATAGGTTGGTGTGGTTTTAATCTAAAATACTTTGCCAAAAACATTTTTTTTACATTTTTTTACAGGAACTTGTGGCAATATTAAAAACTCGTAGTAAGGCCTTAGAATAGCTATCTTCAAAGTGGATTGCTATTTGTTGCATAATTTTCTATTTAAATCTGTAATTTAATATAGAATTTGTTTAAAAATGGAAAATCTCTACTAAAGCTCTGCCCAAGGGATGCTCACTGACACCGCAGACCGGCTCCCGAAAAACCAGTAACGAAGACCTTCCAAACCCGTGAGGGTCAGCTTTCAAAAATCCAAGGAAAAATAAAGCAAACCCGCCAGGAACTCCACCCTAAAACCCACTGCTTTCACCAAGGCAGATTGGGAACTTGCATTGATAAACACCCAAAAGAAAAGTAACAGGTACTACAAGGGGAAAGAGTTAGGACTGACTACTGACGTCGAACATTTCAAAGTATATGGCCCAGGCGTTTCTCTCTTTTTCTAGTTCCAAAGATACTCCATTATGGCGTTCATGCTGATGAGTATAGCATCTTTGTTTCCAACCATCTTCAACTATGTCTCTGGGAGTAATATCGTGGGGCAAGGTACAAGTTTAGCATACTACTTTGGAGGGACCACTATCGGCAACTACTCAGCAACATCAAATTACTCTTCTTCATATAAATGGGTGAACACCATCAGTGATATGGTCATCATTTTTATTTTCATAGTCTTCTATTTCTTCTGGTTAAAGAAAGGATCTGACCTAACCTAGGAGATCAAAAGTATGATTCGCCTCAAAAGCTACAATGTGATTGAGCTGGTAGATTTCGCCTAAGGTGTGACTACTGAAGAAGTGACTGAGTTCATGAATAGATTTGGGAATGTTGTGGAAGTTGCAGCTGTCAAAAATTACAACGAGACGATTTCCCTTTCAAAAAAGATCTTTGAACTTTAAGTGGAGTTGAAATAGCTGGAAATCAAGAAATAGCAGTAAAAAACAACATAGTACGACAGCTAAATCGCAGAAAAGAAACAAAAAGTTGACTAAACCTTCAAATAACTGGTCATTTATGAAGATGAACAAAAAGAAGAAATCATCAAATTTTATGTCAACTTCTCGAATGTGCAAGACAGACAAAACGCGTTAAAACAAATCCAAAATTACAACAGGACTCTTTTCGACTGCTGTGACAGAACGCCCCGCTAATTCCTACTCAAAGGATAAAGAGTAACTGTCCAGGCCTGCCACACTTAGCCCACTGACATTCTTTGGTAAAATCAGCATGTAAACTGGTCAACCAGATGGTTTCGTGTCCTGGTACAATATATCCTACTACTGCTGGCTCTAGCTGTAGGATTCTTAATCGTTTCCTTTTTGAACATCTTGGCACCTGCCTCCACTACAAGCATCACTACTTCTAACTACACTTCGACTACCATCCTTTCTGAGACAAACACAACTATCGTCCAGAGCTGGTGCATAACGAATTAGATCAGTGTTTTGGAGTCGGGTTCTTCCTCAGCTATCTACAACTTCTGCTGGGGTCACATACTTCAATATCTTTTTAAAATCGTAATCACCATCGGAATATCAATTTCAGTTGTTATTATCAAATTCATCCTGAAGAAGTTCATTATGTTCCTTTCTAGATTCAAAAGGTACAAGACTCAATCCGAGCAATCAAAAGATATGGTATTCAATTTGTTTTTGGCCTATCTTGCCACCACTGTCATGATCACCTTCTTAGTAATTATTGCTCTATACAGCTACAAGCTTTTATCTTTGGCATTTCATTCAAAAACATCATCCACAGTCTGGTTAGCAACGACTACTTACTCATCAACTCAAAATCTCTAAACCAATACCAAGATTTTGTTTCAGCTTGGTACCTTTAGATTGGATATCAAATTTCGTTCAATGTTATCACCATGGCCATACATCCTGCTCTTTCCATGCCTTTAGTGCTCTATTTGCTCGAAAAATACAGACACTGGAAAGCCTCAGGATAGTAGGTACAAGCTAACATGTAGAAAGCTATGGAACCTGAGTAATTCTAAATTGAAAGCAACTATGCAGACCTCCTAGTGATTATTTTCATCGGCTTAGCATTTTCGGGAGGAGCACCCATCATCACAATCATCTGCTTCCTAGCAATCACTTCCAGATACTTTTATTTCAAGTACCTTTTCTTCAGATATTGCAAAATCCCTAAAACCTTTGACGAAGCCTTGGATAACCAAATAGTTAGCATTATTCCATTTGGGATCTTGATCCATTTCTGCTTTTCGATTTGGATGTATGGAGTCACAAGCATTTTCCAGCCTGATACAACTCTCAACATCGACTTGGTACGTTTTTTGTAATTTAGGGAACTAGTAACTTAATGCAAAATTTGAGTTTTGTCTTCCAGAGACTTTTTGGGACATATTATTATTCAGCCCTGTTCGTAGCTTTTCTTGTAATATGGATCTTCAAAACAGTGCTCTACAACTTTCTGATAAAGCTATTCGTGGGAGACGAATAAAAGACGACTATAGTTCCAGTGAAAATCGATGCTTCCGAATTCACAGGAGAGTTCATTAATACATTCTCCAACAAATCTTTATGCGATTCCTATAAAATCTAGAACAACCCAGATTATGTTGAAGTTTTATAGATAATGAAAAAGAAGAAAAAATTCATAATAAAAGTACGCCAAGAGTAGGAATGATTTCAGGTTCAATTTTAACGATAATAAATAATACCTAAATCTATCAAATTTGCAAATCATCTTGCGTCTCTTTACCTATTGGCCTTGATGTTCATCTTTATCTTACTAGAGTTTGATTTTCCGTGACCTAAAACAGGTTGGGATAGTTTGTTGCTATTTTGCCTCCCTATGTTGTCATACTTTTACAAGTTCTAAGGCCTTTGTTTATCACTGGTTATTATATACTTTTCCTCAAGCGTTTTGGTTTTATTTTACCTTAGATCTTGTTGAAGACATTATTTGAGTTTAATGTACAAATGAGTGGTTGCATTTTTGATCTTCATTTGGACTCTATCTGCGACTTATTGGTTATCGAGTATCAAAGTACTGACCTCCTTCCAGAAGGGAGGGTCATAGATAAGCCTATTTAGGTCTTTGACGTCGTTTCTTATCTTTCTTTTGACCATCAAAGCCAAAATCGGCCTTATCATCTTATTGCGTTTTTTCTGTTTTTCCTAAAAATTCATTTTCTGCTTCAAATAGCTTTTTATTTTTTATTAAAGCATCATTTATCCTATAATGTACAGTAGAGTCAAAAAGAAGCCACCGATCGCTAACTTCTAGTCCGAATAATTCTAAGTATTTTGTTTGAGTTTGCAAAACCAGTTAAAGCAGTAGATTCTGCAAAAAATGTCAAAGGTTAGCATGACTATTTACGTATCTGAGTCATAGACTTGCAGAATTTATTTGAATAAGTTCTATCTCACTAGTCCACTTTAGATTAGTTTGGTTAGCAGTTTAGGGTGCGAGTTATTGATAAAGGAGTTGTCAAGTATTCCTTGAGAGTAGCTTCTCCAATTTGCTTAGAAAATATTGGTAGTTTTCACTAAATTTACGAAACTTTCCATCAGCTTTGTGATAATTTTCATAAACTAAGGCAGCAAATACTCTACCATTTTGGGCCTAAACATCTGGCTTTGTATAGATTAGGGCTAGGTAATCATCTGCTAGCTCGCATTCGGCTCTTAGGTCAATAGCATTCGAAAGCGAACTTTCACCTCTTTTAGTCCGCCTACTTCTTTGAAGACATTATCCAATTTTGCCTATTAAATTGCCTTCATTATATCCAATTTGTCCTATAGACCAACCCAAAGGTCCGCCTAATCTTGCTTTATCTTGGAAGGTGGCATCTTTTTATCCAGATAATACTTACTCACATCGTGTGGATATTATAGCATAAAAGCCTTGAGCCTATTAATGTAAATTTTGCGAGCCAAGGAAGGAAAGAATATGCTGAAATACACCGCCCAAATGCATTTTCTCAATCTCCTCCTAGCCACCTTATTAATAGGTCTTTACTTCTTCTTTTTTGGCTTTGGCTTCTACTTCTCAATCATGATACTTCCATTTGATGGTATTATAACTTTGCTTTATCTTTGCTATCTATTTATCTTTTTTACAGGAGCTTTCTGTGGCTCAATTTCAGTCTCTTTAGCCAACAGCTTATTGTAGGAGCTATCCCGCCTTATGATTGTAGTATTTTTGTCAGTATTTCTTTGAGCTCTGCTGGTCTATTGGTAGTCCGAAGTTCTCAAATTGAGGGAAGCATTCTGAACATGCTGAGAAACTTGCGGGCGCTTTCTATTATCGTATTAATAGCTATCGAAAGACTAGTTCTCTTCGGTTCTGCGGTTGTCAAAAGTCATTTTTTTAGATTCAAGATGATGGACATGCTTTCTCAATTTATCTACTTCATTACGAAGATTCTGAATAACCTTTTCTTCTTAGATTTTACGCATTGCAATGTAATCACGCAGTTGATTGTCCGCCAGTTTTGAGGCTATTCTTGGCAGGAGCACAGATTTTGTTAACTATGTTTCAATATCGATGCCTAGGTTGGTGATTTGGTCGTACTTGTTTTCTTTGTTGCAGGGGGTTGAGTAGTTGACAAGTTTCCTCATGTGACAATGACGTGAATTAATTTAGAAAATTCGATAATTATAGAAGAAAGCAATTTGAAAACGTAATGTACTGCTTTTTCGAAATATCTGTCTAAATAAGTATAAACCGGAGGGCCATTTTGCATCAAATCGTTTCAGGCAACTTGGATCGTTATCTTTTTGTTCATCTCTCTTGCAATTAGTATTTTATAGCCTCAATGCCTTTGCCAAATATTATAAATTCGATTGTACATACTTTCGAATTGCTACAGAACAACTATGGCCATCAAATTTAACAAACAAAACTCACTAAAAGGCTGTTAGTTTGCCCAACCAAGCCGAAAAAGCGTAAAATTATATTTTGATCGAAATTTGAAACTATTTTTCAAGATTTGCTGGCAAAATATAAAAGTCATTCAATCAGCAATCTAACCTATATCTTTGAGCCCCTTTGCTCTAATCACTCATAAAATAAGCTGCCTCAAGTGCAGTCATGAACTTAATGAAGAACTATCTCTTATCAAAGTTTAGCTTTGAGCACTCAAATCAGTATAAATCTTAATGCACTTAGTTAAATCTGAGTCTTATCTGCTTCAACCTAGACAATCTTTCAATTCCTTGTTTTGATTCTATCTATGTCTATAGCTTAGACTTGTCATGCATATTTTGCTTTTGATTACTCTTGTGCATAAACATTTGCGTTAGCTTACTTGGCAAACTTTTAAAGCAGTTGGTTTATTCATCTTATCTCGACGTTTGGAACCAATTACAGCTCACCTCAACTCGATTCAGTTACTTTCCTTATCATTATCAGGCCGCAAATTCACAATTTATTAACGTTCTGCATAAGTGCTAGATTCGGTAAAAAGGCTATGGAGTGAATCAGCCGACACTAGTTTAGCCTTTGGAATATCCTCTATGTCTGATATTGCGCCTGACTTGATTTTTTTATTAATTAATAAAATAATAAAAAGACAAGCTACTATTTTTATCAAAAGTTGGCTCTATAAGTTGAAGCTAAACCAGATTTAGCTGCTTCGTTGAACTTGTCTGAAAATGCTACGTTAGGAGCGCTGGAATTTAATTTTTTTTTCAACCAATGGTTTCCAACTTTATTAATCTTTATACCCAGAGGGTTAAGTAATGTAATAAGACTAAAAGAGTTAACCGATCGATGATCATACCCAGGAGCTTTCAAAATAAATGCCTAAACCTGAACTTTTGGTCTTTAGCTAATTTTTTGATCAGTACAAACAAGGAATGGAAGTGCATTGTCCAAGGCTATAAACTCTTCAGAAAGAGCACCTCTAAGAACTTGAAAAAAATTAAATAAAATTCAACAGAAATCGTTTTTAGCCTAAACTAAAGCTCAAAGTTAAGTACGCCTCCATCAGCAAAGAAGTCATGGTTTTGGGCGCACGATGGGGACATTTTTAGCTGAGTATAAACGTGCTAAATGTGTTGGGAGGCAGCGCAACCCATTCGCTACACTTCTACCCCGCTTCGCCAAATAGCACCATCTACAAAATAAACTTCCTACAAAAAAAGTTTATTATAAAATGTGTGCCTATAATGAAGAAACATAGCCGGGAATGGGCTATCAAAGAGTGGTTTTTGCTGCGAATCGCCTCTGCACTCAAAGTAGGGCCTCATGTTGAGCCCTATATTGGTTTCGATCTGATTATGCACTAAAAGTGTGTGGAATTCGCCATGGAAATCTGTTCCAAAGTTCACAAACAAACCCTGGACACTGATTGGCTGCTTGTAAATCTTGGCGTGCTACACAAGTTTCACATCGTTCATGCAGACATCAAGCCTTAGAATATAATGATGAGTGAAACCTATGGGAAAATAGTCTTTATCGATTTCGGACTTTCCAAAACAATCCAATAGTAACCTGGGATGAAAGCAATCTCGAGTTTTGTTGGCAGCTTAACTTACTGCAGTGAGTAAATGACTAAATGCTTCAATAGTGGCGTAGAAATGGCTGTTGACCTGTATTACAACGATCTGTTCTGCTTGCAAAAGACAATCAAATTTTTGAGTACCAGTAATCTCGGCTATTCATAAAAGTACCATTAGAACATACTCTAAAATTATGAATCTAAAGAATCCCAAATACTGCTAGAATATATGGTTAAGTTTATGCTCTTTTCCTCAGAGAAAAATGACTCTCTAGAAATTCTATCTCATATCAACCAAAAATCAATCAAAGAGGTTCTAGTTTTCTTGAAAGAAATCCCTTAGAATAAAAAAACGAGGCACTTTTTCTTCAACCTAGTTCCTCAAGCAGAAAGAGAAACCATAATTTACAACTAAATCAAATATATCTACTAAAGTGCAAACGAGTATAGCAGCTATTTTAGTTTCAAGCCTGACCTATAGAAATACGAGTTGTTTAGTTCTTTTTACACTCCTCTTGATCAATAAGTTGATACCCAAAAATGGTTCTTAAAGCGGATTCAAGCTATAAAATAACTAGTCTTTTCCAAATAGTTAATTGCTAAAGCTTAGTTTCATTAATACGTCCGCTCCTATCTTGACTTTATAAGCTATTTCAATAATAAGTGCAAAGTTACCAAAGAATAGCGTGTCTAGGCCGCAAAAGTTTATAGCGAAATGTTTCTGAAGGAAGCTGAACAATCTAGTTAGCCTCTGAAAGGATACAAATTCATCGGAAAAACAATTGAAGACATTTTATTCAAGTTTCTCTATGGCGATGTGAAGAACAAACTATGTGATGAGACATTGATGACTATTTTCTTCAAACTTTATGATTTCTTGTCCATACTCGATTGTGGAACGGTTTCCTAGTTTTTCAAATGGCTGACTGACATTGCTAGTTTGTAAAAGATTAACACAGTTTTCAGAACTTTATTTGTGTTAAAAGTGAAATCATCATTGAATTTTCATTATAAAAGGACATAAAAAAGAAATGGAGAAAGTAGGGTCAACTTTCAAGAATAACTTTAACTTTGGGTCAACCTTTTTACGACCTAGAAGGCACATTTCTTTTAATATGACTATTTTAAGCACGAATAGATTCAAAAAGCCATTGAGAAAAAAGCTAGTGAATTTAATATAAATCAGTTGTCATAGATTTTGAATGAGTGTGAGATACCTTTTACCCATCTAACAAACAAACTTCAAGGTTAGTTCTCCTAAAAAATCTGCCAAGAAATTGAACAAATGTATATAGCAATAAAATAGAAGAACGGGCATTAGAAGATTAGTTTATTTCTAGTCAGCTTATTTAACTTCTACATTTAGCTGGGAAATTCTCAACTAAGCAGAGGCATCTATCATATTTTCAACAAGAATATCGCAGACCCCTAGATCCTGCAGGAGTTTTCGTTTTAGCTCTAGCTGAATACAATTTAATTTCTCATAAACCCACTCAACAACAGCGGATAATCAGAAAAAGGATTCAAATATCTTAGCTCATATATTTCGAAAGTATAGGAACCATGTCTGAAGCAAAATCTCAGCCTACTGGTCAAGTTATTCAACAAAATCATTCTCAAAAACGCCAAATCTATTGATCAATTCGATTATTCCTTTCCATTCCTTTTTAGGCCAATTTTTTCAGAACTTGTGCAAAAACTTCCCAAAGCGCTATTATACCAACTAACTCTATCCAGCACCAAAGCTCATATCTGCTTAGATCCCCATCTGTTATTCGACTGTCTTGGAATGAGCAGAGTTGTATTGTATCAAAAATAAGAAGAGATATATCTGTTGCTATCTAATGTCTTGGAATCGCGCAAAATCCAATGTAAAAAATGTGAAATCTTTGTTAAGGCAGACCTAATACACTATTTAATGCAGAACACTATTTTCCAAATAACTATCGAAAATCGTAAAAAAGATTTGGTAGCGGTGGGTAATAGCTCAAAAATAATCCTAAGCAAGCTTCAATAGCTAGTATCACTGGTGAATTCATAAGAGTGTGAAAGAACGGTCACGAAATAAATTAGGTTAAGTTTATAACAAAATGGGTTATACTTTTTGGTGCTTGTTTGTTCTCTGTAAAATGCTTTCTAAGAATAGCACCACGGTATTTATTTGTATTTTGACTTCTGCCTCAGAAATAACTGCTTTCACTTCTACTTTCTTCACTCTAACAATCACAGAACTTATTTCTTGAAAACATGCTAAATACTCTAAAAATATCATCCTTAGTCATTTTTGGTGTTCCTCTGTAAAATAACCTAAACTATCCAAGCCAAACCATTCAGCCGCAACATTTAAACAATATTGAAACTATATAACGATTACTTGAAATATATAGGACATCCGCAGTAGATACTGGTGGAACATTTTTTGTCGCTGAAATGTTACGAAAATAGTCTTCAAAACAACAGGTACAGTAACATCATACTCATTTACTCCGTTCTTTTGTTCTTCGTCTAGTCCTAGAAAATAAAGTTCAAAATCATTAATGAGATACTAAAAAAGGTAGAGCATTCAAAAGGTTCTTTCAAATGGATGCTGAGGTCAATGCTCTATTAGTTCAACCTTGCCAAATTTGATCCCAAATCTGATAATCGCAAAATGCAGTTTATGTCTAAAAAAATTTCAATCAATAGGATAAATATGATGGGATTGCTGCCAAAGAAGAAGAGGAAATGTAGTCAAGCAAAGGCTCAATTCATATACAACAAGCTTTCAAAAATAACCCAGGGATAGCTGCAACCATACAAAATCAAGGTCAAAATCAAGCACAAGTGATCATTTACTCTACCAACTATTTATCCTCCATATGCATCTTAAGCTAAACTGATCAACAATTCTTATTCAATGATATCTGAAGATTTTTGTAAAACTTGAAATTTGGGCAGAGAAACAATATATTTCGATATGATACATAAACTACAGAACGAAGAAAGATGATATTGGTTGAGTGAATTTGATTTTGAGAAAAAGACCTAAAAAATTTTTCTATTTTTACCTTGATTTGAATAAGTAAAATAATTTTTGCTAAATTTGCTTCCTTTAATTGGATTCTTCCTGTCCTACTACTACGTCCCTGCTCAAACAGTCCCTAGATATATACAGTTGGCTTAGTTCTAGCTAAAGTTTTGGTCTGCTCCACCCTCTTAATAGCAGCTTTTCACTACGATTGCCAATCTTCAATAACTCTCTCTTTCTTTTTCAAATGGATATTACAATTTTTATATTAGATTAGATGAGCATTTGTCACTGGCTGCCGAAAAGGACGCAAAACACAAATCATAAATCATATTAACAAGCTACATCAGCCACTATCCTATCTTTTACTCCAACTTCTTTTTCTCGATAAGCCCGGGCAAAATCACCTAGCTATTTCATCCTATATTTCTTGCAGCTTATACAAGCAATAGAATATATAATTATCTTATGCTGCTGCTGACTTTGGCACTACTCGCATCCGCACTTGCGCAGTGTCCAGCAGGCTCCTACAATCAAACCACGCTCAACCTCTGTCTAGTCTGCCCCGAAGGCTGTGCCGCCTGCTGCGATTAGAATCTGTGCAGCCAATGTGATACAGGTACGACGAACATAATAAAGGTTATGTGCTCTCCTCAACTTCCGGACTATGCTTGTCATGTCCTCCTAACTGCAACACTTGCGACCAAAACCTCATCTGCCTTTCCTGCAGCAATGCTACAATACTGTCGAATGGGGCCTGCCTCGCATGCCCAGTGGGGTGCCAAACATGCGCTTCCAGTTCAGTTTGCACGGTTTGTCAAACTCTGTACTATCTGGTTTCCAACGGCTGCTAAGCCTGCCCCGCAGGGTGCACAGTCTGCTCCTTTTCCTCGGGATATACCTGCACAGGCTGTTCTAACGGGTACTATCTCAATTCACCTAACTGCATAGCCTGCTCTTTGCCTTGCGCCAACTGCCTTGGGCCAAGCACTTGTCTCAGCTGCTAGAATGGATATTATTTGACCTCCACCACCTGCAACGCCTGTCCTCTGGTTTGCACAACCTGCACCTCCTTTACGAACTGCTCAGCTTGTGCAACCACCTACTATCTATCTTCTGTTTCATGCGTCTCTTGCCCCAAAAACTGCGATTCTTGTCTCAACTTAACCTACTGCCAAACCTGCAGCACTAACTACTCAATCACTACTACTAATCAGTGCTCGCCCTGCAACATTCCTTGTGCGACTTGCCTTACAAATGGGTCTTGCGCCAGCTGCCCTACAGGATATTATCTAGACAGTGCACAGTGTATTACTTGTATCAGCCATTGCCTTACCTGCACTGCGGCTTACGTGTGCTCAGTATGCTAGACCGGGTATTACTTTGATGGTAAGATTGATTGCATTTAGGGACCAGCTGCCTCTCCTGCGGGTCTTACTGCAGAGAATGTTCCATGATTACTGGAGCCTGCACCAAATGTATCCAAGGCTTCGCAGTTTCCGAAGGCACCTGTATCGCATGCACCTCCAACGTGTGCAGCTGCACAATAGGGAACAGCTACTACCAGCTGTATCTCAGCTCTTTCTCGCAATTACTTACTTTCTCAATCTGTCTGATTTTTCTAATAATTTGACTTTTCAGTTATGAATCAAATAGCTCTAATTGACTGTTCAGTCAAGACTATAAACTTTTGATTGTTTACACAATGTTTAGGCTATAAAAATCATCTTTCGGATTCTTTTTTATCTTTCATGGTTTCTTACTTAGCATTTTTATCCTTTCTAATTGTTCTGATGCTCTAGAAGATATTAGATCAAATGAGCCCAGTTTAGAATTCAGAACGTCTCTATAGTTAGCTGGATTTTTTCGACGAGGGAATCCTTTGTTTACTAGTGAAATCGCGACAACTACCAGTTAGATAACAGGAATTCCCACCGGGGAATATGTATATCAATCAAGTTCATTTTTTTTACCTTTTTAAAGGGGCTAATCAATCTATCTTTCATCTTGGGGTTCACAAACATTCTTGACTTATCTCAAGATGCACCTCAATTGATACCTGATTTTTTATCTCTGCGCCTTATCCACATACTACCTAAGCCAAATAGTCGGTTACCATGGTATTCCATATTCCCTTAGCCTTCTAGACTTCAATAATTGACCTTATCTCGGCTCGAGAATACTAATCTGACTACACTTATGAATATGTTGGGTAAATCTTTTTTCCTGGCCTGCTTAAAGGAGAGTATCTCTTGTTCCTGTTTTCTATGCTTGCGGGCTTAGTACAAAAGCTTCTTCTTAATTTAACCAATTTCGCACGCATCTTTCAATTTTATCACTATGTTGTCTACAATTGCTTCCACTGCAAAGTTTTATGTTCTTTTAGGTATGTTCACCCATAGCTTAAACTTGATTAGTTTATCTGGCGTCAGTTTGAGTTTTTCTATCTCTTCTTGTATAAAATAATCATCTTTCTCTCTGTTTCATCAGCTTTCTTGCATTTTATAGAAGCCAAAGTAGCAATCTATCAATTCGATGAAAAAATCCCTGCCCTTGCTCTTATGCAGTAGATGATCTTCGGCTAGGCATAAAATAATAATGGTTGCTCCTAATGGCATTGGTTATTTTTTGTTTTTTCTCTTTGAATTTAAACTTTCAAACCATCGGTTTTGTGATAACTGATAGCCTAGCTAGTGAGCTTACAGTTTAAGAAAAACAATAGTCTTTTTTTGGAAAATACTAATGTTATTATTCTTGGAGCTTCTTATCTTTTGTGTTTGGAACCATTTTAATGAATATTTTGATCATGAGGGATCTGAGCTAACTACTGAATAAATGCAGCAAGTTATAGACTAGCAAAGCTATTTTGCTACTCATGCGAAGGCTTACTAGTATGTAAATCAGGACTGAATAATCGCATGGTATTAAGAGTTTGCAGACTACTCAGCTATTTTCTGGTAACTGTTCATCATGCAACCAATGTTTTTTATACAAGGAATACTCCTCCTGTTCCCTTCTCTGCTGAGATTTCAAGCCCTACTTTTTTTACTTCAGGCAGCCTTCTGAATGCAGCCCTATGCCTAGGATAACCATTTTGCTTAATTGCTAATTTGAATACTCTTCCAACTTATAAAATGATTATATGCGAACGCAAAAAAGTGGCAACTTTTATGTTATTTTTAAATCTTTTTGAAGAAAAACCAGCCTTTTCGATATATGACGATAAAAATAATCCTTATGATGCATAATCTATGATATAAGTACTGGCCTCTCGTTTTTCCCAATGTGAAAAAAGTGATTTTTTTTTCAGAGTTTAAGATATTAGCTTGCTCGTAGCCGACGGTTAAGCCTTTTATACGATAAATCGATCTCTAATGTAAAGCAAAATTTTGCCACTATCTTCTGAATATTCTCTCATATGATGTAAAAGACTTAAAGATGAGCTAATCATCTAGAAATTTTAAGCTAACATCCCAAGTACTTCATCATCTACTTTAGAGTAGTACATACATACGATCAATCGGCTTGCGCTGAACACTTTAGAGTAATATCTCAAGTATTAAGGTTCTAATAAGTCTTCTCAGCGGATATAAGTACCAAACTGAATAATCGTTTAATATCATCGTTAAAATTTGAACCTTTCGGCAAAGAAAACTTATCGAAGCCAAGTTTCTACATGAAGCCTGGCCCTCTATAATGAAGAATGTGGACCCCAGGAGACCACATGCACCCTCCCAGAAACTTATTCCCACTGATGATACTTCATCAACCATAAAACCTAGGTTGATAAATGATTATAACGAAGTCGAAGTGATAAGCGAGCCTACCTCAGCTGAGTTCAGAGGCAGGTAGTAGATAGACCTTTTTGTCTAACTATCTTTATCTTGAAGTACCAAGCTCATCAGTCCTTGGCACAAATATGAGTAATTGGGTTCAGTAGCTTTTAATTTCTTCTTCATCCGAGATTTTAGATATTCTTTAAGTTAGTAATTCGCCCGCATTCGATTGGGAACATAACTTACATTACTCTCAGGCTGCTTTTGGCAGCTATGAAACAAGATATTTAAGTACAAGTGAGCCAACTCAATGCTTCACTGCGTGTTTGAATGTTCTAAGTCTCCACCAGTTGACTAGATATTCTTCAATGATTATCATACCACCTTAATATATTAACTTTATGTTGTTAAGAATTCTGAGGAATAAGCTTTGAATTTAAATTAGAATTTTCAGCTGCCATAAAATGTCGCAGAATGCCAAGTCGCAGCACTAGCCTTGAAGATTAATCTTTAATTTACATAGATTTATCAACGGAACATATTTTTGTAGATCAAACTGCCGTAAAAGTCACATAATCTTAAGTTTGAGGAAAAAGCCCCAAAGCCACAACAGCGCAGATAAAACAAACGACTCCAGAATGGCCAAACGTAGAGCTTTGTACGAAAGCAAGAGATTCTGAAATATTATCAATACAAATTATCGCGATAAGAAACAACTATAGTATCCAGCAAGATTTCAATAGATTGGCCTCAAGTGATCCCCGTAAAATCTGTAAGACGTTAGCAAGATATCTTTTATCCTAGCTTTGTCTTGCTCACATCCTGTTCCTGGGCAACAGAACTTGCGTCCGATAAAAAGCAGCTAAGAGCCAAGTTCGATGGAGAGTATAGCTGCGCAGTAAATTAATCAATATAAGCCAACCTATTAAGTTGAAGAATATTTTAGTGTTCCCGAACATGCCTTCGAATTCAATGTTTCAGATCTTGGATTAAACCCCCTTGCTTTACATTTTTCGTCCTGACAACCTTAATATTTTTAGTGTGGTCTATGCCATCCGAAGATTTGGTCACTTTGCTAAAATCGAGATGGAAAGTCCTTTGGAAAAAGCACAAGAAAAACAAGCGAAATTTCTGGAAAGCAATCAATAAAGTATATACAATCAATAAACCGATACAAGATAAGGGATAGTTAGAGAGGAAATATCTAGAAATCAACTTTTTTTAATATCAGAGCCACCTGCAGAGTAAATAGGGAGTGAAAAAAGGACCTTGAAGTAGGGAGCAGTAAATTATATGACCCAACTTGATTCTCTTTATTACAGACTGTAAGTTAGTAATCCATCAAATGTAATGATCTTAGCAGATCGTGCATCAATCTGAAATTTAAAATATTGAAGATCATTCATAGGTGCTCAGTTTTGAGGCCTCAATTCCCTTCTCTCCCTCTTTTATTAAGCAGGGCGGTCCCATTGGTATACCTGACGCATAATTAAGCGCTCACGGATTCTTCTCCTTTCTCTTTAGGCTAGCCGCCATCTGGGAGTTTCTGCTGCGTCCAAGAGGCAAACTTCAAGCTGACGCTTTGGGTTTTATTTCCGAACCTCCTGAATTTTGTGAATTTTTTTTTTGTTTTTTACCACTTGTACCTTTGGACTCATCTCAATCGTCGCTTCATTCTTTGCAGGAGGCTAGGGTTTTGTTTCGCTAGACTTGGCGACTATTTTTTTTGGCCCCTGAACCTTTGGTAGGGGTAGTGCTCTTTGGTCCTGGAACTTTTGGGCTTGATTTCGGAACTGGCTCAGAAGGTAAAATTTAGGCCTTCGGAGGAGCAGGGAGAGATAGGTCTCTCCTATTTTCTTGCACTTATCTAGGTGCCCTATTTGTGAGTTCTTCGAGAATGATTTCGTTCCTGATTCTGTTTTCAAAACGAGTGAAGTCCATTGTCAGAGCAAGAGAGATAACTTGAATAAAAAGAGAGATACTGGTTAGAATTGAAGGTTTTAGGTCAATGGTGTGCTGCTGCGGGAAGGAGTTGATATTGGGCCTGAGGCTTTGCGCGTTGGATGGAAAAGCGAAGAAGTTCATAGCAACTATATTAAACTATTATATTCTTAAATGTCGCCCAAAAACTAAAATCAGTCCTTGGATAGTGCCTTAATGATTTGTATGGAGTTGTGCAAGCAAGTTAGATCCATTTTCTACAGCCTAATTATTACTACAAGCATTGGTCATTTTATGAGGTATTTAGCCACTCACCAAAATATCAAACCCAATTAAAAAACGAAGCAACCTCCAATCATTAAAAGCATCAAGATACAACACATATCATCGTTTACGCTCTTCAGCTCACAACTCCTTTAGACTCAATCACCCCAAGTTGTAAGCTCCATCTCCCAGTTATAGGGACCGTTTCAACCCCCAACTCTACACAACTAGAATTCGCTTTTGATTCGAGTCTGGTTTTCTTATTCTTTATGCCCTACTCAAATTATTAAAAACTATCCTCAATTCGGATGATAATGTCAAGCAACATGTACTGCAACAAACTTGGGCAACCTTCAGCCCTTATCTTTTTTCAAATAACGATACAGATAATTTGGCATGCTGCGATTGTTCTTACATCCTTCCTGGAGATAGCATATCTCATAGAAGAAGATGCCACAAAAATGATGCCCAACTTTGAACAATGTTTATGATGGTTAGGCCATATCATTCATTTAGCGAGCCGACCCTGCAATATTTATGAATGAGGGAGGGTGAGAAAGATGTGAAGGAAAGAGGTTAAACGAAATGATAAGAACCTGCATCTATAAAATTTAAAATTAAATCAATCAATGATAATTTGAAACCAAGATTACTACAATCAGCATCTACAAAATTAACTTCAAATATGGTTCAGTCTGCTCAACCATCATCCAAACACGCAGAATATCAGTTATCTCGCTCTTCAAACCCAAATCTAAATCACCCTTTTACCTGCCATCAATTCATCCGATTCCTCATCAAAACGACTAGTGGCAGTTTTTGGGAGCATTGTTCCAAAAGTGGGATAGGACGAATTTGTTTTATAATAACGGCAAAGATTGTGTATAATGTGAGGCGCTGGTGTTAAAATTATTTATTAGATGTAAACCCCGCGCTCAAATCTTTTCTGCATCAGCAACACAGTTTGCGCTGCTCCCAGCAGGAGAGTTAAAATACATTCAAGCAAACTGCCCCAGGACTTCTTCAGAAACCAACCCAAATCCATATGCAGGATCAAGTCTTCCAGACTGTCCACGAAGGAGTAGGATTCGCCTCCCACTCCCGTTTTTCCGGCACTCAAAGCTGCAACCACCACTAGAGCTCACCCCTAGACTCAGAAGCAGCAAAGGTCCGCCAAATATACCTCTCAGAGTATGCGCAGCAGTCTATAAAAATTGCTTCTGGATGAGAATTCGAGAAAATTTATGGGTTTGTAGCTGCCTAGAATTTTTTCGTAAAAATGGTGATTAACTTTATTTGATGCTGACTTTATAATTTTAATATAAATGCATTTAGGCAAAGCCTCGTATGTGTTTTCTGTAGGATAGTCTGTAGCGAAATTCAGTGGCAACTTCGACAGTGGTAACCTTAAAAGCGTTATCCAAATTACACCTTTCCACGTACATCCAATTACATACAGTATGAAATATAAGCTGCTTTAGATTCATATTAATTTCCATCCACTGCCAAAACATTTTTCCATTTTTTTGTTTAAGGTTTCCCGCCAGCAACCGAAATCAAGCTCTCTCTAAAAAAAGTAGCGCTTTTGACTGGACTCAAGGTAAATCTTGGCAAATTCAGGAAGATGCCTGCAGATATCGACCTTTTCGATCCTATGACTCACTGAATTACACCCGCCTCTCTGAGAATTAAGTCTTCGTTTGCTAAACCTCATAAGGAGTAACTCTGAATTTAAAAGTAATTTTTAAATAATCGCGAATATACTTTTCGTTCGCACTGCCTTACAGTTACTAACGTTATCTCAATATGATCCGGGATCTGCCAGTATCCAGCTAAGAGATGTATATCCATAAAGAAGTGCTCTGCTACTCAAATAATCTTAATCTGGTCTACGCAGTTTCGATCACTTCTCAGCATAAGTGCACCGAGGTCTAGTAAAAAATAGGGTAGACTACTAACACTGTGCTGCTGCCTGAAAAACATCTGAATCCTCCCAAGAAATTCTTTGATAAGCCTGTGATCTTGATCAGCAGTAGGGTGCATCCTGGGGAAACTCCTGCCAGCTGGGCTGTTGAAGGTATGCTCAAGTATTTAACAAGCAACGAAGAAGATGCTAAACTTATTCGAAGGCAGTTTCAAGTGATTGTAGTTCCTATGCTTAACCCTGATGGAGTTGAGGAAGGCCTCTATAGGTTTGATACGAATGGACATAATTTAAATCGCTACTACTTGATCAGCGATAATCGGCAACCCTCAATATACTGCATGAAACACTTGATAAAACACTACCATGAAACAAAACGCCTGCTTTACTACTTTGATTTACACGGACACCCATCGCAGAAAGGATCCTTTTTGTATGGAAACGCACTCGATTAATTGCCGTTTCAAGTATAAACATAACTATTTGCTAGGTTGTTAGCCTTAAACTGCAAAACTTTCGAGGAGAAGTTCAGTATTTTTGATAGGGAACAAATGAATTCGAAAGATAAGTATGATCAATACACAAAAGAAGGTTGCGCAAGAGTTTTCGCTTTCAAAACGGCAAACATACTACATTCTTACACTATTGAGCTAGGCTTCCATGGATTGAGCAATCACAATGACCCTTTTCTATATTCTGCATAAGATTACTATTAATAAGGAAAGGCCATTCTTACTTCTGTCCTCATGAGTTGTGGAATCAAGTAATTACCAAAGGAAACTACTTTGAAATCGCTTAGAAAACAGTTAGCAGTTGAGATATGTAGTAGATAGGAAAGATTTAGAAGATAATAGAGATTTTTAAATCAAAAGAAACAGCAAGTGAATGAAATAGTTGAAGGATAGTACTGGAAACCTATCTTAGAACACCACTTTTCTGATACAAAAAAGCCCAAGGTCAATATCATCCCAAGGAAGAGATTCAATGCCGTAAAAAGAGATAGTTGCTCAATTTATCTGCAAAGTTTTTATAGTGAAGAAGTGACCCAAAAAAAAATTGAAGAGAAGAAAATAGAAAAAGGATCAATTATAGATTTGTTCTAGGAAAATAAGGTCAAGGTTTAGGCAAATAACATTTGCTTTAATGCTTTTCAGTCTTAAACTTCCATTAAATCTACTAACACCAATACTACCAAAACAGATTTGGAAGGCACATTAGAACTTGGCATGCCTCGCCTTCTCAAACTTCCCCAAAAACCTTACACTAAACCGGGAAACACTCAGCAAATAGTTTTCAGAGATAAATTTCGGTCTTTGAGAAAAGTGATAGGATTGAGAGGAGAGTCTAGATCGTCTGGAAGGTAAGAATAGCAAATGTTTTGCGACATTAATCTGAGAGAAGAGAATAGTGAGAAGCTAAAGTTAGGCCCAAGGCGTAACAAAATCCACAGCCTGTTTATACAATGCCAACCTTGAAATAGCCAGTAATGATAAGGTATAAATTTTATTATTTTGTCATGTTAAGTAAAAGCTAAATATTTAATAATACTATTTTGTCGATATATGAATCAAACCAACTAGACTCCTCCCGCAAATCCTTCTCCTTGGTCAAGTTCTTCAGCCAAGAAACGAAGAATTATTAAAAAGGCATAAAAGTGCTCACTTTTTCAAAAATCTTTTAGAAGAGGCTACAGTTTCTCCAAGGTAAGAAAAGAAAGTAGGTTTCAATCTCAATCAAAACACACCAAAACCTATCGTAGCCAACTTGATGCTTCACTGCCAAGTATATATTCTAAATGGGTTGAGGCAAACCCTTCTATTCTGAAGCAATCAATCTCATCCTTCATCTCTCAATTTCCAATTCTGCCGTCAGTTGATGAGCTCTTTTCACTCTCTTCTTAAATTTCACTGGAGCCCAACATTGATTTCGAATATCTTTTACGTTATGCCAAAACTTGTTCTTTACTCGACTATTCATAATTTCATACTATCTTGCTTTACGGCGAATCTCAAGCAGGACTCACAATAGTTAGGAAAGAACAGGCGTTAGAGAATGCTTGCATAATAGGGATGCAGCTTAGTAAATGCGAAGCTAGTCTTTGTGAAAAAAGATCGGTTTTCATGGAAAAGTTGGCAGAAAATGAGTCAAAATATGACCATTCAATTGGCAGAATGAGCTCAATTTCCAAATAACTAGCTTTCTCATACCGGACTTACCTTGAAATTAGAAATCAAATATGTGCTACCCTAAATAATTATTTCCCTGACCTTCCTAGTTTATAGACCTAACTATAATATGCTAATAGCTGCTATTCTAGAATCCTAATCAACAAAAATTTGCGGCATGCTTTCGCAGACTTTTAATTAGAGCCTCTCAACTACTTTAAGCTGAGATAATGCATCTAAGCTGAAAGGATTTAAGAATTTAAAAGCTTTTCTTCTCTACATCAATTTCAAAACTTTATGAAAAAGAGAAAACCAAAGAGGAGTCGCAAGCATACTCTAGCTACTCCATGTTCTGTCTGCCTTTCTGATTATCATTAGCTTAATAATCCCCTCAAAAACTGTGAAGCATGCGGTATAAGAGCCCATCGCTTGTGTTATTCGTTTGAGCGCAAAAGATGTGGATTTTGTACCTTCCAAAGGTCTCAGAGGCAAGCGAAATAGCAGCTTTAATCATGTGTGATTTGCAGAAAAGCTGGTTTAATGGTAATAAAAATAGATGACTTACTTTTTGCGCATGGGTTTTGCTTACTAGTTCATGGCTTCTGGGGAATCAAAGCCAGGCCCAACCTTAGCGATTTCTATGTCAATAACCCCCACTTGAAGGGTCAAGCCTAACAGAAATGCCCTTATGAATTTGGAAACTTTAATTAGCAAATGGAAATAGAATTCTATAACCCCAAAAAACATACCAGTATAATGTTTCAAGAAAATGAGAACACCCGTAAACTCTAGCATTGCTCAGATTCGCTTTCTGTTGACCTAAACTTACCTCTTTTCCAAACTTACAACTCTCTTGTATATTCTAGCTCAGAAAAGTAGGAAAAGTAGTTTGACAAAAATACAGCTAAAAATTTATGCTTTGAGTGCAAATTACCAATAAACCTCAATCTTTCCTTAACCTGTAGCTGCTGCGCGAAGGAATACCATAGCTTGTGCTCCTATTTAGCTGGCTTCAAAATGACAATATAGGAAGGATAGTTTAAAGGAGGCGTTTAAAACTTACCCCTCCTTGACTGCTGTTCCAAAGACTATTCCAAAGTAGGATGGAATCGGAGATTCAGATTAAACTACCAGAATTGTGCGTTTTAGATTAAAGGACACGAGCTTGCTGCAAAGCTGTAACCTGTGGTTTAGCTTGAGGCGTCTCAGAGTTTCCTAAAATGATTATTTAATTTCTAGTATGTCTTGCAATATAATTTTATTTTTCTTATAAATAAATGAGGATCGATTTCTCGCAGTTGGAACAACAAAGAGAGCCTATTTCTGCACAAAAACCCATATTTAATCGTTCGCTGGCCAACTTTTGGCAAAAATAAGAAACAAGCCGTATCGAGCAACTAAGAGTCGTCAACGAAGAAAAGAGCCCTTTAAAATTCGCAGTACCATATCCATTTGGAGTGAGCAGGTCGCTTTCTCCAGAGTCAATAAAAAAATAGATGTCATATCTCAAAGCAAAACAGATTTTACCTACGTCCACCCTCAATTTCATTTAAAGCTCATTGACTAGTCAAATTTAGAATATGCCATCAGAGTTAAGCTCACCCAAACAAGCTTACTAGTCCCCGCAGAAGCGAAACCTTAACCTCTATTTCTAAAGCCCACCCAAAATACGTCAAAGCAAAACCAGAAGTAAAAATTCTAAGCCTTCGAAATCTCCTGTCAAGGTTACTGAATTAGGTAAATGGACACAGAAGAGAGCTTAAGAGAAGGCATAAAAAATGAATAACAGAATCAAATAAGTGTTAAGGGTGAAGAAGCAAAAATAGTTATAGCAGCTTACTCTTCGTCCTCTGCTAAATTATACCATGAATAGCAAAGTTTCCAAAAAGGTCACTCAAAAGAGGCAGGAGCACTTCAAAACTACAAATTCAAGTGTTTATCAGATTTTATACAATGATGCCAGCAGATACTAGTCTAAAAGAGAAATTTAGAGGATGAGAACCAAAGAGTAACTTACTAATCAGCAAAAAATTAGCAGAAACACTAGAATACCTATTAATTCAACTTTTTAGGATCGTTTAATCAGGTCTTTGTAGAATTCGGCAGAGAGGAAGAAAAAAGCTCAAAACAAGTAGGAAGCTGATCCGTCTACAGGCAGAAAGTTATTCATCCCTGATACCCATCTCAGCAAACTAACTTATTTCTCCCATTTCAAAAGTACAGAGTCAATAGAATCACTTATATAGGAGACAATTCCTGCTAGGCACCCTCATTATGCAGAGTAAAGTAAAAAACTAAACCAGTCTAATGAAGATATCACAACTTTCCACTGCTCATTCGAAGATTTAAGCCAGTAAAACACTTAGCAGGACTACAAACACTTTTTTAAGCTTCAACCTGGAAAAAGATTGGAAAAATTAGCCTAGGTCTACGCAAACTTAATTTGGCAAAACAGTTAGCTTGATCTATAGCATTTAAGTGCAGCTGAGGAAAGAGTACTAGCCCCCTTTATTGAAAGCCTGTGCAAATTCAGCTACAGATAATAGACCAGCCGACAAACCTTTGTGGCCTTGTTCAAAGATTTCGCAGGGGTAATTGTAATCATATTCAGCGAATAAATCTATTTGACAAGTAAATCCTCTTCCAAAGACTGAAGAAGCCATTTATATAGCAATAGCAGAGTAGTCCTCCAGACCAAAATTTTGTGGTGAAGGGTAAAAAAATGCCGACCTCGAACATCAAGGCACCAGATCACAGCTATAAATTCTACTACGTATGATTTTTTTGCCGGAATAAGAAAATAATAGAAAGATAAAAGATAAAAACTATAAGAAATTCATTTGTCAATTAATTCCCGCACTTACTTGAATTTAGTAAGATGGCTGAACATTTGATTGCCCATCAGTTCGTAGAGTCGGTCGAACACTGTTATCACTGTAGGCATCAGCTCAGACTTATATTCTTCCATGAGTTTGTTGAGTAAAGGGAAAACGCTTTTAAAGAGTAGCTGCTTTTTGACCTCATAAATGTTCTCCAGTAGCCCTTCTAGTTGACCCAGCAAATAGACTCGAGACCGAGGAAGAGCGTAAAGTATACCATGACACAAATGTTGCATCAATAACTGTATGTCTGTGCCTTAAATCAGCAGACTCCAGAATTTCTAGGCAAGTTCTTTGACTTCTTGCTTGCTTGAACTTATCGCAGCAAAAACGCTATTGCATACGATGCCCAGGTTACCTTCAATGATTTGCTTCAAAGGCTCATAAATCTACATCAATGCTGATAAGCTGTTGAGACTGACTTTTATATTAGGCTACACCACCTGCTTACACACTGCGTCTAAAAAGTAAGTAGCAGACCTGAACTGGATGAACTCGTTTGGATATCGCAAAGCAATTTATTTCACCTTCTATATCGCTTCGATTCTTTTCTTCCAATCGGAACTATTATTTCCATCTAAAATGGAGCCTATGTCATTGAACTCATTCGGAAACTGAGATACTTTTGTTGGTTTTCTTTTGGTTGGTGGAGCTTAAACTCTTTAGCTTTTTTATTACTTTTACTCCACATCTCTGCGAGAAGTGAGACTTTTAGGCTGAAGTGTTTGATTTAAATCTTCCTTGCGAAGAGCAGGTGATTTGGTCATCAGCTCACAGATAGATTTGAAATAGATGGGGTTAATCTTACCTCTTAGTGCTCTATACCAATCGCCTAAGTCCTTGGCCAATTCAATGATCCCAGTTTTTGAACGAGATCTAACCTAAACTTGACTATCCGTCAGATAATATGCAAGTGATTCAGCTAATTTGGGGTACTATTTCTATCTTATTTTTTCATTGTCTTTCATTGATATCAAACCAATTACGATTGCCTCCTTGACAGAAGAACTTTTGCTGTCTCTAAAAAACGCCAATTTTTATAACACTTTAGATGAAGTAGCATTTACTGCAAGCGTATTTAGGCATTTCTGCACTTCATTACTTATAAAAGCGTTAGTGTCTGCCGATTTCTTAATGAGTTTTTCCATCAAAATGTCCATCTAAGGATCTATCTGTCTACCCATTAATTGAATGAACTCATTGATGCAGATAAGACTATTCTTTGAAACTGAAGACCTTAGATTCTATGCCATTCCTATCAAATCCAAACTTAATGAATGAATGCTAGCCACTGGACTATCTGTTATGATGTTAGGGTGGAACTATATGAGCCTACGCAATTTGTTAGTTGCTTCGAACTGCACCTTCCAGTCACTGCTTTTGAGGTCACTTAAGATAATTCTCATCTATTTTTAGGGGTCTCTCAAAGGTTTAAGGTCCTATTTGCTGAGATAATCTCCTTTAGCTTATTTTGATTCCCGGTTATCTATGGTCTTGTTTAAGATAGTCTAGCCTCTTTTGGTTCCTAAAAATTTATTTCCAGTTTTCTTGTACAAACTTGGGAGAACTATCTCCACATCTTCTGTGCTTTTATCAATCGTTCTATGGTAAGAATTATCCACACTTATTGTCTATTGAGTTGATAGCAAATTTCTTGGTTTTCTCAATAATGAAACTCTGCGTTTTACTGTTTCCATAGACACATTCATTGGCTAGGACTCATTGTCCCCCTAGCTTCTTGCGTCATTCTGGTCTCTGTAATGGCTCCTAAAAGACTCCTGAGTCAATTTTTAATTGCCTTCTTTGCGAGTCTTTTTGTCTTTTTATAACTTTCTTTTTTCCGATTCCTCTTTGAGTTTATCTATTTTTTCCAAGTACATTTGGTAAAAGACAGAGCTCATCTTCCCCTTCAATGAAAAGTTATATTTTTCGGGTTACTGAGAGTGGTAGACAATAACTGATAGACAATCAAGAGCCCTGATTTTAATTTTTGTTTTTGGATCCTCAGTATAGTATGAAATCTGATCTACAATCTAAGCAGTTGGCACGTTGAGCTACTCTTAAGCTAAGCAATTATCGTATATATAATGTACCAGGTAGAGAGTTTAGTCTTTTAACACTGTGCTCGTGTTTTTGCTGAGGTTTTACATCAGCTCTTTGATCCATATCGATTTATCGGTTTTGCTCTAAATAGTTAAAAGCTTACTGAAAGATCTTTGATTACTTTTGAAACATTTTGTCTGATTGAGATCTTTTGATCTCCTAATTTTTCCACAATTATGCTGACCAAGTTATTAAGCTGCTGAGAACTTGCTGAAATCCATTCAATACAGTTTTCAAGGATTCTTAAGGTTAGGCTAACTATTTTGGGATTCGTATCTTTGAGCATTTTCAATAAAATTGGGAATACAGCTCTAATAGAAGGCTAGAACTAAGGCTTGTTTTTACTGATCTGGATTTTATATAGTAAATCCTCCATAGCTTCAGTTCTTTCTTTTAAGGTGCCTTATCCAGTGATAAACGAAAACAGCTTCCCACCAATCATCTACTTCTCATTTTTCTTCTCTTAGTTTTTAATTGATCTTTTTATCTTCTCCAATCTTCGATGGTTTGAGTTATTTTTCATGATTTCAGTTTTTTATTACGGTTATTACAACTAAACAGGTTCGGGCTACTTCAGCTTTTCTTTAGGCTCATTTTTCCGCACAGATACTGTTTTAAAATTTTGTTAGAGCATCTTATTCAAATCATTGGGTGTAATGCAGAAGCTATCAGTTGGTAGTTTTTGAATTAACTAATCTAAAAATTTCTTTAAGATCTTAACATGGTCTTCGTCAAGCCTTTGAACAAGGATCCTGATACCCTACATTTTACACATGCTGAGTATACATTGCGAGGCAGCTTTGGAGACAAACAGATTCTCATGTTAAATCTTCTAAATGAGAGCCTCAAACAACCGACGGGAGACTTAGTTTTCCCACTAAAATTGCTTCACCTAAAGAATGAGTATTGATTGAAAGCTATTGATAGATTTCTGTTGCACTAATTCATTCTAGGAGAGAAACCCAAAATTGAGATAAATTTAGGTTAAATTTATGAACTGAGGATATGTCTTTACAGTATTTAATAAAACCGTATGGGCTGCTTTTCTGAGAATGGTTTTCGTTTGGTGCCCTAAAGCTGGAATGATTAGCGGCAAATGTCTGGAGTACAACAAATTAGCCAACTCCTTACTCTGTATGTTGGTAATTATTTCGTTCAGAAGTAGCAGCGACTGGTAGTTTATTTCCTATTTGTCCTATTTATAAACAGATTCCAGCTATGTCAGGATGAGTCGCAAATGATTCACAAATTGCTTTTTGTCGGCCCCCGCCAAGGTGTTCAGACGCTTGATGGCTTAGGCTTTGAAAATGGTTGAGCCTTCTGCCAGACACTTGACTAAAAAGTCATAGTCGTAGGTATTAAAGGTCGCCATTCTTATTTATAATTATTTACAAACTCATCTCAAGAGCAATAAACAATAATTCTGAGTCACATTAATCAATCCTTTTTTAAATAATCAACCCACAATCTAGAACACAAAGCTCAACTAACGACTAATAGCGACAACTTTGCGACAGTGATGAAGCAATCTCAGATTGTATTCATGATTCGAGCTGAGCGTAGAGTTGACGCACAAGTATTACATTCTACAAATAAAGTAACTTTAAATGACAGTAAGTTCATAATAATAAACCCCTAGTAATAAAAATGCACAACATGGGATAGCTGAAATCAAAGCAGTTCTATCGACGTCCCTCAGTTGAACCCATAAGTAGAGCCTCTTCCTTTCATACAATCGATAATAAACGACATGAGAGATATACCAAAAATAAAAATAGGTAGTCCCAAAATTAAAATATTTACGATTTGGCCAATATCGTGCAAGAGCTGCAGGACCTCAAACCCAGGACTTCGGATTAGGACAACACAACTTTCAGAACTAAAAGAGCTGAAACCATTATCCCTACTGTCACCAAATTAAAATCCATTCCCCAAAAGCATAATAATCCCATCAGTCTCATTGATTTGATCAAATAGCATAGATAGAGGGAAGATCAACTCAAACTTAGAAACACTCTTTAGCAAGATAGCAAGCGAGCAGCAATCTATAAAAGGAGCAGGGAGAAGACTGCTTAAAATAGAAAGATTAACTAATAAATCAACGAGGGTCATATAAACTTCTAAACCATCAAATTCCCATAGGGTGTTTGCAAGCCAACTGTTTCAGAAAATATCAATACTTAGAATACTATGTTCAATGTGAAAATGTAAGAAGAGGTAGAGGCTCCAAAAGTAAAAGCGCTGTCTAAAAATTTGACAGACTATGCTTTTGTACCTAATAATAAGATAAGCATCAATAACATTGATAGGCTGATCTTCAAACACCATAAAAACCACAAAAAGAGTCCCAAAAACATTAAAAAGTCTGAAAAGGAGCTAATTAAGACTATCTAGAAATAACAGCTGCCAAATGAAAAATAGTTGTTGGATCCATAGCGAGATCTGCCACAACTAGCACCACCCAAATAAAGGAAAATGCTTAGCAATCATAAAATACCAGAGTTCATCAAGGCCAGTTTGCAAGGCTATCAGCAATAATCCTAGTACGCCATCAACAATCTGATCATCCCTCTGAAAATCAATCAAACCCAAAACCCCAGCAATAACGAAGATTTAGTCGCCGTTCCTTAGAAAGACGAAAATGAAGTAATATAGATGTTTTCAGGCTAGAAAGCAAGCGAGGAGAACTTGATGGGAGCCAAATTAAACTTATACCAAAAACAAAAGCGCAAATCAAGCAAAATAATCGACTACATCAGATAGCGAAGAGAAAACAATATGACTGCAGAATAAACGAGCAAACGCGTATTCAAATTAACTAGTAGATAGAGAGTGAAGAAAACTTGTGTTTAGGAAGAATTCAACCACAGAATTTGCGGCTGGGAGGAGAACGGTGCGCCAGCCTCAGACCCCGTTGATTTCAGCATTTGATAAGTATTTAAGTCTTGCATATAAATAGATAAATTATAATGAGCTCAGAAAGGAAATTTCTTATCCTGAACAAGTACCAAATAGACTACACGAATTTGCTAGGAAAAGGAGCTATGGGCAAAGTTTACCTAGGCTATTATAAAACTGGTTAATCAGACGTCAACACCATGTTTGCAGTCAAAGAAATTCCCAGCAATTCTTCCATGATCGCCACCGACGCGCTTCTCCAGTAAATCAACCTCCTGAGAAAAATCACGCATCCTTATATTCTGAAATATATTGATGCAAAGAAAAGCCCCAACTCTCTATTTCTGTTCATCGAATACTGCAACAAAGGAACTCTTTAGGACTTCGTGCTGTAGCACCCAGAAGGTCTGTGCGAGTAAATGATACGACGTTTTATTGCACAGATGGTTATCGCTTTGAAGTTTCTAAAAGCCAGGAACATCATCCACCGCGATATAAAACCAAAAAACATTCTCATTCACGAGGACGGCATAAAAATTTCAGATTTCGGAGTGGCCAAAATCATCAACAATCACAATAGCGACCAATAGACCACTACTTTTTCAGGAACTATACAATTTATGAGTCCACAGATTTTGAAGCAGGAAAAATACACCTTCCAAACTGATGTTTGGTCTCTTGGAATTACAATCTATTGGCTGATTTTTCAAAAACTACCATGGATTTCTCAAAAGGTGATGGGAATCCTCAAATAAATAGGCGAGGAAGTTGTAATTCCATAACTATCAATATCTCCACTTTTGAGAGATCTATTGCAGAAAATGCTGATTATTGACGAAAACGATCGAATCACAATCTAGCAGGTAGCATAGCATCCTTATCTAAAGCAAGAAATAAAGTTATTGTAGGCCTAAATCGCAGAAGAGGAGGTTTCCTACGAATCAAAAGAAATAACCAAAACTGAATTCATGATGAACAGCCTGATAACTAGTGATATCAGTCAGGTATAATTGGAACGCAGATCGATAGAAGTACGTAAAGGTGTTAGAGCCTCTCAATTCACGAAGGATCTGGCGCGTGAAGCCTACCGAAAGCTTAATAACAACAAGTAAAACATTCTCTTTTTCAAAGATAATCTCGATTATCTTAGAACTTGTAATTTCAAGAGCAAAATCATCCCTGAAGGATTGTTTCGCAAATGCTAATTTTTACTGGTAAAACGTTGCTACATCATCGCCAAAGATCTACAGCAAATCTTTCTATTCGGAACGCACACTCAAGGCAATATCATTATACCAAAAAACTAATTCATTGAACTAATCTAAGGCAAGAATATCTACTCTAAGACTTTGCGCTCAGAAGTAGATCGCCTTTATGAGTAGTTCAAGGACGAATGGCTCAGAACCAAATAGAGTTTTTATAGCTACCAAAGAAAAGAAGGTATCAAAATGAGGCCAAGATAAGATGCCTATCTTGATCATCTAGTATAATCAAGAAGCTTGGTCCTAGCCTTTAATGACTGCTTCTTAGACCTGTTCTTCTACTTCAGCCACAACATTGTGGAGAACTATGCCAAAAATTTCAGCGAAGAAATAGCCAGTTCGACCATTCTATTGCAGCTTGGAGTCAAAATAGAATTCATCTATGATATAATGATAATCCTCTGCTTCCCAAACATATCTGAAGGAGGCTCCATCAAGCACTACCGCGATAAAAAGAAGAGAGTGCCCTGTCTTTAGTACATCTATCGCATATCACTGGCCTACCGAGAATGGAAAAGCATATGGTAGCCTCTGGACGATACAGTCCTCACTCCTCCCAAGCTAAATGCTTGACTTACTCATTTTGATCAAGCTTATTCATTTTGATCATGTTTATTAATTTTAATCAAACTTAATCGCAATAAAAATAAGAATCTATGGAACAGCCCTACACCTAATCTCTCTAGCACAATTAATCATGCAATTTGATTCGCCTTCAGAATATTCCAAGGAACATCAAAAAATAGCATCGACTGAAAATTGATGTGTCCAAAACCTAATACCCTTTGATCAGGAATATTGCCCACGCTGAACTAGGTTGGAAGGTTTGGACCAAGTAAGGTAAACTTAGCATAAATCAGAGTCAAAGGAAGAAATTAACCTTTTTTGGGTCGATACCTATGTTCATGACGAATTCGTGCGTAAAATGAAACCTTACCAAAGGGTAAACCATATTCCCGGCTCATAAAATTTAGGCAAGAAAAACCACCTCTCCGCAAACATCTCGAAGATGAGAAAGCTGATGCCCAAATAGTATAGCTTTTATCCTCACACCTTCAACTTCCCAGCAGAACTGTAAGATTACTCAAAGTAAAGATTATGATAAAAAGGTTTTGCAAACACAACTCGCAAAGCTATTACATCGTGAAACCTTGCAGCGACAGCCAAGGTCGAGGAATCTACCTGACAAAACAGCCAGACACAAATTCAAAGGAAGAGATGGTTGTCCAGGAGTATATCGAACGGCCTCTTCTCATTTAGAAAAGCAAGTTCGATTTGAGGATCTATGTACTCCTAAAAAGCATAGCTCCTTTGAAAATTTATATCTATTAGGAAGGGCTTTGCCGACTTGCAACCTCTGACTACGAAAAGCCAGAATCATCCAACTAAAAGAATATGCGTATGCATCTAACAAACTACGCCATAAATAAACTGAGTCCTAACTTCATTTTCAACAAAAGTGAGTATGAAGACAGTACTGGCCATAAAAGATCTCTGAGTGCAACCTTCAAAGTAATTGAGCAAATGGGCTACAACATCGAAGCCTTAAAACTATAGATCGACAAAATAATAGTAAAAACGATTCTAGCAGTCCAGCCTCTTTTGCAGAAAAAATACAAGTAGCTGAGAGATAATAGAGATTAATACTAAAACGCGTGTTTTGAGATATTAGGATTCGATATTTTGGTGAAATAAGATGGCTTGCCTATACTGCTGGAGGTGAACCATAGTCCAAGTTTCTGCACATAGACTCCTTTAGATTTGTCGATAAAGAAATGCCTCATTTTGGACACTCTCAATCTCCTGAACCTCAATTTCTAGGATAAAATTAGTTATATAAAAAGCAGAAATTAGCAGGATAATATCAAAAGTAATCAGATTTTTAGGAGCTACGCAAAAAATGCAACAGTAGCTAACTCGGAACCTGATTCTATTGGAGGTTATAGGAAAATATATCCTATTGACAATCCTTAGCATTCTTAGCTGTCTAAACTTTACTAGAGTATAATCAAAACCAGCAAGCAATAAAAGATACTTCGGGTTTTGCCAAAGCAACTCCCCGAATCTTTAAACAGTAGACACTATTTTTAAGCAAACCAAGAAGTGCAACTGAAATCTCCGATTGAAGATATCATCTTTAAAAACTATATCTAAAAAAACAACAAATCTCTATCTCTCTATCATGTTATCCATAATCTCAAAAGAAAGAAGTTGAATTAGCTCAAAAATGGAATGCACTTCGAAACATTCTCCAATCAGGTCTCTTTCATCCCCCAGCATACACAAGAACTATAAATTAACAGCGATAATAGAGGTGTGTAGCTTAGTTTTTAATAAAACAAAGAACTTATCAGAAAAGAATAGCTATCTCTCTGTCAACGAAGAATCAAGAAAGATCGTTAGATTGAGAAGAAAAAATACATTAATCCTTTGCCGCTAGCCAATGTCAACATTCGACTCGATTAAAAGTATTCGCATAAACAAAAGTAGGATAAGAGCCCTAATAAATCTAATGAAGAAGTCTTTTTCAAAATACATTCATTCATCAACTCAAGTTACCTAGGAGAGAGAAGGAAATCCAGAGACGAAGGGCAGACAGCAAACGATGGAGGTAGAGAGAATAAAAGTCTGTAGGAGAAATTTAGAATGACATAACGATCAAACCGCTTTACATCTTATTCGATTGAGCTGAAACAAAAGATTGAAAGAATGCAGTTAGCCCGCGTTCGGATCCAGAAGACCAGAAAAATAGATAAACCCAATTTTATGATTATAAAGAGCCAGTTCCCATAGCAAAGAATACTCAATACAGCCATTTTAGGCTAGGCCTGTTGATTTTAACACTTCATATTATTCATTCATATCATTCTTTCTTTACAAAGTTGGCTCTCAGCTAGTTTAGCACCATCGTCAAAAATTTGTATTTACCCCCAGCCTACTTCAAAAATCTGTTCTGGAAGACTTTCTAAATTGGTTGTCCTGTATCACACTCATAGCATGATTCAGAGTAAGCCTATTTGCACTTAGTGCAATAGTTATGTCCGCAAAGGGCAAGAGTCACTGGAGTCAAGGGCAACTAGTTACAGAAAGCACAGTTGAAAAAGAAGGCCAAAGATTTCTAGCTAAGGAAATAATTACGATGGCAGAATCTAGCTTTTGTATTGAATCATTGATTAAGTGAGCATTTTTCTAATTAATCTTTTTAATTGATTCTAAAACTCCAACATCTAGTTCTTTAATAACTGCGTTTAGTTCCTATAGTTTAACCTACAGATTTCTTTTTTAGAGCTCAATTAGGAAATGCCTTTCATTTAATTCACTATTCTTTGATCTCAACACGCCCATCTGAGATTGTAAATCTACGATACTTTCGTTTTGCTCCTGAATCATTTCTTGGTAACGATCCATCTTCTTTCTTGCTTACTACAACTATTTTTTAGTACGAAATATTTACGCAGTCTTGAGCTTTAATACCAAAACTTCTTTCCTCTACTTTTACAATTCGTGGTTCAGCTATTCAATCTTGTTCTAGAGGTCTTTCTTTACCTTAAGTAACTAATCATTTGAATTTTAGAGCAAAATCAGAGATTATGTTTTTTCGTGAAAAATGGACAATAGTTGATTTTAATCTGAAGGAGGTTACAAACTCCTTATGACCTTATTCCTATTCAAGATGTCTCTTTCTTCTCCCAAAATCATAAACTTCTAGTTGAAAACCGCCCTTATTTATTTCATCTGGATGACATGGTCGTTGGTGGCTCTCATGAGAGTATAAAATCCTTATCTTATGGTATTATATCCTTTTTCAGAGCCTTCCTCCATCAGCTTATCAAACTTTTAAAATTTTTGCTCAGTCTAGTCTATCTGAACCTTATAAGCTTCCAGCATAGATTTAAGCGTTTTTATCTACTCACATCGTGCAACAATAGTTAGGTTTACTTATTACGATACTTTCACGTAGCCCTCTATCACTCGCCTCAACTAAAATTCAACTTCTTGCAGCATTTTGTTTTTTTTCTTCAAAAGCTCATTTTATTAGCCTTGTTCTTTGTAAAATTGAACCTTTCCTTAGATGTCAACTCTTAGTGATGCTACTGTCTTTCTTTAGCTTTAGAGTTATAGCTAAAGCTGCTTGATTTGCTCTAATTTTTAGTTGAATTCTATGAATAGTTGATCAAAGTCCTGCGTCTTTTTGATGAGCTTTTAAGTGGTTTCTTCGAAATTGGTTTTAAAGTGGTTGCGGTCTGCAGTCATCCTGGTGAGATTAGTGCGCAGGTTGGTTACTTGCTTGATATAATCATTTTATCGTCTATTGTAGTCTTCCATCTTTCTCTAAAGGTCAAGTGTCACTCTCTCAAAGTAGGTTATTCTTTCTCTTAGCTATTGCTATTTGGGTTTTGTTTTTGCCAGCTACTTGGCCAGCTCTTATTTCTATTTCTATCTTACTTTCAGAGAATCTTAAGCTTCCTTCTTTTTAATTTTTTCGAATCTGACCTGTTACTAAAGCGTCATTATTCGGCCTTTCAAAGGTTCCAAATCTTTTAGCATGATTTTATATTTTTAGATTTATTCATACAAAACTTTTTTACTTTATAGTTCTTCAGTCTTAGCCTGTAGCAAAATCTGCAGCTGATCGCAATTGGAATTCAAGGCTGCTTTCTACTAGACAAGTTCGTTGATTTGTTACCTACACACAGCGGCCACTTCCCTTTCCTTTTTGATTTACTTCTAAAGAAGTTTTATTTTATTATCAAGGTACATTTTGAGGTGCGTGTGGCTCATGATTTCCTCTTTATTCTTTGAATTCTACAATTTCTACTGTATGGCAGTACTCATAGCCGTCTCTAAATTGCGACGCAACTTGCTTATCTAATTTTCCTTCGTCAAAACTACACTCTGTTATTGCTATTTTCTTCTCTGCTCACTTAGAATTGTCTTCATTGCTAAATACTTACTGATTAGCGCTAGTGGATGATGTTCATTACTGACATCTGCCGTGTAGGCAGGCTAGAAATACTACTACGCTATCTGAATAGGTTTTTAGAGGTTCGGGAGGTATATTGAGCCGAATTCATTTATAAAATAGCAATTATGAGATTGCAAGCGTATTGGGCGATAGGAACAATATTCAAAATGGAGCGGCTAATGAAAGTTGTCTAAAGTGTAGAGTAGTTGAATATGCAACTTAGTAACTTGGCGATATTATCAGGTCAGTTTCAAGAAAGCTAGCTGATTTGCTCCTCTTATATTTTAGTAGGTCTGGCTGGTTTTATTTGTAAAGTATTGATTTTGGCATGACCCGCTGTTCTTCTACCAATGCTTTCACTTGGCTTGAGCGATGGCTGGTATTTACTGGTCTTTCTGGATTTACCTTGCTTACGAAAGTTTCTTTCCTTTGAAATTTTGTCTACTTCGAGATTGATTTCCTCAGGAATCTAATAAAGGTCGTTTTTAGATTATTCGGGCAAGTTGACGCTTATTTTCCGAGTGCTTTCGTTTCTGAGCTAATCTGTAACATTATGAGAATCAGATTCGATAGGAAAGACATTGGTCCAATCTTCATCAATATAAACAAGATTAAGTTCCTCCGCCTGCGATCTATCTGCCACTGCATCAGAAATCTGGTCACTAAGATCTGACATATAATCTTCTCGATTGAAGGTTTGTTACATCAATTCCTTGTCTTCTTGGAATTTCGTTTACCTATGATCTTTGGCAACGGGAGGTGGCTTTAGCTCTTGCCCCAGGTTGCAAATGATCTGCTTACTGAATTACTGGAGCATAGGGGTTGGCTTGAACATTTCAGGTTCAGTAGGGACAATTTTTTTCTAATTGATCTCCTGAAAAATGGTATCGAATAATTTAATGAAGGCGTCTATGATATTGAGCAAAGCTGTTGTAATGGAGAGATAAAAGCAGCTGAGCCCAATATTTATCATCGTCTACTTATCGTACCAACTCAGATTATAAACCATGATCAACACTTCAACAGCAATCACACAGATACTATTAATCAGCCTTACCACCACCTTTGACTTGCTTTTATAAGTTTTAGCTGCGATCAGGTAAACCTGAAAGGCTAAATGCACAGAATTCAGGCATATCAAGAGGTAAATCTGGATGAGACCTGGGAGGGTGTCGGTAAGGCAGAGGCCAAAGAATATTTTGCGGTAGTAGTTCAATATGTAGTAAACATAGGTCACAGGCTGGCTCATCGTATTGTCTTGCAAGAGATCCTAGAAAATGTCTACTTTTTGCTAGTTTTTTCTATTGAGATAAACATAAGCCACAACCAAAAATGGGGCGGAGAGTGATATGAAGCCAGTGAGGGCTGCAGCGGCATAAACCCAATAAAGCTATGGATGCAGCAAAAAGTATTAGAAGTTGTTCATTGAGTAAAAGAACACAGGAAACACTAGCTGGTCGAAATTATCATGGATAGTAATGATCTTGCGCTTACTTATCTTTTTGGCGAGTATTTTAGTGAGCTTCAAAGGAGTGAGGTTAAGCAGAAGGTATATTAAATAGTTGAGCAAGAGCATGAAAGCCACTGATATGAAACCAGTTATTATATTTTTGGCGTAGTTCACCCCTTGCTCGTAGTAGATTAGACGAGGTGAGCCCAATTGATCCAGATCGCTTGGAATGAAACTCGTCAACTGATTGCGTATTTGCTGAGGCATGAGGTAGGTAAGATCCATAAATTTAAAATTTTGCAGCTGCTCAACAAGCTAATTGTAGATGATAGGTAGAGTCAAGTTGAGGTATTTGTGAGCATCGATGAACTGCTCGAGCTAAAAAAGTATCTTGAAGAGACTAGTGTATCCGCTGGTGTAGGTCCCCAGCATCACCATCCCCAGCACTTCGAAAGCTTTCTGCAGCTGGGCTGGTAACTAGTTGTAGTAGTTGACAAAATTCTGCACATGGATAGTAACTTGAGCATTTGACAAAGATTTGGTCTGTTCAGCATTAAGAATGTACTGGGGCTGAGTATATTGGAATGTGATGGAGCAAGTAGTCTCTTAGCAGGGCGCCATTTCATCTAAAGTCAAACCGATAGTGTAAATTGCAATATTGGACTGTTGATAGGTATAGTTCAATGGGCCGCCTCCGTTTATTGTAACCACTAGGTTCTGGTCGATTGATACCTTTTCAACGATAGTTGGGTAGCTGAAGTAGAGTAGGAAATTAGACTGGTTCGTAGTCTCAATATACACCACTTAAAAGCTTAAACAATTAATCGAGCATTGGTAGCAAACGCCGTCCTTCTATTACATACCAGCAGAACAGGGGCAGCTGCCATATTGGATATTATAATTGCTAGTCACATTCAGCGACCTCGTTTTGGGACAAGAAAGACAGCTGTTAGAGTCAGAAACATCGGGTTGTAGAGGATCAGGCGGAAAGCAAGTGAGGCATGAAGCAGCGCAAGGTATACAGCTGTAGGGCAGGGTTGAAAAATACACCAGGTAATAGAGGTATTCGCCTGTTGGGCACCCTGTAAAGGAGTTGCTGAAGAAGAATGCATCGGCAGTATAAAATATGCCCCAGTCGGTAGCCATATACGCGACGCTGAAGTTATCAATTGGAGTCCCACTTGAAGCCAACATTTTTGCAGTGGATAGTGAGAAAAAAGGAACATTAATCGAGATGTAAGTGCTAATAGTCATTAATAAGGTCTTAGAAGAGGGCTGAAAGGCAAAAGAGGCGTAGGAAAACTCATAGCTATTATTGGATTAATCGAAACCTTAATAAAGGGCTATAATTTTGTTTGCAGCATAGACATTATTGAAATAGATATAGGAGAAGAAAACTTTGCCCTGGACCATCAAAGTGTCGGGCTGGTTGTCGATAAATAGCGCAATCTGGTTTTTGGCCAGAGTGCTGCTATTCTCTATTTTGACGTAGCTCATGGGAAAGGTCAAAGGATAGATTTGCATCCTGCTGTTTGTATAACTTAGAGAGAAACCCGTGAATGTCAAAGTGGAAGCTGAGACGTCGAGCGGAACTATCCCAAAGTTGACGCTATAGTCTGCCTGGTCAGTAACTAGCACCTGTACGTTCAAAAAGCCTCCATTGGTGAATTAGTTAGCATCCACCCAGGTCAGAAAGGTGATGTTTATATAGGTCTTAGTAAGCTTGGTCTGGTTGGCGAGGTAGGTGAGACTGAACTATGGGCTTGAAATGGTGCCGGATTAGATGTCTATGTGGGTGATGGGGTACAGAAGCTAAAGGAAGGTACCACTTTAAAAGTATAGATGTAAGGAATAAGCATGGTCTGTACGTTCGATGTGATTGTCACAAGCTCTAGCTTACATTTTTCACATACTTATGATTATCGCGGACTGGAAACAAAATAGCATGAATGGCATCAGCAATACTCTTTTTGGCATTTACTATTGTGTTATATTATAAATAGTTCACTCAATAAAACTGCAGTCCCAAAATGATTTACCGTCTCGGGGAGACCAAAAACGCCAAGCACTAGTCCAACCGACCACGCTTTTGAAACGACTGTTGGCTAGCATATTGAGGTGCGATAAATAAATTTAACTAAGCAGTCAGCTCAGAGATTACTCAATTAAATTATACACAAAAATCATTTATGGACTGGCCCGAATTTTACAAAAGAACTATTTATGTTGGCTGCGTTAAATATGGAGTAAGCAGTCGCTATTTGCCGAGTATTGCATTGCGAATCGAATATTTTACGCTGCACTCTGTACTGCTGACTCTTTTGCCTCTAGAACGCATATACCTCAGATTCTTCGCCCGCTTTCTCCTTCTCGTCGTAAAAGTCGGTTCTTAGGTGGATTGGCTGCATCACCAGCCCGTTGGAGGTCACTTTTCGGGTTTAGTTATTTGATCTTTGTCCCTCGGAATAGTGAAAGGTCCCAGGCTCATTGACGGCAGTGGCTGGTGTGGGTGTATCTTCGTTTTAATTGTTATTGTTCTACACCCACAGCGATTTCGTATTGTGCTTGGTCGTATAGACAGTATTTTGCTTGATGTTTCTGACGATTTCCTACCAATTTTTGCCAGAACACTCGGAGTCACAAGCCTTCTAATTATTCTGTGACTAATCGATATGGATAGAAGTGTCTATCAAGTTCTTTATCTTTCGGCACCCAGTCTGGATCAACTGAGGCCGATGCGATATTTTGACAGTTTTATGCATGTTGCAAATGTTTTGATCATTCTTTTGGAAGAACATCTCATAAGACGTACTATTCTGTGTTGACTGCAGAAAATTATTTGGCTTAATTAGCTCACTCTCAGCCCGAGGCAGTTGATTTTTGTTTTCAGTTTACAAAGCTTTGGATTCGCCAATTCGGATCATTTTATCGAACTCTGAGGCCTTCAGTTTTTTCTGTGGAATTTTGGGTAAGACATCAACCACCAAGTTCTATTTCAATGCGGACTTAAATAGGTCCACATCACTCGACGGTTCGCTCTTAAAATCATGCGTGTTTCTTTAAAAGGTGGGTTTCGATTGCAGTTTTTTGGAAGGCGTTTGGAAGAGGTTTATCTTTTTGTTACTCGGCTTATGCATAGCGGACTATATTGAATCCGTTTTGGACACTAGGTAGGTTTTAGTTTGGAAAGTAAGAGGCGCACTGATGACTTTGCGATGGTTGACTTCATAGCTTTTGGGGCTAACTTGCAGACCTATGGTCACATAGACCAAAGATATATAGAGCTACGATTCGAGATTAGCCTAGACCAAAATATCTACAAAGGTATCTTCTAGGAAGTTGGCTGCCAGTTTGGTGAAGTAGATGCAGAGAAAATAGAAAAACGAATCCTTTTTCTTCATTATCTTGATATTGATGTCCGTATAGCTTTATTTCAGCTACTGGCTGAGCGCAACACAATCGATGTTTTGCCTGTCGGTGAGTGCTGGGAACCGTTTGGTTATGCAGTACAGAAGAGCAGCTTGACTGAAAGAAGAATTCAACTACTCCACGAAGTGGGGAAAGTATTTGAAGTTGTTCCTGTGGATGAAGAGGGCGATGTCTAGGGAGACAAGGCAGCGCTAGACTCTGAGAATGAGTTCTTGGCTGGTGAGAGCGGCAGCTTTAAAATGGATTTTCTTTTTTTTATCCATATTCTAAGAACAATTAGGTTATTAAAAACGAATTATATATTTGTCAAAGTTTGCTGAGATATTCATCTCAAATGACTAGTTATCTCATGTAATAAAATCTATATCGAGGCCAAACCATTCCAAGATAGCACATCAACTTCTCTTCATTATTTTAGTCAGTACTTCAGGGCCTCTTATAATATCGATTATAGCCTCTAGTCCCTGCTCTCCTGATCTCTTGACATCTAATTATGAGGTCGCACATTTTTTTATAAATAATTGGCTTCGAATTACTATCCTAACTAAGTGTGAATATGAAGATGGTTAGTTGATTCCTAAAAAAGAGAAAAATCAATCGAATTTTGCTCTAACCAGACTTATTATATTTGGTATTTGCCAGTTTGTAGCTTAAGCGTAGAATCTCACAATACTGGCTAACTAGGTTACCATCGTGCAGATTATTTTTATGCTTATGTACTGAACTTTCAAGCTAACTCCTTTTCTATTTTTAGTCTCTCCTCTACTAAATTTTGTCAATCAGTGCCCTTCCAGGATTATTGGCTTTTTTATGTCGGTTATCAAATCGGAGTGTAGACTTTTAATTAAACGACACTGGCTCAGGTAAATTATGTTAAATAAAAATGCGTTTTGTTGTGGTTAGTTGTTAACAGTATTTACGTTAGTTTATTAGACGATTAGCCCAGATGATTGTAGGTTCTGAGGACAAATTAATCAATTGTAACTTTATTAAAGTCTATAAAGTAGATTGTTACGAAAAATTAATAGCGGAGTTCATTCAGCAAAGGCAAAGTGAGGCCAGCTGTTTATTAATCTCAGCACTTATTCAGAACTATATAGCCGAACTCAATATAAATAAAGTGAACAAAGACATAAAATACTATCAAATTCTAAATGTGTTCATTAAAGTCCGCTCTAGGCTTGTGGCGATTGTTAGCCTATGGACGCAGATTCTGGTCACTTTATTGAAAACAGCATTCTGGCCGCAACTTATGCAGCGATTGTATCTAATGTTGAAAATGGGTGTTTCTGATGGGCAGCTGATACAAAAATTCTGGGTTGCATCAAAGAAAGGCTTATCTTTAGGACATATTGCTAATCCCTACTTCAGCCTTTTGGTATTAAGCTGATTGGCAAACTCATCAAAGTTACCATTGAAAAGGATGTTTTCATTGGTAGTATCAGTTACAAAGTTCTGCTTCTAGTATTCACACAGCCGGTTCAAAGTGTTGAAGCTCAAGCCGACTGGACAGGCCTCGCATTTGAGACTTTTGAAGTTGAAATACGAAGGAAGAGCGCAAGCGATGCAGGTATTGCCATTAAAGTATGGAGTAGCTGCTGGACAAGTTAGCAGGGTAGGGTTGAAATTGGGTACTTGGAACATAAAGTTGTTGCTTCCCTATAAATTGTTATTACGGCTGCCAGAAGTAGTAGTTTTAGCAATGCATTTCTTAGCATTGATGTCGAAGATAAGATCAGTGCCACAAAGTTCACATTGGTTGGTCTCGAAATTGTAAAAATTAGGCAAAGTACAGGCAACACACTGCTACTTATTTGAAAAAGGTTTATCCACTGGGCAGCCCAGAATCTTCTTATCCGTAGTACTAGGAATGTTGGGTGGGCTACCAATATAATTAGATACACCACTGAGGCTACTCACATATAGCACCTTTGAGGCATCTAGTATACATTTTTTTGTGGCTGGGTCAAATTTCTCAGAAGTTGGACAAGTTGAGCATGCAGAAGTAGTGAAATCGAAATAGAGGGGAAGACTGCAGCTGATGCAGTTCATCCCATTGAAGAAAGGCTGACCCTCAGGGCAAGTGCTTGCTGTGCCGACCGCTGCAGGCACAGTACCCACATAATTCTGAACTGAAGGGCTGATGTTGGAATTAAAGACTGGGTACTGAGGAGCTACTGAGTTATTGAGAGGCTTGCAGATTTTATAGGCCATGTCGAACTACTTATCTTTCTAACATTGAGTGCAGGTACTGGTCGAGAAATCGAAGTAGTTAGGTAACGCACAGGTAATACATTCTTTGCCATTAAAGTAAGGCGTGAGCTGGGGGCAAGTAGTTAAATCTGTAATGGTCTGTGGGAACTTGCCAATGTAATTTTGAGCAGCTGAGTATGAATTTTTCAAGAAGGTTTCCCCCTTCGAAGTGTCGCATTGATGAATAGTTTGATTGTAAGTACTTCCTGGAGGGCAAGCCACGCATGATTTCAAATTAGCGTCATAGAGATACTGGCAGCTGATACACTTGTTGTTAGAGTCAACATAGGGAGTCTGCGCGGGACAGAGTGTTGCTCCATCCGTGATCATTTTGTTTACATCGGCATAGTATTTTTGAGGGTTAATGTTCCCGAAAATCCAGTTATTAGACGGATTGTCAAGATTGCTCACAAATTTGGGTGCAGGGGGAGTCGTAGTTCCCGCTTATCCTGGCTGTGCTGGTTGTGCTGGCTGTGCTGGTTGTGCTGGTTGTGTGGGTGTGACTGGCTGTATGGGCGTGGTTGGAATCAGTTTTCCAGCGTTGTCAACTGAGTTCACAGGACATAGATACTTGAATTCAGACTGCAAGATGTTGGCTTCTTTCTTTAATAGATCAAGAGTATTTCTAAGCTCGGATACCTGCGGAGAGGCTGCCAAGGTAGATATCTGGTTCTCTATATTTTTGGTATTGACCAGGATTTGCTGATTGCTGATGGCAATTCTGTTGTAATTTTCAAAACTAGAACTGTTACACTTCCAAGTGCACAGAGTATAGGGTATAGCAGTCTGGTTAATCGCATTTCGCAGGTCAGCCCTAAAGTTAGATATGCCCTGAAGCAAAACCTGCAAAGACAAAGTTTCATCTGCTTTGAACTGGTCATTCACTGCAAGTGTATTGTTAAGTGATTTGGTAAGCTGATCCAAGTTGGTTTGCAGGTTGGCGATGATCTTGTTGAGTTCTGCCTCGTAGATATCTCTGGGACTGTTGGAAGCTGCAAGCATCCCTGCGAACAGCAACACGGTCGTTATTAGACGCAACTGCATAATTATTATAATTGCCAGTAAATAGAAATTGTGGAAACTTAGTAGCATTAGGGCTATCCTCGATCATTCCTAATCCAGGAGGTCTCCTTTTTTTACTTCCCGCAGGTCAATGAACAGTTTGCCCGATGACGTCCTTTCCCACCCGTGCCATTCATAAAGCCCGTTTTCAAGTTCAAACTTGTTCCCCCCTTTGTACCGGTAAATTCCCCTCCAGAGCTAATTGGGACTGTTGCTGTAGGTGAAGCGATAATCCAGGAGTTCCAGACTTCCGTCTTCCTGCAACCTGGCTTTTCCGTGTCCTCGGCCTACTTCATCAGTATATGAGCTGTGGACAGACCCATCCCCCCACACAATATCTCCAATCAAGTGATCTCCCTTCAAGACACAAAAAAAGCTCCGGGCACGGGTCTGGTTCTGATCAAAGTCATTGACGGCACACCCCTTGCCCATATAGACATAAACATTCTATCTCTTGAGCAGCTCTCTGATGACTTCCTTCTCTCGCTCCTTATTGAGCGGCGCCCATTGGCAAGTCTTTCTGCAGAGAGGACAGACAATGATTTTTTATTTGTGCTTGTACTTGATGGACCGGACACAGTAGCAGCAGAACTCATGCTTACAGGGCAGCACTGCCGGCTTGAGGATGATCTAGTTGCATATTTTGCATTAGATCTCATCGTTTTCTTATTAGACCTACATCCCTATCAAATAATACTTAATTAACCAACTATTCGCTTTTAGCTTTATCACAAACAGCCTCTCTTTACCCCAACACTCCATTCGAGCAATTAATCAGATTTTCACTGCAACTTCATCACAGCGAACTTCGCCTTATATGATTATGCGATTAGATACAATAACAAGCTTAAACCTAATCAAGGGAGTATTTTTGAAATAAAGGACAAGATGGACTTTTCCATGACGTCGTAGTGGTCATAGACCCCAGCTTGGTTCTATTACAGATATGCTATTATGGCATTGAGGTCGAACTCAGTTTTAAAATCGTCTCTCTGGGTGAGTCTATTCACCGCATCTTCGAATTCTCGTTGGCGTTGGTATAGTCCTTAGTGTTATTTTTTGATCATCTAAACCTGCTCCTCATTTTCCTTCTCCTTCTCGATGTTGAATTTGACCAAACGGGTTGACTCATGGAAGCATACGATCACAAAGCTGACCAATGTAATGAACACATTCTTTTTAATCTCTTTCGGAATGTATTCGTCGATTTCATTTTATTTCAACTTTAGCAGATGATAAAACTACTCAGAACTTTACCATCTGCAGCCGTCTATGATGCTTAGATGTAGATATTTTATGACTGCTGTGAAACGCTTTTACTCAATTATACTAGTTACTTGTCGCCATCCTCTATCGCCTAGCATCCCGCCAATTACAGTACCCAGCAGCGCACCCACCACTGGAATCGGAATCAATATTTGCCCCACTAAGCCACCCAACAACGATGAACCCACTGTTGCCCCCGTTTTTATGAGAAAACCAGTCACTTCTGCAAACTTTTTACTATCAGTACTGAAGTGGTTGGAAAAAATGCGATAAAACTCCTTTGCGAAAGTGCCTGCAGCTAAGAAGAAGCCAACGATAGGTAATGCAAGCATAATCTGGTCGATTGATTTGGAAAGGATAGCTCTTTTAGAGAAATCTTTGAAGAAATCTGAAGGCTGAGCGTAATTTTTCATCAAGAACAAGCACCGACCCACAACACCATCCAAGTTGCTGAAATTTTATAGAGGCTGACACTTAAACACAACCTAGGGAGGTGAGTCATTTTATTTGATTTTTTGGTTGATAGCTAGCTGTCTTTCTAGGATAAAGTCTTTGGCTGACTTTCTAAATAAAACCACAGTTACTCTAGCTTCAATTTAAACTGCAAATCTCCGATAACCCACCACTGCTTTCTTATTGTCTTGCAGTTGACTACCTTCAGCTCATCTTGATCCACATAGACCAAGTAATCGTCCAATGACTTCTTTAGTTAAGGGTGGCCTGAACTTGGGTTCACGAAAATTGCATACTTTCCTGATTCACTGATAGCCTCTTTTAGTATTAGGTCGATTCTGAAATTTTTCTAGAGAGAGGCTAATATCATGTTGGGATTGGGCTCAGTTAAGCGGTCCTTCAGCTATTTATCCTTATCTGCAAAGAGTTTGATCCATTAGAATTTATTTATTATATAGCGGAAAAAGCCTTCGATTGATTCCTGATCACAATTCCGAAAAACTGAAGCAGTGGCAAATTCGATGGTCTGCTTCTTGAACAGCTCAGACAACTCGCGGAATATTTTGTAGAGCAAAAAGTTATTCATCATGCGGGACTTCTTGACCCTATCAGTCAGTTTCTCCATTTTTGAAGTGATCTTGTCTACCACTTTTTGGTAAAGAATGGAAAACCGCTTTGCCACCATATTGATAAACTGCTTGAGTGCGGTCAGCAATTTGGGATTCTACCGATAGCCCTTTGGCTCTGCCAGGTTTATCTGCTTGCTCAACTCGGCAACATCAGAGAACAACCTTTTGATGATTTCTCCATTTTTGCTGTTTAAAGTTATTATGTTGCTCTGCGAAGTGATTATCTATTCGTTCAGTAGTGCCAAGAAATACTTGGGAGTGCCCCCCAGAACTGCACAGAAATTGATGATCTGCTTATATAATGAAGACTAGCTATTTACTACTCCCAACTCCTCCAAACAGACGCGAGCCACTTTGTTGATATCATATGTCTCCTTTTTGTACTCCCCCGTTGTCTCTACCAGCAACTTGACCATAACTTCAGGTTTGAGCCACCCTTCGCTAGATAGCTCTCGCTCCGCCTATCTTTCACTTAGCATCATACAATCTGATAATATATTATGAACTCGGGCGGACAGACTAAACTACAGGCATAAACTCTAAAGATCTATCTCTAGGAAATCAAAGAGCTCAGTCGCGGAATGCGGCAACTCAACGAA
>Ga0316217_10000427_pt1 | contig 60178 bp, 31 predicted proteins | sample 1anoAmetaG_FD_203633 | JGI IMG/M metagenome (GOLD analysis project Ga0316217, IMG submission 203633) | Freshwater microbial communities from Trout Bog Lake, Wisconsin, USA - 1anoA | ecosystem: Environmental > Aquatic > Freshwater > Lake > Hypolimnion/Profundal zone | place: USA: Wisconsin... | reverse complement strand
TGTCCTGGTGGCCCACATGGGGCTGACCACCAAGGGCGCCATCGGCGCGCACACGGCATTGACGCTGGCCGAGTCTGCCCGGCGCGTGCAGGCGATGCGCGACGCTGCGGCGGCGGTGAACCCTAAAATCCTCGTCCTCTGTCACGGCGGCCCCATTGCGGAACCGGCGGACGCGCGGTTCATTTTCGAGCACACCAACGGCGTCGCCGGTTTTTTCGGCGCCAGCAGCATTGAAAGACTTTCAGTCGAGCCGGCCATCGAAGGTCAGGCCCGTCAGTTCAAACACCTCACCCTGAAAGGAATCAAACAATGAACGGAAAATTTCTCACCGCCAAAGCAATCTTCCGCGAGCATCCCGATTGGGGCGAACTAGGCTGGATCAGTCGGCCCTCCGACACCCAGTCCAAAAACATTTGCGCGATTGAAGTCCTTTTGGAGCCGGGCTTCGGCCACAACTTCCACAAGCACCCCCAACAGGAGGAGATTCTCTATGTGATCGCCGGCGAGATCGAGCAGTGGATACACACTGAGAAACTCACGCTTAAGCCCGGCGACGCGGCTTTCATCGCTCCGGGCGTGGTTCACGCCTCGTTCAACGCCGGCAAGCAGACGGCGAAACTGCTGGCCGTGCTTGCGCCGTGCGTGGGCGACGCCGGCTATGAGTTGGTGCCGATGGACGGCGAAGCACCGTGGAATTCACCGCGCCCAACTGGATGACCCGGCGCGTGAATATTCCAATTAACAATTCCAATCTACAACGTAAAATGGCATCATCATGAAATTCATCTTTAAAACATTTATCGCCGCCGCATTCCTCGTCGGTTTCATCGTCGGGGCCGCTTCCCAAACTAATGCGCCAGCATCGTCAGCCGTTCCCGACTGGGGCGTGGGCAAGCGCGTCTTGCTGGTGGGCGGCGGGATGTATCATGATTTTCCCAAATGGTTCAATGAAACGGATGCCGCGACGCTGCGTGGCGCCGGATTCGCCGTGCGCTATTCCACCGATGCCGACATGGCCGCGCAATGGCTGCCTGAAGCGGACGTGCTGGTCTTTTCCGCCTGCATCGGCTGGCACATCACGCCGGCGTTTAAGGCGGCCTACGAAAAGCATCGCGCGGCCGGCAAAGGAATCGTCGGCTTGCACACAGGTTTGTGGATTAGCTGGCCGAACTGGCCCGAGGTTAATCGCGGTTTCGGCCTCGCCGCCAAGTCGCATCCCCCGCTTTTCCAATTCACCATTCAGAAAATCGTTTCCGATCATCCACTTTCCAAGGCGCTACCGGACGAATTCACCTTGCAGGATGAGTTGTATTCGGTACAGCCGTTTCCCGGCGGCGTGCCGGTGAAAGTCATAGCGGAAACTTCCGTCAGCCCCCAGACCCACCAAAAGCATCCGTCGTTTTGGGTGGTAGATGAGCCCGGTGCGCGCGTTGCGTGTATTGCGCCCGGACACGATGGCCGCACCCATACCAACGAGATTTTCAAACGTTGGCTGGCCGAAACCGTGCGTTGGGCGGCGCAACCAGCCCAATAGCCAGATGATCATGAAATGCCAAAATCACCCCTAGGGGTGATGTTAATTCCGCCGGCGCATGGTAGCGTTTGTCCGCATGTTCCCATTTCCTGTCACGTAAAAGGCTTTCGCGGCCGTAAGGCAGCCAATCGTAGCGAGTTGTGCAAAACGGGCGGAACAAGGATGGCGCTTGAAGGTTCAAGGACGGAGAGGGAAATGAAAGTCGAATCCAAAGCGAATTGATGTTGCAAAGATATAATGATTCGAATACTGAACAAAATACTTCCGATATTGCTGGGCGTGATGGCGATGACCGTCGCGGCCGCGACGAATAACCGTCCCAATATCGTTTTCATCCTCGCGGATGATCTGGGGTGGAGCGATACCACGCTCTACGGTCATACGAAGTACTACCACACGCCGAATCTGGAACGTCTGGCCAGGCGCGGGATGCTTTATACGCGCGCCTACGCGGCTAGTCCGCTCTGCTCGCCGACGCGGGCCAGCATCATGACTGGACAGAGTCCCGCCCGGATTGGCATTACCGGGGCGGATGGTCATCTGCCGACGGTTCGAATGACGGAGACAGTCCAAGCGAAAGCCCCGCCGTGGATCAAGATTCTACCCTGTGTCGGCGCCACCCGGTTGGATACAAATTATTATACGCTGGCAAAAGCCTTGAAAGCGGAGGGGTATGCCACCGGTCATTTTGGCAAATGGCATTTGGGGCCCGAGCCGTATTCACCGCTGCAGCAGGGCTTCGATGTGGATTTGCCACATTGGTCCGGGCCTGGCCCGCCCGGCAGTTATATCGCGCCCTGGAAATTTCCGGCCAAGCTCAACTTTTTGCCCCGTACACCGGATGAACACATTGAAGATCGCATGGCCGATGAAGCCGTGAAGTGGATGGACGCGAACAAGGATCATCCGTTTTTTCTAAATTACTGGCAGTTCTCGGTGCACGCCCCGTTTAATGCCAAACCGGAGCTGATCAAGAAATACCGCAAGACGATGGATCCAACTGACGCGCAGCACAGCCCGACTTACGCTGCGATGGTCGAATCCATGGACGACGCGGTCGGGACGCTGCTGAACGAGATTGACCGGCTCGGCCTCGCCGACCACACCATCGTGGTGTTTTTTTCCGACAACGGCGGCAATATGTATGACACCGTGGATGATACCACGCCGACCAGCAATCTGCCGTTGAGGGGGGGCAAGGCGACGGTTTATGAAGGCGGCGTCCGCGAGCCGTGCATTATCGCCTGGCCCGGAATGACCCGGCCCGGCAGCCGCAATGACACCGCGATTCAAAGCGAAGACTTTTTTCCAACGTTCGTAAAACTGCTCGGCCTGAAATCGCCGCCCGGGCAAATTTTCGACGGCGTGAACATTGGGGATACCTTCACCGGCAAGTCGCTGGAACGATCTGCGATCTTCACCTATTTCCCGCATAGCCCGCCCATTGTTCCCGACGTGTTGCCGCCGGCCGTGACCGTGGTGGCCGGCGATTGGAAACTCATCCGCATTTTTTATGATGGGGGAAATGGCGCGCATGGCTACAGACTTTACAATTTGAAAGAGGACATCGGAGAACGGAACGATCTCGCCGCCGTGCAGCCGGAGCGGGTGAAGGAACTCGACGCGCTCATCGAAAAATTTCTCAGCGACACCAAGGCCGTCACGCCGAAACCGAATCCGGCCTACGACCCCACGGCCAAGGCGCCACCCGCTAAACCCAAAAAGAAACCGGCGAATAACCCGACGCCGCCTGCCAATCAGCGTATAAGACTGGAACGCGAAAGCGACGAAGGGGTTTGATTCAAGCCCGAAAAGACAACCAATGCCTAATCAAATAATCACCCCTAGGGGTGATATACAGTGGCCAAGCGCCGTGTTATTTTCAACCCAATCCTGAATAACAACTAAAAACCAGCCGACCACTGCCATCAATTATGAAAGAGATTCCCGTTCGTTTTCAAAGCCCAGTCCATCCAACCAAACCAGCCAAACCAAAGTCAATGAAAAACAGATTTAATATTCTAGCCGTCCTAGCAACGCTCGCCATGCTGCCGTCCATCCTGCACGCCGCCAGCGGCACGTGGACCAACAGTGCTGGCAGCGGCAACTGGAGCGCGGCGGTCAACTGGCAGGGCGGTGTGATTCCCTCCGGGTCCGACACCACGGCGACCTTCACCACCACCAACCTCACGAACGCCGTGACACTGGACGTGCCGGCGACGGTCGGCAATCTGGTTTTTACCGAGGTGGGCCCCTTTAAAACGAACTATAACAACTGGTATCTGGTCGGCAACAACACGCTGACTTTCCAGGACACCTTGGGCAACCCGAATATTTCAGTTGGCACGAACACGACCATCATTGGCGTGCCGCTGTCCGCCTCGGCCATGGTGACCCTTACGAACATGCTCGGCACTCACGGCGGTTATAATTGGGCGTTGACCAATCAAAACAACAGTCTTGCCGGTGGTGTGGTGATACAAGCCGCGCAGGGGACGTTTTACACCACGAGCGCGAACAGTGTGCCCTCGTTGGGCGGTGGCTCGGGAACGATCTATATCGGGGCGTACGTGGGGTCGGGACAGTCTGGAGTTAACGTGACTGCCCCGAACCCGACCGGTTCGCTGACCAACGCGAACGGTTTGCCTTCCATTGTTATCCCCAATCCGATCGTGAACCAATGCCAACGGTGGATTTGGGACCAGAGCGCCTCCGTGGGTAACGAACAGCCGGCTAATTTCACCGGCAGCGTTTATTTGAACTCCGGAACCGCCGGGCCGCGCGACATTTATCCCTTTCAAGCCTTGGAGTTAAGCGGTGTGGTTTCCGGTGGTGGCACTTATGGCCTGATCTTGAACGGGGGTGCGCCCCTGCTGCTGTATAATTCTGGCAACAGTTTCTCCGGAAACATTACTTACTCCGCCGCCAACACGCTGGCGGTGACTTCCGATGGCGCGCTGGGCTTCAGCGCCAACGTTCTCAATTTTACGACGGCCGGCGGGGTGCTGCGGGCCGACGCTTCCTTCACCACGGCGCGGAATTTCAATCTCGCCACCACCGCCACCATCAATGTCCAGACCAATGTGCTGGAGATTGATAACAATTTTGGTACATCCCTGCACGGGGCGGGCGGACTGACGGTCAACGGGGTGAACAACGGTATTTTGAACTTCGGTGGCCTTTACAATGGCGGCGAATTGCTGCTGACTGGGGCCAATCCTTTTACTGGGGCGATCACAGTCAATGGCGGTACTTTGGTTAATGGACCCGGTAGTTCCCTGTCGAGCATTAATGGAGCCACCGTGGCCTCCAATGCGGCTTGGGTTTGTGACTCCGTGTCCATCCCAGCAGTTCCTTCGATCGCGATCAGGCAGGGCGGGTTGGTGATTTTCTCCAATAGCGCTCCGGGCGTGAGCAGTGCGCTGGCCCTGACTGATAATGGCACGCTGGATGTCTCGGCGGTTTCTGGTGGCTTCACGCTTGTTTCCGGACAGTCTCTGATTGGCAGCGGCGGTGTGGCCGGCCCGCTCATGCTTGCCAGCGGCGCCTTCATTTCTCCGGGCACCATCGGCGGCGCCGGGACGCTGAGCATTACCAACAATCTGGCTCTGAACGGCCAGCAGATTCAGTTTGATTTGAGCACCAACCTGACGGAAGGTGGCGGCACCAACGACGAGATCGTGGTCACGGGCAACCTCACGCTCGGCGGCGGGGAGACCATATTGCTCAACTATCTGAATGGATCACTGGCGGCCGGCACCTATAAACTGGTCAAAATTGGCGGCTCGCTGTCGGGTGCCTTTGCCTTGGCCACGACTTATCCGAACGTGACCCTTGACAACGGGGTTACCACTCCGGGTTATGTCACCTTGATTGTGACTGGCGGGGGGTCTTCGGCACCCGCCCTGTTTTGGCAGGGAGATGGTTTGGCCAATGCGTGGGATATTTCGACCACCGCCAATTGGGTGACGAGTTTTGGCGGTTCGACGGTGGATTACAGCGATCCTTCCAAGGTGACTTTCAATGATTTTGGGTCCAATAACGTGCCGGTGACCCTGAATGTGACGGCACTTCCCGGGCAGGTGACTTTCAATATCACCAACTATGCCTATACTCTTGCTGGTTCCGGCAATATTCATGGCCCGACTTCCGTGACCATTAATGGCGGTAACGCGGTGACTAACCTGCTGCAAAGCGACTATGCCGGCGGCACGGTGCTGAACAATGGCAGCAAGCTGGTGCTGGGCAACGGGGGCACGACCGGGTTGGCGGGTTCGGGCACCATCAACCTGGTCACGAACGGACAGTTGATTGTCAATGAATCCGGCCCGGTGACCTTTTCACAAGTCGTTACGGGCGTGGCCGCCGGCACACCGAAGATTGTTCAGAATGGTTCCGGCACCACCACCCTGGCGGGCATCGCGGATAACAGCAATCTGGGGGCCGTGGTGAACAACGGCACGCTGGCACTCGACAAGATTAGTTCCGGCGCCGTCCATTCCCTGGCCAGCGCCACGGTGAACACGGGTGGCACCTTGCAGTTGTCCGGGGTCGGTGGCAGCCAGATTAATCCGGCCAACTCCGTGACGATGGCCGGTGGCAATTTTGACATGAACAATCAGTCCCAAACGCTGGCGTCGTTAAATGGTTACGGCAATATTTTTGACAGTACGGGCGCGGGCACCCTCACCCTGACCGCTGCCAACGGCATGAATGTTTCGGGCGGGACGATGAATTTCAAGACCATCTCCTCCACGTTCTCCGCGGCGGCCGGCCAATTCCTGGTGACCGGAGGCAGCACCCTGAATCTGCAAAGCGGCTCGATTACCTTGGGCAGTGTCGCCGGGTCAGATGTCCAAAGTAACGCCGTTCTCAACATGTCGGGTGGCACGCTCGCGACCTCCACCTACTTTGCGATTGGCAGCGGGGGCACGGCGTCACCCCCGGCCATTGCTAATTTCAGCGGCGGCACCTTTAAAAACACCGGTGAATTTTTGCAAGGCTTCCAAGGGAATGCCAACGTTTCCATCTCTGGCAGTGCTTTTTGGACGCTGAACTTGTTCAGTTATGGCAACACGGGCTATACGCTGACCAATTATCTCAATGGCGGGGAGATTCAATGTAATGCTTTCAATCAACGCGGGACTGGCTTGACGGTGTGGTTCTTTAACGGGGTGACGATTCAGGCCCTGTCCAATGCAGGGACCACCTCGCCGGGCGGCTTCTTCCCCGGTGAAACCACCTATGGCACCTTCAAAAGCAGCCCGGCCAGTCAATTTGCCTACATCAGCACGAACGGCTTTACCATGGATTGCCAGGCCTACAACGTCGCCATTCAGCAGAACCTGCTCCATGATCCGTCGCTGGGCGCGGGCCTGGATGGCGGTCTGACCAAGCTCGGCACGGGAACGCTGACGTTGGCCGGCACCAACTCCTTCAACGGATCGCTCACCAATGCCGCCGGGACCTTGGTCTTCAATAATAACGGATCCTATAACAACGTGTTCATCGGCGACAACGCGGTCAATCAGGTTAATCTGGTCGCCGCCGGAACGAGCCTCACCAACAACACCCTGACCGTCGGCGTCAGCGGCTCGGGCACCCAGACGCTGAACTTCAATCTGGGGACCGCCGGCACGCCCACGGTCCCGCTCATGGTGGTTAAAGGCGCGGTCAACAATAATGGGAACGTGGTGGTCGCCCTCCTCGCGCCGGTGCTCACGCCGGGAACCATTCCGCTGTTACGCTATGGCAGTCTGAATGCCGCCAATTTCGCCAGCACCTGGTCGGTCAGTCCTTATCCCTATGTCAGTCTGACGCTGACCAATGACACGGCTCACAATCTGGTCAGCATCATCGTGGTTCCGGGCGTGACACCCAAGTGGAAGGGCAACCTCAGCAGCGAATGGGACACCACCACGTTGAACTGGGCTTCCAACAGCGTCCCGACGACCTACCTCGAAGCCACCCCGCCCGGAGAACCGGTGACCTTTGACGACACCGCCGTGAACTTCACGGTGGACATCAGCGCCGGCACGGTGAATCCGCTGTTCATCAACATGACGAACAGCAGTCATGACTACACCCTGACCGGTTTTGCGGGCATTGGCGGCACGGGGGCGCTGATCAAGAGCGGTGCGGGAGCCTTGGTTTTAAGCAATACCCCCGGGGCCAATACCTATTCCGGCATCACGACGGTCAGCGGCGGTTCGGTGCTGGCGCAGCAGGCCAATGTGCTAAGCCCCAATTCGGTGATGACGTTCAACAACAGCGTGCTGAATCTTAGCAACAATAACCAGTCGTTCGCCAGTATCACCCTCAACAACACGCCGTTGCTCGGGACGGGCACACTCTCTGGCGCCACCGCTTCCAGCGTTTTGACGTTCCATGAGGGTTCCAGCAACCTGGTGTTGGGTGTGGCCCTAGCGGGCACGCTTTCCCTGAATCAGAGCAGTGCAACTGAACTGGTGCTCACGAATCCGGGCACCCTGTTAGGGCCAGTGAACATCAACAGCGGCACCATCCGCATGCAAAATGGTAACGCGCTGGGCTCGGCGGGCGGCTTTAGTGTAAACAACGGCGTGAATATCCAAACTGGCGGGCGGCTGATTTTGGACGGGTCGTTCACGGCTCCGAAAGGCATAAATCTCAATGGGGCCGGGCCGGACGGTGCCGGCTGCCTGATGGTTACCAACGGGAATGTGATTGTCAACGGGGCGCCCTGTCAGGTGTTTGATGGATCCGTGATTTACGTCGCTGCCGGAAGTTCGGTTGACTTCCAAGGATGGTCCGGGACCTTGCCCAACCTCGCCACTCTCTACGCGGGCGGCGGTTATACCAAAACCGGTCCCGGTGACCTGCTGGTGGGCGGTGTTGCTGGCAACACCTCCAGCGCCACCCCGGTCGTGGTCCAACAAGGCCGGCTCATCGCCACGAATGGTTGCCTTACCGCCGGCTTCATCACCGTTGACAGCGGCGCGGGCTTGGCGGGCACTGGGCCTTACAGCGGCGGTATCAATGTGCTGGCCGGCGGAAATCTGGCGCCCAACATGTATGGCACCATCACAACGATGACGGTTTCAGCGGTTTTGACGAATGCCGGAGTGATCACGCTGCAGATTAGCAAAAACAGCACGGTGACGAACGCCGACCAGCTAAATTGCACCGGCACGTTTGTGAACATCGGCACGGTCATGGTGACGACCAACGCAGGCTCGACACTGCCGCTGGCGGCGGGCGACACCTTCAGGTTGTTTACCCTCACAAATTATGCGGTGCTGACGGGTTTGACCCCAATCCTACCGGCACTGCCGAGCGGCTTGGGTTGGAGCAACAACCTCGCGGTTAACGGCACGGTTGCCGTGGTGGCCACCGTTTCCACCTTGCCATTCGCCGTGGGGGCTTCCGTCAGCGGCAGTCAATTGACGCTCTCCTGGCCGGTGGATCACACCGGTTGGCGTTTGCAGGTGCAGACCAACTCCCTGAGCGCGGGTTTGACCGTCAATAATGCGAACTGGTTCGATGTGCCTGGCTCGACGAGCGTGGACACGGAAATCATTAATATAGACCCGGCGCAGGACACGGTGTTTTATCGGATGGTCTATCCGTGATTCGGCACTGAAAATCGGGTGTCCGTCGCGGCGGATGGCGCGGGCACCCGATTTACCGTTTTGGAAATATTTTATTTGACGAACTATGAAACAAAACTCCGAGAAACCCTGTTGGTCGCCGCGCGCGGCCTTCACCTTGATTGAGCTGCTGGTGGTCATTGCGATCATAGCCATTCTGGCGGCGTTGTTGCTGCCGGCGTTGAGCCGGGCCAAGACCAAAGCCAAGGGGATTGCCTGCATCAGCAACCAGAAGCAAATCGCCGTTGCCGATGGGATGTATCTGGGAGATTTCCACGACACGCAAGTGCCGCTCTATTATGGTACGACCTCGGCAGGCTGGCAAGGGCTGCGGACGACCTACCCCTACGATACCAACACCTTCGTGGTATGGAACAACGCCTCCTATTGGTGGCCGGATCTATTCCGCATTTCAGGCTATGTCAAGGATCCGAACATGTTTTGTTGTCCGCTGCTTCAAGGTGAGGCGGGCGCCACCACGGGCGCCGGCGGGGCCTCCAATGCCAAATATACGCTAGGAATCGGGGTGAATTACTCCCAGATTAGTCCGATCGTCAATCCCGCCGGGGATAATCTGGTGGGGGCCAATAAGGTCAGGCATCCCACGGACACAGTCACGTTCGGCGATTGCGGCGCCGAAACGGCCTATAAAACCGGCAATACCGTGAATCTAAGCAATCCGGACGATTGGACAGAATATTTCAACTCCAACATCGGGTCTGGAAACGTATATATGCGCGACCCGGCGGACACTGTTTTTCCTCAAGGCGATGCCATTGCGATGCCGAGGCATAATAAACGCATCAATATCACCTGGTTTGACCTGCATGTTTCGACGGTAAAGAACTCATCGTTGGGCTGGAACGCCCAATTGGGCACGCCCCCGGCGCTGTGGGATATTTATTGATGCGATACTGGGGTGGGGATGAGTTGCCTTTTGGGAGCGATTTACTAAAAACTCGACACCGCTTTTGGGAATTGCGATAAAGCGTTGAACGGTGGATTTGGCAAGTTATCCCGTGTTTGGGTGGTGGTTTAAGTTGGCAAAGGCTAGTGCCTCTTCTCGTTCAAATCCATGGAAATGAAGCGTTTGCCGTTTTTGATGGCGTTGGCATGGTGTTTCGCTGTCGTGAAAAGCGAAGGGGCGATTTTTACATGGACCACGCTGACGGCGGGCAACGCCTCCGGCAGTTGGTCGCAGCAAACCAACTGGAGCGGTGCGACGTTGCCCACCACGACCAATGACACGGTCAATTTCACCACGCTGGACATCACCGCCAATTCTACGGTGACTCTGGACGGGAATCGTTCCGTCAACGCTCTCGATTTTGCGGACGCGAACACAGGCACGGCGGCGGGCTGGATTATCAACGCCGGTTCGCCCTCCACTTCCACGCTCACCCTTGGCGGCCTGAGCCCAACGATTTCCGTGACCAACCTGGCCAGCGCCAAGGCCGTGGTGATTAATGCCGTTTTGGCCGGCGCTGGCGGTTTTACGAAAACCGGGTCAGGCTGGTTGCAACTCAATGCCGCGAACACCTATAGCGGTGGGACAATTCTCTCCAGCGCCTCCGGCGGGAACTGCTATATATCCGCCGCCAACGCCAATGCGTTCGGCACGGGTACCATCCAAGTGGGTGGCCCGGTGGGCGACGCGCAGGTCTGGTTTCAGTGCGCGGGTAATCTGACGCTGACGAACTCGTTCGAGATCAATACGATTCGCTGGATCATCGACAGCGCCACAGTCAACGGCGTGGCGGCGGGCGGATTGACGGTCAATGGCAATGTTCTGCTGAATACCGGGGCCAGTAGCGCGCGCGATATTTATTGCGAGGAACCCGTGACGATCAATGGCAGTGTCTCCGTCGCCCCCGCGGTCAATCCACTGAACATGAATGGCGGTTCCACGCTCACGCTGAACGGCACGAACACGGTAGGCGGCGCGTCCGCGGTTAATGCCGGTACGCTCGTGGTCAACGGCCCAATGAACGGCGGAGCGACCTTTACCATCAATTCCGGCACCACTCTGACCGGCACCGGCGTTTTTTCCGGGGTCATTTCCAATGCCAACGGCGGCACGCTGACGGTGGGTTCGGGCGGCAATGGCACCACCACCTGCGGCGGACTGGCCTCGGTGCCCGGCGCAAATTTTTACTTCAGTTTTGGGGCGACCAACAATTCCAGCAACGGACTAATCCAGGTCAATGGCAATGTGACGCTGGCCGGCATACTAAACATCTACGATTCGGGCGGGTTGATTTCGGGGGTTTATACTGGCCTGCAATATTCGGGCGCGCTCACGTATAACGGCTTGACGAACGGGTCTATTGCGGATGGCCTGACCGTGGCCGTATCCACCAATACTCCCGGTTGCGTGCTGTTTGAGGTCCTGAATGGCAGGCAGTATCCCAAGCCGGGACAGAATGTGTCCATGGATCAGACCGCGCCGCTTGCGCTGGGCTGGGTGCAGGTATTTGGCGCGACGGCTTATGATGTATATCTGGGGACGGGGTCCAACTCGGTGGCCAGCGCGACAACGAACACAGGAGGCATTTGCCAGGGCCGAATCAACGGATTCACCATGAATATTTCCAACCTCCAGCCCAACACGGTTTATTTCTGGCGGGTGGACAGTGTGGCCGCCAACGGCACGATCACCGAAGGCGCCGTTGACAGCTTTAGCACCGGCGCCACACTGGTGGACTTGATGGCCGACACCTGGGTGGCGACGGATGCGTTGGACCGTTCGCTGCCGGGCCTGGCGGAATGCGGGTCCGCGCGCACAAACCGACCAATTGGAATCATGTACACCATCGGGGTAAGCAATTCCATTTGCGGCGATGGGAGCGCCAATGCGACGAACTGGGATGCCACGCGGTATCTGGCGGCCAATCCCTACACCAACCCCCATGATCCGTGGGCCGACAACCCCATTTTTCAGGTCCACCAGAAAGCCTACTGGGCCACCCAGCCTGCTGTAGGCTATTACTATTCGTCCGATCCGTGGGTGTTAAGGCGAAATCTCGCCCTCCTCAATGACGCCGGCGTGGACGTTCTGTTTTTTGATGTCAGCAATGGACAGGGCCAGGCGGTGGACGATTTTCCGGGGATTCTGGCCGTTTGCGCCATGATCGAACAGATGAAGGTGGAAGGCACCCGGATCAATCTCAAGGTGGTCTTCTTCACCCACGCCGGCAGCGGCGCGGAGGTGACTTGGCTCTACAATAACTTTTACGGTCCGGGCCGCTACCCCGACCTCTGGTATTACTGGCAGGGCAATCCGCTGATGATTGGTTACATTGATGGCAGCGGGAGCGGCGACCCCGTGCCGAACAGCACCGTGCAAACCTTCTTCACCTGGCGGAGGTCCTGGGCCTATGTGCCAACCAACCAGTTGCAGGACGGCTGGCAGTGGGTTGACGTTCCGACGCCCCAGAACTGGGGCTACGACACCCGCTACGACCTGCCGGAGCAACTGCCCGTCTCCTGCGGTGGTTGGGCCAACGGGAATTTGGGCAAGAGCCAGTGCAACAATGCGCAGCAGGATTATGACAATCAGCATCGGCCGCTCCAAGGCACCTCGGCGCTGGGCATCTTTTTCAAGGAGCAAATGTACTATGGTCTGAAAGACGACCCGCAGTTTCTGTGGATCACCCAGTGGAACGAATGGGCCCCCAGTTCTTATTCGAATCCCGCCAACTGCTACACGCATTTGCTCGCCGATTGTTGTCCTCCCAACGGCTTCTATTTCGTGGATCAATATAACGAGGAATACAACCGTAATCTGGAGCCAATCAAAGGCGGCTACACGGACAATTATTATTGCCAACTCGTCGCGCAGGGCCGGCTGCGCAAAGGAGTGCGACCGGTTCCCGCCGCCAGCGCGCCTCAGTCGATTAATTTGGCGGGCGGTTTTAACCAGTGGAGCAATGTCGCGCCCGCCTATTACGACCCGGTGAATGACACCCTCCCGCGCCATTGGGCCAGTTTCAATTCGGCCCAGGCGGGCACCTATACCAACTACACCGGCCGGAATGATTTCACGGTGATGAAAGTGGCGCGGGACGCGAACAATTTTTATTTCTTCGCCCAGTGCAATTCGAACCTCACTAGCTACACCGGCTCGAACTGGATGGTGCTCTTGATTGATGCCGACCAAAATTACAATACTGGCTGGAACGGCTATGATTACGCCGTCAACCTTGGCGGCGTCGGGCCAAGCACCACCACACTCTGGCAAAACACCACGACCACGAATGGTTGGACCTGGACGACCGTGCGCAGTGACATCGCCTACACTGTGACGGGGAATCAACTGGTGCTGGTCATTCCCCGCGCGTCGCTCGGCCTGGGCGCGGATCCGGTGCAGTTTGATTTCCACTGGGCGGATAATTTCCAGACCAACGACATTGCCGATTTCCTGGTGGATGGGGACAGCGCGCCCGACGGGCGGTTCAATTACCGTTACCTCACGACGACGAACACAGCCGTTACCTTGCTGTCCGACGATTTTGAGGGCGGAAAAAAAAGTTGGTGGGGCGTGACGTGGACGAATGCGAGTCAGTGGACCTTGACGACCAACAGTCCTTACGACGGCAACGAGTGCGCAGTGGGCAGTTATGCGGCCGGCGGGCAGAGTAATTTGATGGCCAGCGTCAACACGCTGGGTTGCGGCAGCTTCCGGCTAAACTTCCACTACAAGCTGACGAACGTGTTGAACGCGCAGGACTTGCAAATCTCGTATCTGGCCACCAACGGCTGGGTGCCGATCCGGCAATTGAGCCGCGACGAGTATTATCCCACCAACCAGACCTGGGGGCCCAACGAGCAGCAGAACGTCTGGCTCAACTTCACCGACATGCGCTACGACACCGGCCCGGACGCGCGTTTCTTCGCGACGAATTTCGCCTTCCGGATAGATGCCAGCGCGCTGACCACCGCCGGGCGGCAGGTGTTCATAGACGCGGTGAACCTGACCGGCTTTACGCAACCGGCAGCAGCGGTGCCGACCGGGACATGGCAGACACAAGACATTGGCAACGCGGGCAATGCCGGTTCGGTGACGACGAACGGCACCACCTTCACCGTGGCCGGCAGCGGGTTGGGCATCGGGAACACCGATGCCGACGCGTTCCGGTTCCTGTACCAGACCCGCGTGGGTGACGGCACGTTCACGGCGCGGGTGACCGGCATCACGCCGAGCTCGCCGTCGGCGATGGCCGGCGTGATGATTCGGGAATCGCTGGATACGGGCGCGCGCAACGTGCTGATGGCTTTGACGCCCAGCAACGGACTGGCTTTTCAGCAACGGGGAATGGCTCTCGGAGCCACGGCGGCAACCATTTTGGGACCGAGCGTGGCGCCACCGTACTGGGTGCGCATCACCAAAAACGGCACCAATTTTACCGGTTTTGTGTCCACCAGCGGCACGAGTTGGACTCAAGTGGGTGCGGCCGCTATCGCCGGTTTTAACGGCACCGCTCTGTGGGGGCTGGCAGTGACAGCAAACAACAACAACACGAACAACGTGGCCACCTTTGACACGGTGACGGCGACGCAGTCGCCGGTCATTGCGGCCGCGGCGAACCAGAGGTTGACCGCCGGACAAACGCTGGTCGTTAGCAATACGATTGTGAACCCGGACACGCCGCCGCTGACGTTGACGTGGGCAATCATGGCCGCGCCAGATGGGGTGAATCTCAATTCCAGCTCCGGCGTGTTAAACTGGCGGCCGACGATGGCGCAGGCGCCGTCCACGAATGCCATCAGCTTCAAAGTCACGGACAGCGGCACGCCCGCGTGGAGCGCCACGCAGAGCTTTGTGGCGACGGTCCTGTCGCCAGTCAATCCAGTGGTTTCGCTGCCGCAGGTGAGCAACGGGATGTTCTCGATCCTGGTAAGCGGGAACAGTGGGCCGGATTATATTTTGGAGGCAGCGACGAACCTGAATAGCCCGGTGACATGGCAGCCGCTCAACACGAATCTGTCGGCGCTGGCCCCGTTTAGTTTCACCGGTCTGACGGTAACAAATTGCAGCCAGCGGTACTATCGAATCATGTTGGGGCCCTGATCGGTGAGATGAAACCCCTGGCCTGAGAATTTTGGAAACTGATTGCGCGTTGTCTTGATCGGGCTGGTGCCAATATCACCCCTAGGGGTGATGGCTGGCTGCGGAGGGCAATGCTATGCTGAATTTTTAACAATAGAAACCTGCCGCCAACAAGGTCCCTCCCTGTTTTGGTGCAAACGCAACTTTTGTTGAACGGATGAACCACAATGGCAAATGAAGACTTCGTGCCGGGATTGGAGTCCTGTCACCAAGACCGGTTACGGGTTCCGGTTTGGGGTGGGTTGCGGCGCTTTTGGGTTGGCGCCGCCACCTTGTCTTGTCAGCGCGGGATACCCCTCGGCGGGCGTTTTGGTCAGGAAAGTTTTTGTTGTAACAAGTTCATTTCAAGATGGCAAAAGCATTGGAAGATTCAACTATCGCTACGAGGCCGGAGATTTTAACCGCACAATGGAACCGGTTAGGGGTCAAGGTCCTCGGCAACAGAACCAGTTATGAAGGCTGAATTTAAAAAACGCTGGTTTCAAGTTGTCTTTGGTATGATGCTGCTTGGTTCGCAGGCAGCGACTGCCACGGACCACGATATGTTGCAAACCCTCCAGTCCGGCTGGGAGAAGCCGGCGCGGACGTACAAGCCGCATACGCGCTGGTGGTGGCCGGGCAACGCGCTCACCAAGGCGGACATCACTTGGCAACTGGAGCAGATGGCCCGGCAGGGGATGGGTGGCGTCGAAATCATGAGCACGTGGAAGATGTACGAAAGGGGCAATGTTGAATACCTCTCGCCCACATTTATTGACCTCGTGAAGCACGCTGTCGCCGAGGGTAAACGGCTTGATCTCGATGTCGCCATCACCTTTGGTCCGGGCTGGAGTTTTGGCGGGTCTTGGTTGCCCAAGGAAGATCAGAGCAAGGTGTTGTGCATGGGCGCCGAGGATCTGGCGGGCGCCACGCATTTCAGCGGCAGATTGCCGGAAGCCACCGGCAAGGTGGCAGCGCGAAAAAGCAGAAGCCAAGAAGCGCAGGGGGCTTCAAATGAACCGGGCAGATTGGTAGCCGTGGTGGCAGGCCGCCTTACCGGCACAAATCGGCTCGACTCCGACTCGCTCACCGTCTTGACCTCGCACTTAAAGACGCACCCATCCACTGGCAATCCCCCCGCCTTCTCGCATGGAGCAGCCTTGCTCATGATGCGAACGACCGTCAGGCCGTCTTCCGTGAAGCAGAATGCGATGTCCACTCTGGAATGGGACGTGCCGCCGGGGCAGTGGCGGCTGATGGCTTTCTGGCTGAAACACACCGGGCAGGAAAATCAGGCGCAAAGTTTCAATCCGCTGCCCATGGTGCTGGACCATTTGAACAAGGGCGCGGTGCAGCGCTATTGCGACTATCTCGGCGGCACTTACGCCCGGGCGTTCCGGGGTGAATTTGGCACCACCGTGGATTCCTTCTTTTGCGACAGTTTTGAAATCAAATCGTTGCCCAACTCGCTGCTCTGGAGCGATGACACGCTGGCGGGATTTGAACGACATTCCGGCTATGACTTCACCAAATATCTCCCGGCCCTGTGGTGCGACCTCGGCGCACCGACCCCGCGCTTTCGCTACGACCTCGGCCAATACCTGAGCGACCTTGGCCTCGACACCATTTTTAAAACCTTCAACGACTGGTGCGACGCGCATCATCTGCAGGCTCGCATACAGCCGCATTATCGCTTCATGGAGGAATTGGTTCAGGGGGCAGGCGCGACCGCCCGACCGGAGACCGAAGTGACCACCGCGCGGTTTGATCCGGTGGCCGACCCGCATAAGGCCGAGGCGTCCGGCGCACGGTTTTACGGCCGGGACCATCTTTCGGCTGAAGCCTACACGTTCATTTATCCGGCGCGCTACCGCACCGGCCTCCAGGATTTCAAGATTGCGACAGATGCGTTTCTCCGGGACGGCGTGACGCAATTTTACAATCACGGTTACTTTGGCTCGCCGGAGATGCACGTGGCCCCCAACCGCGACATGCCGTGGGCTAACCGCATCAGTCACTGGAACACCTGGTGGCCCTATTACCATTGCCTCGCCGACTATGTCGCCCGTTGTTGCTATATCCTGCGCCAAGGCAAACTGGTATCGGATGTCCTGATTTACTCGCCGCAGGCCACGGCCTGGAGCGAGCGCGCCATTTGGGGCAACGACCGCCGCGTGATGCAATACGGCAATCTCGCCAAAACCCTCGTCGCGAATGGCTACGATTTTGACATCGTCAACGATGATCTCCTGCAGCACCGCGCCACCTGCGGCGACGGCGGCGTGGCGATCAACGGTTACAAATATCGCGTGCTGATTCTACCGCACGCCACCGTCATTCCGATTGAATCCATGCGCGCCATCGCCGAATTTGTGAAGGCCGGCGGCAAGGTCATTGCGCTCCAGGAAATGCCGAAGGCCGCCGCGGGCCTGATCAACGCCGAGGCGAATGACCGCGAGTTAAAACAGATTGTCAGCAGAATTTTTGGCGTGAACGACGCCAACCCGGCCGGGGCCGTGTTCCTGCCCGCTTACCGGGTGGACGGCCAAGAGTTTAATCCCATGCGCCAGCCGTATACCACCACGCCGCCGCTCACCCCGCCGCAGCGGCAGTTGCTCGCCGTGCTTGGCCAAGTAACGCCGCCTGATTTTGCCCTGGCGCACCACGCGCAAAGCGACGGATTGACCTTCATTCACAAACGCATGGACGACGTGGACGTTTATTTCGTCTGCAACCTGGAACCCACGCGCATTGCCACCGATGTCACCTTTCGTGTGACTGGCAAAACGCCGCAGCGCTGGGACGCAGTCACCGGTGAAACTGGAGTCGCTGTGGATTACCGTGCGGGGGCCAACGGCACCACCATCTCGCTTGAATTCGAGCCTTGGGAATCAGCCTTCTTTATTTTCACACACGAGCCGGCACCCGCCAAGCCCGCACCGGTGGCGCTTAATGCGCCGATGCCTGAATCGTTGCCGATCACTGGTGAATGGAAATTGAAGCTGGAAGGTTATGGTTTTGAAACGCTGCAAACCAACCTCAGCACGCTGGTCTCATGGGCGGATGCGGAGCGCACCAGGCATTTTTCCGGCACGGGACGCTATGAAATTGATTTCAACATGGCCGCCGACCGATTGGTCAGCGGCACGCGGATGACGCTGGACTTGGGCCACGTCGGCACCATCGCCGAGGTGGAATTGAACGGACAAAAAGTGGGCGTGACCTGGATGGCCCCGCACCGGCTCGACATCACCCGTGCGATCCACGCCGGAACGAATCATTTGGTGTTGCTCGTGACCGATACGCTCATCAACTACGTCAGCGGCCTGCCATCCCTGCCGGAAGTGCCGGTGGAATTGCAGTCTCGTTTGGGCAAGGCGAATCCGTTAATCTATCCCGCCGGCCAGAAGGCACCTGAAACGCAGGAAACGGACTTGCCACCATCCGGCTTGATTGGCCCGGTGCAGATCAAGTGGCAGGTGAATTTATAAAACCAGAATATATTGAAAATTCTCAAATCATTTGGCCTATTTCTCCTGTTCGCTGTTCCGTTACTTGCCGCCGCCGGACCACTGCGGCACACCGTCGTCAGCATTGCGGGGGAGGACTTTTATATCAATGGTCGGCCAACTTATGCGGGACGCGTTTGGGCCGGGCATCGCATCGAGGGACTTTTGCTCAACGCGCGCATGGTGCAGGCGGTCTTCGACGATTTGAATCCGCAGACGGCGACGCGCTGGGCCTACGCGGACACCGGCAAATGGGACGCGGAACGCAATGTGCGGGAGTTCATCGCCGCGCTGCCCGAATGGAAACAGCACGGGCTGCTCGCGGTGACGGTGAATTTTCAAGGTGGTTCGCCGGAAGGTTACTCCAGCCAACAACCCTGGGAGACCGGTGCATTCACTGCGGACGGAAAGTTGCGACGAGGGTTCGCGGACCGGATGCAACGGATGCTGGACGCGGCGGATGAGCACGGGATGGTGGTCATCCTCGGCTATTTTTATTTCGGCCAATCACCCCGCTTCCACAATGATGAAGCGGTGGTTCACGCCACGGATGAAGCAACACGCTGGCTGCTGGCCGGCGGCTGGCGCAATGTGCTGGTGGAAATCTGTAATGAATCGAATCCGAGATACCAACCGCCGATACTTCGACCGGATCGCGTCTCGGGGGTCATTGAACGTGTGCGCCAGATGAAAGCTGGAGACGGCCACAGGTTGCTTGTGGGCACATCGTTCGGCGGTCGCGTCGTGCCGTCAACGAATGCGGTTGCGGTCTCCGATTTTGCGCTGATTCACGGCAACGGCGCGAAGGAACCCTCGCAGATCTCCGACCTGATTCACCGGACGCGCGCCGTGTCGACGTTCAAGCCAATGCCGGTGCTGTTAAATGAAGACGATCACGAAGGATTTGAGCTGCCGACGAACAATTTTACGGCGGCCATCAGTGAGCATGTTTCGTGGGGCTGGTTCGACTATCGGCGCAATGGCGAGAACGTGGACCAAGGCTACCAATCGCCGCCGGTGAACTGGGGTATCAGTTCCGAGCGCAAACACGATTTTTTTAACCTTTGTGCGCAAATTTCCGGTGTGAAACCAATACGCTGATTTATATCGTTGCGGGAAGGGAGATGTTATATGCTTGCGTCAGCCCCAAATATGTGTTGCCGGACCATTCAAATGACAGTTCTGGTGATTCTTGGTCTCGCTGGCTGGGCGCGCGGACAGACGGCGACCAACACGGAGCCGGCGGGCGATTATTTGATTGACATCTGGGATTCGGAGCGTGGTTTGCAGGAGAATTCCGTGGTAAGCCTGGCCCAGACACCGGATGGTTATTTGTGGTTGGGCACACTCCAGGCCGGAGTCGCCCGGTTTGATGGTGTGCGTTTTACTTCGTTTGATACGGCGAACACGCCGGCGTTGCCCCAGGTGGATATCCAGCGGTTGATCGTGGATTCTGGCGGCGTCCTTTGGATTGCCGTGGTGGGCGGAGCTTTGGCGCGCTATGAGGCGGGGCAGTTCACTTTGGAGTTCAACCGTTTTCTTTCTGGCAAGGATGCGGTCACGACGCTGGTGGCCTCGCGGACGAATGAAGTCATTTTCACCACGAAACTGGGCGAAATGATCCGTGGTCTCCGGCGTCCGGGCACAAACTGGGCCTGGGGAAAAATTGCTTTGCCGAATTCCAGTCAGCCCATTTTATGCAGTGCTTCCAGTGATGGCCGGATTTGGTATCGGCAGCGTGACCAGCGCTTGAGCTGTTGGCGAGACGGCAGAGTTGAAACGAATCAATCCTATGCCGGGTTAGCTGGCCAAAGAGTTAGCTCTCTTTTGATGGATTCCGAGGGAAGAGTTTGGGTCGGCACGGAGCGCGGACTGGCCCGATGGGAACATGATGCTTTCGTGAGCATGACGCCCACCAATGGGGAACTTGACGTGGCGGTTCGGGATTTCGTGTTTGCCGGCGATGGCGGAATTTGGGTTCGCACGGATGGCCGGTTACGCAAGTGTATCGGCCGGCAGTGGGTGGCGGAAGCGCAAGGCTGGTCAGAGGCGGCCAACCGCGCGGCTGAACTGCAGGGCGATCTTGATGGCGGGGTCTGGTGCCGCAATCGGAATCAAGGTGTTTGGCATGTGCGGCCTGATGGCAGAATGCAGCCCTTGAATGATAAAAGCGGTCTGCCAAATGGTTTGATTGATTGTTTGTTGCCGGACAGCGAGGGAAATATTTGGCTGGGAATCGAAGGTGGCGGCTTGGTGAGGTTGCGTCCCCGCCATTTTGAAATCTTGCATCGTCCGGATTCTACGGCGGGCGCGGTGGTTCGGTCGGTCTGCGAAGATGTTGCCGGTGGCATTTGGCTGGGCGGCTCTGACGGGAAGATTTTTCAATGGAAAAACGATTCGTTTCAAGAAGTGGTCTTCCCGAAGACGATTTTGCCGGTGCGGGATGTGACGCTTTGGCCTGATGAGCAGAATGGATTGTGGGCCGGCACGGTGCAGAATGGGGCCTGGCTTTGGAGTTCAAACACCCTTCGGCAACCACTTCCTGCCGAGGCTATTGGCACGGTCGTGCGGGTGCTTTTCAAAGACCGGCACGGGCTGATGTGGTTGGGTAACGAATTTGGATTGTATTGCTGGAGCGAGGGGAGGCTGGAGCATTTCACCCAGGCGCAGGGTTTTGCGAATGATGAGTATGTCCTGGCCCTGGCGGATGATGCCGAAGGTTCCCTGTGGATTGGAACGGCGGACGGACATCTTTGGCGGCTTAAGGCGGGCGTGTTCACGCGATTTGCCTTGCCGCAATCGTCCCCGGCATTCCGTTTTTGGTCGCTGCTCACGGACGCCGACGGCGCGGTGTGGGTGGGCACGCTGGGCGGCGGATTGTTGAGGTGGTGGGATGGGCAATTGGCGCGCTGCACCAGCACTGACGGGCTGCCCAGCGACACCATTTCGCAGCTATTGAAAGATCGGCGGGGTAACCTTTGGGCGGGTTCGCGCGCGGGAATTTTTGAAATGGACCGTGGCGACCTGGATGCCTTTTTCGAGGGTAAAGCCAGGAAAGTTTTCTGCCGGACCTTCGGTCATTCGGATGGGCTGCCGGCGTTGGAATGTTCGGGTGGCTACCAGCCGGCCTGTTGGCACGCGCGTGACGGCCGGCTGTGGTTTGCGACGGTCAAAGGGGCGGTGTCGGTCGAACCGGAGAAATTGCCGGCGAACTTGTTTCCGCCAAGGGTCGCGATCGAGGAAATGCGTCTGGATGGGGCGCTGCAAGAAATCCGACCGGGCGATCCAGGTTTGATTCTCCCTCCGGGCCGTCATTACGTGCAATTCGGATTCACGGGTTTGAGTTTCACTGCGCCGGAACGCATCCGTTTTCAGTGGCAACTGGAAGGTTTGGAAAAGGAATGGGTGGATGGTGGCAATCAGCGCCTGGTCAGCTATAGTTTTCTGCCGCCGGGTAAATACACCTTCAACGTGCGTGCGTGCAATAGTGATGGGATCTGGAATCGGACCGGCGCGACGCTCACGTTTAGGGTGCTGCCACACTTCTGGGAGACTTGGTGGTTTCACGTTTTTGCGCCGGTGCTGACGGTTATCGTGACCGGAGGAATTACGCGCCTGGTCTTCCGTCACCGGTATAAATTGAAGCTGGAACGGGTTGAGCAGCAGCGGGCGATTGAGCGGGAACGGACGCGTATCGCCCAGGACTTGCATGATGATTTGGGGGCCAGCCTCACCCAGGTTGCCTGGCTGGGCGAAGCGGCCAGCAGTGACGGAATTCCGACCGCAGAAAGCCGGAAATTGGTCGCCCAAATCACCTTGAAATCCCGGGACATGGTGCGCGCCATTGACGAAATCGTCTGGGCCGTCAATCCGAAGAATGATACGCTGGATCATCTGGTGACGTATATTTGCGAGTGCGCCGATCAAATGTTCCGCAACTCCCCGACGCGCTGCCGGGTGGATGTGCCGGAAACCATCCCGGCCCACGCCTTGTCGTCGGACGTGCGCCATAACCTCTTTCTCGCCGCCAAGGAGGCGCTGCACAACGTCGTCAAACACGCTGGTGCGACTCAGATCGTGGTGCGGGTCAAATTGGAAGCCGGCGAGGCGCAATTCATCATCGAAGACAATGGCCGCGGATTCGAGCAAGAAAACATAAAAAGGGGCGACGGTTTGGAAAACATGAACCAGCGATCGGCGGCCGTGGCCGTGGACTTTACCTTGCGTTCCGCTCCCGGCAAGGGAACAATTGCCATTTGGAAACTGCCGCTGGCACGCGCTAACCTTAAGAAGCAAAATCACCCCTAAGGGTGATGGTGATCGCGCGTGCGCGCATTTAGATTCACTGGCGATGGAAACCTTAGCACAATCAGCAGGACTGCCATTGGCGCGGGATGGCAGTGTTCACGCTTTGAGTCAAAACATGATAAAGATAGGCATTGTTGAAGATAACCGCGATTTGCGGGCCAGCTTGCAGCGCATGATCGATGCGGCGCCGGGCTACCAGTGTGTTTGTGTATGCGACTCTGCGGAGGATGCGCTGCGCGAAATGCCGGTGGCCAAGCCGGAGGTGGTGTTGATGGACATTCATCTGCCAAACCGGTCGGGCATCGAATGCACGCGGCGACTGCGGGATATGTGCCCGGCCATGCAGGTGCTGATCCTCACGGTCTATGAGGATTACGACAGCATTTTGAACGCTCTCAAAGCCGGAGCCAGTGGTTATCTCCTGAAGCGCTCGTTGCCGCGGGAAATTTTGCAGGCAATCGCCGAGGTGAAGGAGGGCGGTTCACCCATGACCACTCAGATTGCGCGCAAGGTGGTGGCCTCGTTCCGTGAACCGGCGAAAACCGCGCACGCCGGTGAAAATTCTCTTTCCGAACGCGAAGCCGAGGTCTTGAGCTACATGACGCAAGGGCATTCGGAAAAAGAAATCGCCGACAAAATGCACGTGAGCGTCAACACCATCAAATCGCACCGGAAGCACGTTTATCAAAAGCTCCATGTTCGCTCACGCTCGGAAATCATGTTGCGGTTTCACGAGTAGCCCGCAGAACGGTTCAACATTCAAAATCACCCCTAGGGGTGATGTTCAATTGGCATTGGTAAATGGTAGCTTGAGTCCGGCATCCTGAACCATATCCAAGCAAAATTTACAACCATTGCCTTGGCCTCGCGAGGCTTTGCCGTAAGCCGGCATTTTCTGCGCCAAACCGGATTCGCAGAGTGGAGGATTCTGGCCGTGGCCGTAATGCTGGCCTCGCCAGTTATCGCGGCGGAGAGAACTGCCACCACCACCGAAGTCGCCGGCCTGCGCTGTGAATTCATGAAAACGCCGCTGGGCATTGACGACGCGCAGCCCGCGTTGAGCTGGACGATTCAAGATGCGCGGCGTGGTGTGGTGCAAACGGCTTATCGCATTTTGGTGGCATCCTCGGAAGAACTGCTGGCGCAAGGCAAAGGCGATTTGTGGGATAGCGGCGAAGTCGCTTCGGAGCGCAGCCAGCTTGTGAGCTACGAGGGCCGGCCGCTGGTTTCGCGGGAACGGTGCTTCTGGGAAGTGAAAGTGAACACGGTGGCTGCCACTGGCGAAACGAATTTCAGCGCGTGGTCGCCATCGAGCTGGTGGGAAATGGGTCTGCTGAAACCGTCCGATTGGCGAGGAAGCTGGATTCAATCCGCCGCGTGCAGGCCGATTGGCAACGACACGACTGGGTTGTGGACGCGGATGTGTCTCGTGCCGCCGGAGCTGAATGATCTCAAAGACAATCCGGCGGCCGCGCAAGAAGCCAGAGCGGCCGCGCAAAAGAAGCTCGATGCCATTTTGCCCGCGCCGGTTTTTCATACTGCTTTTGAGGTGCCCGGAAAGGTGAAACGCGCGCGGCTCTATATCAGCGGCCTGGGCTTTGACGCCGCGACCATCAACGATCAGCCGGTCAGCGACCACATTGACGATCCAAGCATCATGCAATACAAAGCCCGCGGCGGCTATGTCACGCATGACCTCGGTTCGCTCGTGCGCAGCGGTCACAACGAAATTTCCGTCGTCGTCGGGAGCGGGCAGTTCAACGAGCCGGTCGTCTGGGGCCATCCCGGTCACGTGGATGGCCAGCCAAGTTTGCGGGCGCAAATCGAAGTCGAATTGACCGATGGCCGGCGCGTGGTCGCGGCCACCGATCAATCGTGGCAGACGGCCGTCGGGCCGATTGTGAAAAGCCATTACTGGGCAGGCGAAGTTTTCGACGCGCGCCGACGGTTGGGAATCGGCGATGCGGCGTGGACACCGGCAACGGAAGTTGCGCCGCCGGTGCCATCACTGGTGGCACAACGCTGCGAGCCGGAAAGGATCATCCGCCACGTGACCCCGGTGGCATTGACGCAACCGCGACCCGGCATATGGGTCTTTGATTTGGGCGAAGTCATCGTGGGGACGCTGCAACTGCGGGTGAAGGCTCCGACCGGAACGGCGATTATATTGCGCACGGCGGAGTGGACATGGAACACGAAAATTCAAGGGCCCAGATTCACGGCATCGGGTTTGCACTACGATGATTTTACCAATTCGGAAATGGGAGAAGGCATGATTGCGGCCCGAATGCGCGGCGGCACGTTCCTCGGCGGCGTGGCTTTCAAGAACGGAGACACGGTCCGCGAAAGCCTGCGGCATCTGGGAACGCCCACGCTCGTCTATGTGACCCGCGGCGACCCGGCGGGAGAAGCCTGGCAGCCGAGTTTCACGCTGCAACCCATGCGTTACATCGAAGTGCAAGGGTTGAAAGAACCTCCGGCGCTGGACCTGCTCACCGGCCTAGTGGTGTCCAGCGACGAGGAGGTTGTGGGTTCGTTCATTTGCGGCAATCCGCGTTTCAACGACATCTTCGACGCTTGCATGAATTCAACGCGTTACACTACGCACGGCATGACGTGGGACAACGCGGTTGAGCGTTTGCAGTCGCAGGTTTATCATGCCTGGTCGGCTCCGTTTGCCTCGTACATTTTGTGGTATCCCAATCTCTGGCGGAAAGTGTTGCAAGATCAGCGCTTGGTCAACCATCCCGAACCGGGGCCGAACCAGTCGTTTGCGAACGTGGTTTATGGCGAACGCGGCGGGCCGGGGTGGGCGACGAAGGCACCGACGCGTTTGGTGGTTTCCGAATCGGTGACAGTAGAATTGCCGATGCAACTCTACGAGCGTTACGGCGAACTGCGCGAATTGCGTTTGCATTTCCCCCAGATGAAGGCGTGGCTGGAAGCCTGTGTTGAACCGGCCACCGGCAAGTTGAAAAATGGCGCGATCGCCGGCGGTTGGAACGACCATTTCCACGTCGAAACGGCGGCTGATTCTGATTTTGTTCCAAGTTTCGACAATAATGCGCTGATGGGAATGATGCTTTACCAATGGACCCGGGACACCGCCGCCGCCGCGCGCGTGCTGGGGAAAAATGAGGATGGTAGTGCGCTGGATCAAATGGCGCGGAATGTTCGCGCCGAAGTGAACCGCGCATTTTATGACGCGACCAACAAAACCTATGGCGCGGCCAGGGAAAAGCGCAGCGGTAAGCTCGATTCACGCTTCGGATGGCACGGGTTGATGGCGACGGCGATCTCAACCGGCGTCGCGCCGGAGTCGGATGTTCAGGCCATTCTCGACAATTGCATCGCCGACATGAAGGCGCATTATCACAGCCATCACGCCGCAGGTCACATCACGCATCAACTGCTCTACGATGTTTTCAGCGACCACGGCATGATCGAAACGTGCTACGACATGATGAACGCGACGGCCTTTCCGAGCTTCACCTGGCAACTGCAATCCGGCAACCGCACGATTCCTGAAGGCCCCGCCTGGCGGGATCACTTTCCCGCGATGGCCTCGGCCTACCAAAACGAATGCCAGGAGCCGGCGCGCTGGTTCACGCAAAAGCTTTGCGGTGTTTCGCCCGACCGCGCGGAGCCGGGCTTCAAACATATTTTGCTTCGCCCACAAATACCTTCGCGCCTGTACTCGGCGAGTCTGATTACGACGACGCTGTACGGCGAACTGGAAAGCAGTTGGAAACAAAACAACGGCAAGGTGACGTGGACCATACGGATTCCGGCTAACAGCTACGCGACGGCTTTGATTCCGGTAACGGGTGCTGAGGATGTGCGCGAAGGGAATTTGGCGCTGAAAGACATTCCCGGTTGCCAGGTCAAAAAGGTGTATCCTAGCAACGTCGAATGTTGTCTAGGATCAGGTGATTACAAGTTTCAATTTCCCGCGCCGGCCAACGTTCCGTCGCGCTTAAGCGAGCTAATATCTCAATAGCAAGAAGTTCCAACCCCACATATAATTGAAAGCCGCTAATTCAAAAATTTATCGAACGATGGTTTTCTTCACATTGGGGCTTGTTCTGGCATTCCCGACGACGATGACCTGTGCAGGGGACGAACTCGCAATGGACACCAACACGCCGGCGTTGCGAACAAACCATGTGCCGCTCATGAGCTATATCGAGGACCGCGACGTGCGGCTTGGCATCGATCTGCATCTTGGCGGCGCGATTACTTATCTTGCGCCGGCGACAAATCGCGAACTCAACCTCATCAACAGCTCGGACTGGGGACGACAGGTGCAGCTGTCCTATTACTCCGGACCCGTCCCTTATAATCCGTCCGGAACCACGATGAACAAGTCGTGGCATTTTATCGGTTGGAATCCCATCCAGTCCGGCGATTGCTATGGTTACGAATCGAAAGTGTTAAAAAACATCAACACCGGCAAAAGGCTCTATACGAAACTCATCCCAATGCACTGGCCGTTAAAGGATGTTCCGGGCGAGTGCGAATGCGAGGTGTGGCTGGAACTCGACGGCCCGGTGGTCAAGGCGCGTTGTCGCCTGACCAACAAACGTCCCGACCACACCCAATACCCGGCGCGGACGCAAGAATTGCCGGCGGTTTATGTCAACGCGCCTTTCTACCACTTGGTGACATATCGCGGCGATAATCCGTTCACCGGCGATGCGCTGGCGTACATTACCAACCGGCTTGACCTGGAAAAGCGTTGGACGCACTGGATGGCCACGGAGAACTGGGCGGCTCAAGTCAACGATGCCGGTTGGGGCGTGGGCGTGTGGAATCCGGACGCGCTTGATTTCAGCGGCGGCTTTTACAAATTGCCCGGCGTTGGGGGACCGCGGGATACTCCCACGGGCTACATTGCACCCAACCGGTTGGACATTCTAGATTACAATATCGTCTATGATTATCACTACGAGCTGATCCTCGGCACGGTGGCCCAAATTCGTGCCGAGGCCTACCGCCGCGCTGAACATCCGAGATCGCTGGCGTATCGATTCGAGAAGGACCGGCAGGGCTGGTATTACAAAGATGCGACCGACACGGGTTGGCCAATTCGTGGCGAATTGAACGTGAACCTCGACGGCCCGCATCCGGAAATATTCAGTCCTGTGTTTCTGAAGCGAGCAGAAGCTGGATGCAACCTAACCATTGAAGCCGCCTTCCCGGAGGGCTGTACAAATGCCACGATATTGTGGCGCCGATTCGGGGACAGAGATTTCACCGACAGGAATAGACTCGGATTCGCGGTGGTGCCAGACGGGCAGCTTCATCCTTATGGAATCAACCTCGGAGTTTCGCCGGAATATGCCGGGTTGATCACCCAGTTGCGACTCGACGTTTCGCCGGATAACGACTCTGCTCGGTTACGCATGAAATCGGTCACCTTCGGGGCCGACAAGACCCGGCGCAAAGCTGAAGTAATTCACAACTATCGCTGGAGCTGGGAAATGAACGGGGCGGAAAGGGTCACGGCGAATTGACCCGAATTCCAACCGCCGCAGGAAAGTATCAATGGACAACGCAGGAGTAAGCCGACGGTATATATCAAATTAATGTGATCACCAGATTTGTTCAAAGATGCTTTTAAAAGGAATGACATATTCTTCAAACCCACCATAACAACAAATGAAAAATGGCCTTATTCTTCCTACGCTGATGATGTTTGGAATCAAACCCATTGTGGCGCTGGCATTACTGCTCGAATTCACTGGTTTTGCGGCCTTGCAGCCGGTCTCGCTTCGGTGTGAGTATCGCTACAATCCGTTGGGGATCGATGAGGCGCAGCCACGCCTGACCTGGCGCGTGCAATCGGACGAGCGCGGACAGGCGCAAACGGCGTATCAAATCCTCGTCGCTTCCAGTGCCGAAATGCTGGCCCATAACCAGGGAGATCTGTGGGACAGCGGAAAGGTTGCGGGCGGGCAAACGGTCAACGTCCCTTACGCCGGGAAATTGCTGGTGTCGCGCCAGCCTTGTTTCTGGAAAGTGTGCGTCTGGGACCAGGATGACAGACTGCGGTGGAGCAAGCCGGCGGCGTGGACGATGGGTGTGTTGCAGCCGGATGATTGGAAGGCGGATTACATTTCGTTCCGCGACACCACACCGGTTTGGAAGGACACGAATAGCCTTTTTCTGCCGCCGGCACACCAGTTCCGCAAAGACTTTGTCGTGGCCAAAAAAATTCGGCGCGCAACGATTTACGCGACGGCACTGGGTATCCAGGAGCTTTACGTTAACGGCGAGCGCGTCGGTGATGCGCGGTTTGCTCCGGGGTGGACGGATTATCGTCAACGCGCATATTACAACACTTACGATGTGACTAAACTCGTCAAGTCTGGCGGCAATGCGCTCGGTGCGTGGGTGGGGGACGGTTGGTATTCCGGCTACATCGGTTTCGGATTGCTCACCGGAATCGGCACGGAAAAAATCGGTCGCTACTCCTACGGCAAAACGCCTGCGTTCATGGCGCAACTGGAAATTGAATACACCGACGGCACCAGAGAAATCATTCCTACCGACAAATCTTGGAAAGTCACCGGCGACGGACCGGTGCGCGAAAGCGACTTGTTGATGGGCGAAACTTACGACGCGCGCAAAGAAATGCAGGGGTGGGCGAAAACCGGATTCGATGATGCGAATTGGGAGCCGGCGATTCTCGCCTCCGAAAACGGCAGCGTTCCGGCGACCTTCTATGAATGGGCCAACGGCGACAAGCCCGGCGGCAAGATTGACATTAAAGGCCGGCCAATTGACCTCGGCTTCCAGCGTCCGCCGAAGCTCGAAGCTTTTCCCGGTTTGCCCGTGCGACCGATTGAGGAGATCAAGCCGGTAGCGATCACGTCGCCGACCAATGGTGTTTACATTTTCAACCTCGGCCAGAACTTCGCCGGTGTGGTGCGCCTGAAGGTCAAGGGCAAAGCCGGCACGACGATTCAACTGCGCTACGGCGAAATGCTTTTCACCGACGGCCGTTTGATGAATGACAACTATCGTAAGGCCCGCGCGACCGATCACTACACCTTGCGCGGTGATGAAAGCGGCGAGGAGTGGACGCCACGCTTCACCTTCCATGGTTTTCAGTACGTTGAAGTCTCGGGCTATCCCGGCAAGCCGGGCAGAGACGCCATTACCGGCATTGTGCTGCACAGCGATACACCGTTAACGAGCGGTTTTGATTGCAGCGATCCGATGGCGAACAAGCTTTTCAAAAACATTGTCTGGACGCAGCGCGCGAACTTTCTGGATTTGCCAACGGATTGCCCGCAACGCGACGAGCGCTTCGGCTGGATGGGCGACGCGCAAATTTATGTGCACTGCGCCACGCTCAACGCCGACGTCGCAGCGTTCTACACCAAGTGGCTGCGCGAAGTCATGGAATCGCAGCGCAACGACGGCGTCTTCCCCGGCTACGCGCCGTATCCGTTCCAGCACGGCTGGACTTTCGGCACGGCGTGGTGCGACGCCGGCGTGATTTGTCCGTGGACGGTCTGGCAGGCTTACGGCGACACGCGCATCATTGAGCGTTGCTGGCCAAATTTGGTGAAGTTCATTGATTGGCGCAAGTCCGCCAGCCCAAATTATGTCGGCATTGTTCACGGTAATGACTGGGGCGATTGGCTTTCGTTCGGCAAGAAAACGCCGCTGGATTATGTAGACACGGTCTATTTCGCCTACTCGGCCAGCCTCATGGCGCAAATGGCCGCCGCCATTGGCAAAGCGGATGACGCTGCCGCTTACGCCGAGTTGTTCCAGAAGATCAAAACCGCGTTCAATAAAAAATATGTACACGCCGACGGCTCGCTCGGAGTGGATACGGAAACTGCCTATGCGCTGGCGCTCCACATGGATTTACTGCCGCCCGAACTGCGTGGGAGATCCGGAAAAATACTGGCGGACAAATTGCGCGCCGGCGAGACGGTGGAGAATTCCGGCATGACCACTGGTTTCCTGGGCACCCGGCCGTTGCTGCCCGTGCTGACGAGTGTCGGTGAAAATGATCTCGCGGTGAAACATTTTCAGAGCCGGAAATTTCCGTCGTGGGGTTACGAAGTGGCGCAGGGTGCAACGACGGTTTGGGAGCATTGGGACAGCTACACGAAAGCGCACGGCTTCGGCGGCATGGACGGCAAACAGAATTCGTCGATGAATTCCTTTGCGCACTATTCCTTCGGCGCGGTGTGCGAATGGATGATCAACGACCTCGCCGGCATCCAGTCGGACGGGCCGGGCTATGACAAAATCATCATCCATCCGCATCCGCCGACGCCCGGCAGTAATAAGGATCACGAACCGATTCATTGGGTGAAGGCGCATTATGATTCGATCCATGGCCGCATCACGAGCAACTGGCGGCGTTTGGAAAATCAATTTGAATTGGAGACGGAAATTCCAGCCAACACGACGGCGACCATTTACCTGCCTGCCAGCGGCGCGCACACTCTCAGCGAAGGCGGCAAGCCGTTGGCCAAAGCCAAAGGCGTGACCTTGCTCCACATGGATGGCAAGAACGCGGTGCTGGCGGTTAAGTCAGGGAAATACATTTTTACTTCAGACAATGAAAATTAGCATCGAGCATTTGACCCTGTTGTCTGCTCTGTGTTCCGGTCCTGTTTCGTCATGCGCTGATTTTGCCCCGGCGCGACCAAACATCCTGTTCATCCTCACCGACGACCAGCGCTGGAACACGCTCGGTTGCATGGGCGACACCAACATTCTGACGCCGAACATTGATCGGTTGGCGCAGCAGGGCGTGTTGTTTCAAAATCATTTTGTCACGACTTCGATTTGCTGCTGCAGCCGCGCTTCCATTTTGACCGGTCAATATATGCGGCGACACGGCATTGAGAATTTCACCAAACCGTTCACCAGCGAGCAGTGGGCGGAAACGTATCCGGCGCTCCTGCGGGAAAATGGTTATCGCACCGGGTTCATTGGCAAGTTTGGCGTCGGGAATGATCCCGCGGTGCAAGCGATGGCGGACAAGTTTGATTATTGGAAAGGGGTGCCCGGCCAGGGTGGAAAATATTTCATCAATCCAAACGATCCAAACCGGACTCACGAAACAAAAAAGTTTGGCGAAGACGCCCTGGAATTTCTCGACAGCACATCCACGAACCAGCCTTTCTGCCTTTCGATTAGTTTTACCGCGCCGCACGCTCGCGACGCCATGCCGCACCTCGAACAATACCAACCCGACGACCGCGATCTTTCTCTTTACACCGGCACGATGATCCCCTTGCCGGAGACGGATAACTCAATTTATTTTTCCAGGCTGCCGAAAGCTGTCCAAAGCTCCATTGGCCACGAGCGCTGGCTCTGGCGGTTTGACACGCCGGAACATTACGAGGTCAGCGTAAGAAACTATTACCGCCTCATCTCGGGCATTGACCGCGAAGTGGGCCGCGTTTTGGCCGAACTGGAGAAGCGCGGGCTGGCGAGCAACACCGTGGTCATTTACACCTCGGACAACGGCTATTTCCTGGGAGATCGTGAGTTGTCCGACAAGTTTTATATGTATGAGGAAGGTTTGCGCGATCCGCTGATTGTTTATGATCCGCGGCAGCCGGCGGCCCATCGTGGCCGTAGCGAAAGGGCGATGACCCTGAACATTGATTTTGCCCCAACCATGCTGTCGCTAGCCGGCATTGCTCCGCCCGCGGAAATGCAGGGGCGCAGCCTGGTTCCGCTGATTGACAGCCAAAACCCACCCGACTGGCGAACGGAATTTTTCTACGAGCATCACACCTTCCCGACACTCATTGCGCCCAGCGAAGGGGTGCGGACCGAACGGTTCGCCTACATCCGCTGGCTGGCTGAAAAGCCGTTGCTCGAGGAACTCTTCGATCTCCAAGCCGACAAACTCGAAGCGCACAATGTCGCCGGCGACCCCAAATACGCCGAGACGCTGGAACGGTTGCGTGCGCGGTGGAAAAGCTATACGAAAGAATTGAAATAACTTAATTATGAGATCCAACCTATTTCTAATTGGCACAGCCTCGCTGGGCCTCTTTCTTACTGCGTCCGCCGCGCCAACCGATCCGCTGGAAGCCGGATTTCTTAATCCGCCGGATTCCGCCAAGCCACAGACGTGGTGGCATTGGATGAACGGCAACATTACAAAGGAGGGCATCACGGCCGACCTCGAAGCCATGAAACAAATCGGCCTCGGTGGCGCGACCATCGTCAATGCGGACTGCGGCATTCCGCATGGGCCGGTCAATTTCATGAGTCCGGAATGGCGCGACGATTTCAAGTTCGCCATCGCGGAGGCGAACCGGCTGGGATTGGAGCTGACCGTGGAAAATTGCGCGGGTTGGTCGAGCAGCGGCGGCCCGTGGAATACGCCAGAGCATGGAATGCAGCAGGTCGTCTCCAGTGAACTGTCGCTCGCCGGCCCAACTGATTTTGCGGGCAACGTACCGCAGCCGCCGACCAAGTTGGGTTTCTACCGCGACATTGCCATTCTGGCCTATCCGGTTTCGGATGGGGATAATGTCAGCATGAGAGATTTCTCGCCGGTGGCTTCAGCGAGCAGTGATTCAGCTTCCGCCGCGAAAATTGTGGATGGTGACGAAAATACTTGTGTGACGCTTCCTTCACCCAAGCCGGGCCAGCCGCAATTTGTGCAGTTAGAGTTTGCCCAGCCATTTGCCGCGCGTTCGGTGAAAATTGTCGCCGGTGCAAACATGACTGAATGCAGCGGCGTGGTGCAGGTTTCCGATGATGGCAAGTTGTTTCACCCGATTCAGAAGTTCGCTTTCGGCCGTCGCAACCTCGTTCCTTGCATGGTTGGGCTTGGGAGCGAGCCGGTGAAAGCGCGCTTCTGGCGGATCGTGTTCACCGGCACCGGCGCGCAGGCAAAGGCCGCGACCATTTCTGTCGCCGAAGTCAGTTTGGAACAGGGTTTGTTGGTCAACAATCTTGGTAAAAAAATTACCGTGGACATCGGCGCCGGCGTCGGTCAGACCGAGGTGGTATCGGATCGAGACGCGAACTTCAACCCGGCCGGGGCATTGCAGCGGCGCGACGTCGTGGATCTGACATCCAAGCTGACGGCCGACGGGAAGCTGAAGTGGCAGGCACCGCCGGGAAGATGGATGGTGCTGCGCTTTGGCTACACGCCAACGGGTGTGTCGAATCATCCGGCCGCGCCGGAAGCCACCGGCTTGGAGTGCGACAAATTCAGCAAGGAGGCGCTGGACGCGCATTGGGCCGGCTTTATGCAGAAGGTGCTGGAGGACATCAAGCCGCTCGGCGGAAGGGGACTCGCCGGCTCCCTCGTGGACAGTTACGAAGTCGGTGGCCAGACGTGGACAAAGAATTTCCGGGGAGAATTTAAGAAGCGTCGCGGCTACGATTTGCTTCCCTATCTGCCGGTATTCACCGGTCGTGTCGTGGATAATCCCGCCGTCACCGAGCGCTTTCTCTGGGACTTGCGGCGCACCATCGCTGATTTGTTCGCGGAAAATTACTATGGCCATTTTGCCGAACTTTGCCACAAGCATGGGTTGCTCGATGCCGCCGAACCTTATACCGGGCCGTTTGAGTCCATGCAAAGCGGCGCGCCGGCGGACGTGGTCATGGGCGAATTCTGGAGCGGCACTGCGGGTCATCCGTCCGTGAAGCTCGCCTCGTCCATCGCGCATGTTTATGGCAAAACGATGGTCGGCGCGGAGTCGTTTACGGCCGCTCCCGGCCCGAAGGCCGGCCGCTGGCAGGAAGATCCGAATTCGCTCAAGACTCTGGGCGACCTGATGTATGCCCAAGGCTTGAACCGCTACATTTTTCATCGTTATGCAATGCAGCCGTGGACCAACCGCTGGCCTGGCATGACGATGGGACAATGGGGTTTCCATTTTGAGCGAACGGAAACATGGTGGCATCCAGGCAAGTCCTGGATTGATTACATTTCGCACTGCCAGTTTCTTTTGCAACAAGGCCGCTTCGTTGCCGATGCCGCCTATTTCACCGGCGAAAGTGCGCCCGTCGAAATGCGTCTGGGCGAGCCCAAGCTGCCCGCCGGTTACGATTTTGACGCCATCAATGCCGACGCGATCCTGCGCCTGGCGACGGTGAAGAACGGCCGGATCACGCTGGCCAGTGGTGCGAACTACGCCGCGCTCATTTTGCCGAAGGCTGACCCGGACATGACCCCGGAGCTGATGCAGCGCATCGCCAAGCTGGTTCGCGCCGGGGCCACTGTGGTCGGCGCGCCGCCGCAACAATCGCCGAGCCTCAAAGGTTTTCCGAAATGCGACACGGAGGTGAAAAATCTAGCGGCAGAAATGTGGGGTAAATGCGATGGCAAAACCGTTTTGGAAAATTCCTACGGCAAAGGTCATGTCGTCTGGGGCAAGCCGATGACCGCTGTTTTTGGTGCGCAAAATCTGAAGCCGGATTTTGAATTTACCGGCACGGATGTTGACTCGAAGCTGGTCTGCGGTCATCGCATCGCGGGCGAGGCGGATATTTATTTCGTCTCGAATCAGCGGCGGCAGGCGGACACCGCCGACTGCACCTTCCGCGTGACTGGCAAAACGCCGGAGCTGTGGCATCCCGACTCCGGCGTTATCGAACGCGCCCCGGTCTGGCACGAAGAAGATGGCCGCACGACGGTTCACTTGAGCTTTGATCAAGCTGGCTCGGTATTCGTCATCTTCCGCGCGGCCGCGTCCGGCGATCAAGTTGTGACGGCGCAAGTAGATCCGCAATGGCAGACGGTTTCAGGTGCAAACGGCGAATTGCTCGTGAAGGCCACCAGCGACGGCACGGCGACATTTGTCACGGCGTCAGGAAAAACCCTGCAAGCGGCGGCGGCAAATGTCCCAGGGCCGGAAGAAATTGCGGGTCCATGGACTTTGACCTTTCCGCCGAACTGGGGGGCTCCGTCCTCGGTGACTCTCGATAAATTGATTTCCTGGTCCGACTATCCGGATAAAGGCGTGAAGTATTTCTCCGGCACGGCGAGCTACGAAAAGGAAATTGAGATTCCAGCCGATCGCCTGTCCACCGGGCGCGAACTTTGGCTCGATCTCGGCACCGTGAAAAATTTCGCCGAAGTTCTCGTGAACGGCCAAAACTGTGGCATTCTGTGGAAGCCTCCGTTCCGCGTGAACCTCACTGCCTCCGCCAAGCCCGGCATCAACAAGCTAGTCGTCAAGGTGACGAACCTGTGGCCGAACCGGCTGATTGGTGACGAACAATTGCCGCCGGATGTCGAATGGGACGGCAAGCAGCTCAAGACGTGGCCGCAGTGGTTGCTGGACGGCAAGCCGAGCCCGGCGGGCCGGCTGACGTTCACGACCTGGCATCACTGGACGAAAGACGATGCGCTGCTGCCGTCAGGACTGCTTGGTCCGGTGATATTGCAAACGGCGGAAATCATTCCGGCCAAATAAAAAATCATAATTTGGGATCAAGAACATACTCCGACCTTCCGTTTAGATGAATGGGACCACTCAACTCCGCACGTGCCGGTTCGTTGTTTCAACGCTTGGGGCGTTGATCGCATCGGGTTTGTGTTTCGCCGCTCGATCCGCTGCGGATGAATCCAATTCACGCACGGCTCCGCTGGTCACTCTGGGTGGCGAGGTCGGGGCGGCGGCGGATGTCAGTCAGACGCGTTTCCGTTCCGCGCCCTTTGACTCGCTGGCGTGGCTGCGCGCCGATCTTACGGGAGAGGAGGCCTCGGACTTCGACCGCAAGAATGGCGACATCCGGTTCCGGCCGTTCAAGAATTATTCCGGCGACATCTCGGGCCGCTTCATGGAAATCATGGCACTGAATTCACGCGGTTCGCGCGATATTCACCCCGTTTTTGGGCAACTGCTGGCGGAGGTGCCGAAGTGCCAGCGCCCGGGCGGTTATTTTTGCGCTTCGGGAGAAATTGACTGGCAGCAACCGATTGACCGCAACAGCAAGGGGGCCAGCAGCAAAATGATGCCGGCGCTGTGGGGCAACGCGCGGATGTTGTGTGGGTTGGTGGAGGCAAGCCGCGCTTTTCCTGACGACCAGACGTTGTGGGCAACTGCCAGGAAGCTCGGCGATTTCTATATCAGCGTCGTTCCGCGTTTCACCGATCCGGGGCGGATAGCCGAATATACCAACGGCACCAGTTACGCTTCCGGCTACGTGACCTGCTGGTTTCCAGCGATGGAAGGGTTGGTGAAACTTTCCGCCCTCACCGGCGAGAAGAAATATCTCCATGCCGCCATCACCATGGCGGCGTTTTACCAGTCCATTGATCGCATTCCCATTGATCATTCCCACGGTATGCTATGCAATCAAGTGTCGTTGTTGCTCCTTTTTGAAGCGACGAAGGCTGCGTCCTGCTTGAAGCGCGTGGAAAATCGCTGGGATGAATTGGTGTCGGGCGGCTACATCAATCCTGCCGGTGGCATTCTGGAGGCATGCAAAGTGGAGAACGGCCGCGATGAGGGCTGCGCCGAAGCCGACTGGCTGCGGCTCAATCTCGAACTCGGTCGCGTCACCGGCAAGACCCGCTACTGGGCCATGGCCGAGCGGGTTTTGCATAATCATTTTCTGCAAAACGAAACGGCCGAAGGCGGCTTCGGCCACCGCTCCATCCGCTGCGACCAGGACGGAGTCTACTGCATCGGCAGCGACGTCCGGGAAGCAACCTGGTGCTGCGACTATCAAGGCCAGATTGGTTTCATCAACCTGCGCTCGCATCTGCTGGAACGCAGCGATGCGCTATTGACCGTGCCGCTGGCCCTGGATTTCACCAGCCAGGATTCCGTCGGCGCGGTAAAATCTGTTTTAAGTCCCGGCATGGGCACCGGCGAGGTGCTGCGCCAGCGCATTCAACTCGCTGGGTTGCCCGCCGTCGCAGTGCGGGTGCGTCAGCCGGATTGGGCCAATACGGTCGCCGCGGTGGGTGCCGATGGCGCGGCATTGCCATTGGTGGCCAAGGACGGTTATTGCACCACTGTCACCCCGGTAACGGACGTGCAGTTTAGCTATGCCGGTGGCGTTTACGCCGAGAACCGGCGCTGCGCCCGGCTGCCAAAAGGACCGGTCGCCGGCCAGCCGCTGGTGCTGGGCTTGGGGCCGAACCTGTTCGCCGCCGGGGATGACACCATGGTCACGTCCGGCTGGCCCACGACCATTCAGGCGCTTGAGGCCCAAGGATTGAAACTCATTTCATCCCTGCGCAGCCAGAACTGTGTTTTTGTTTTCAATCGTTCGCACAAGTCAAACCAAGGCGGCGTCAAGGCGGCAGCAGAATGGTCGGAAGAGGAAAATCTATCGCGCATTCAGATGACTTCATTGGATGCCGACACCGTTGGCGGGCCGGACAATCTGGCGTTGGCGGCGAGGGGAGCCACTGCAACCGCTGACAGTGAGTTGCCGAGGGAAGCGCCGTGTGCCGCAAAGGTGATTGACGGGATTGTGGCCACCAAGGAGGATTACCACAATCGCTGGCATTCGGCGATTGACGAACCGCACCCGCACTGGATCGAGGTGAAGTTGCCCAAACCGTCCGTGATCGGGAAAGTCATCCTCCGGTTTGCGGATCCCGCCGGACACCCGGTGAATTTTCAGGGATTCATCCGACCGACCGACGGAAAGAAATTGATCGAGGTGTTGAGCCTGACCGGTTACGGCGATCCGAGAGCATGCGCGTTTTCGTTCAAACAACCGGTGACCACCGACATGTTCCGGTTAGTGATCCGGAAATCCGCCAGCGACAAGTATCCCAACGCGGCGCAAATCAGCGAAATCGAGATCTATCCGCCAAAATGAAACTACTCATCCCCTTGACCTGTGTGCTGGCTTGCGCGCCGACATGTGCGGCTTTTGCCGGCATTGAGATACCGAAAACCATCGAGGGCGAGAATCTTTCTCCCCTCCTGCGCGCCGGCCGCGATGAAGCGGATCGCACGGCGTTGTTCACCGACAGCGACAAACGGAAAATCAAAGTGAATCCGGGGGATGTGAAGCTCCCGGCGTTTCTCGCCGACACATCCAAGGTGCGCCAGGATTGGGCGGAGTATTTAGACGCGATTGAGAACGCTGATAAATTTGTCGGCGAAGCGCTGCAAGCCCTGCGCGTGTCCGGTCAGGAATCCAACACCGTCATCATCTGTATGCTGGGCGACCACGGCGCGGCGTTTCCGCACGGCAAGATGACGCTCTACGATTTTGGTTTGCGCGTGACGATGAGCATCAATTGGCCGGGATTGACGCATCCCGCCGTCAGCGATGCGCTCGTCAGCGAACTGGATCTTGCGCCGACGCTGTTGGATCTGCTTGGTCTGCCTCCGTTGCCAAAAACTGATGGCGTTTCTTTGCGGCCGGTCTTGCAAAATCCCAAGATGGCTTCGGTGCATAAATATATCTTTGCCGAAATCTCCGACAAAGGTCCATTGCCAAGTAACGGTATGCAGGAACGCAGCGTGTGCGACGGTCGCTGGCATTTGATCTATCGCGAAAAACTTTCGCCCGCGTGGCGACAGGTTCAGGCTGACAGCAAGTTTTGGAAGCTATGGCGCAACCGCACTTACGACGCCATTGTCCAGGCAAAGGATCAGTTTCCCGCGCAGTATGAAATCCTGGCGGAGATGGATCCGCAAAGTCTTGGCGGCAAGGTCCGTCCGCTCGAGCTTTACGACCTGCAGTCTGATCCTGATGAGATGCGCAATCTGGCGGGCGATTCAAAGTCGCGCGCTGAACTAGACCGCCTATATTCAGCGCTTCGCGATTGGGTCAAGGCCACGCATGATTCTGCTGTAGATCCGCCGACAACCCCGCCCGATAAATTTTAGATTTCCACCATTGTATGAACCAAAAAACTGATAATAAATTGAGAAAACTGAATCTTATTTTCACGTTGCTCGGACTCCTTGGCAGCCAGGTCTTGGCGGCGGAAGGTGAGGACCAACATTGGTCGGAACCACCCGTAGTGGAGCCAAAGTATGATGGCACGCTGGTTCCGCCGCCGACTGGAGCCGTGAGTCTTTTTGATGGTCAAAATGCGAACGGTTGGGTTGCAATCCCGAATAAAAGTGACACCAACCGGAGCAGCCAATTTATTTGGAAAGTGGAAAATGGTTACATGGAAGTGGTCACTCCGCACGGTGCCCGTGCGCAACGACTGGTCGGCACCAAGGAAAGCCTCATCACCAGCGGTCATCTGCACATCGAGTGGGCCACGCCCGCCGAAGTGAAAGGCACCGGTCAGGGCAGGGGCAACAGTGGCGTCTTTATTGAGGGCTTTCCCGAACTGCAGGTACTCGACTCCTTCAACAACCCGACCTATTTCGACGGCCAGGCCGCCGCTTTTTACAAAAATCGCCCGCCGTTGGTGAACGCCTGCTGCGGGCCGGGGCTCTGGCAGTGTTACGACATCTACCTTCAGCGCGCCAAGGTAACGGACGGAAAAGTTCTCCAACCGAGCGTCATCACGGTCTATCACAACCACGTTTTGGTGCAGGACCACGTCCCGTTTGCCAGCTCCGTCCAAGCGAGCGCGCTCCGGCTTCAGGACCATCTCAATCCCGTTCGCTTCCGTGACATCTGGTTTATGCCCGGTGAAACTGCCTCCCAACAATGAAACTCCCCCTGCAAATTGATATGAAACAAAAACAGTCAATGCGGCCAGCCGAGAGCATCGCTGGCGCCAACTGGTCGCGCCGAAATTTTTTGCAGACCGCCGCGCTGGCTGCTGGCGCTGTCGCTTTGGGCTTTCCCAATCTGCTTCGCGCTGGTGCTGCCAGTACAAAACTCAATGTCGCGCACATCGGCTTTGGCGGCATGGGAAAGAACCGGCTCAGGGAGATGCTCAACTGCAAAGCGAACATTGTCGCCCTGTGCGACGTGGACGAAAACCAATTTGCCGCCGCCCGGGAGATTGTTGCCAAGGCTGCGTTCAAGCCGAAAGAATATGTGGACTTCCGCAAAATGTTGGAAAAAGAGAAGGATTTGGACGCCCTCGTTATCACCACGCCCGACCATTGGCACGCGCCCATCACGACGGCAGCTCTCGCAACGGGCAAACATGTGTTTTGCGAGAAGCCGCTGACGCACACCATTGCCGAAGCGCGGATGGTGCGCGAATTGCTTAAGAAATATCCGAACCAAGTCACGCAGATGGGCAATCAAGGCAGCGCCTCGCCAAATCTGCGCCGCGGCATCGAAATCATCCAAAGCGGGGCGCTGGGTCAGATTCGTGAAGTGCACTGCTGGGCGCCTGCCAGTGGCATTCATCCCGGCTTGGCCACCCCGACGATTGGCGATGCCATCCCGAACGGTTTGCACTGGGATGCCTGGCTGGGAGTGGCCCCCACGCGACTCTATAAAAAGGGGTATTATCATCCGGCGAACTGGCGCGGGTGGTATGATTTCGGCAGCGGCACCATTGGCGACTGGGGGTGTCACGAGTTGAATCTGCCGTTCCGCGCGCTGAAATTGGATTATGCCAAGCGCATTTCTGCCGAGGGCGAACTGACCGGCCTGCCAACTTACTCCGCAAAAAACCACATCCGCTTCGAGTTCGGCCGGCGCGGAACCCTTGATCCGGTCACGATTCATTGGTATGACGTCGGCGCGAAGCCCGCGAACGGCGCGATTCCGACGGAACTGTCCGCGTATTTAGGTGAATTGCCCGTCACCGGCGTATTAATTCTGGGCGAAAACGGCTGGACCTTCGGCGAAGGGCATTCCTGTTCGGACTACATCATGCTGAAGGGAGACAGGAAAGTTTCTGGCATCCAGAAGCACGAGGCCCTCAAAAATATTCCCGAAACCCTCCCACGCGTTCGTGACCACTTGGCGGAATGGGTCGACGCCTGCGCCGGCGGCCCACCGACGTTCTCCAATTTTGAAATTGGCGGACATCTCACCGAGATTGCGCTGTCCGGTGTCGTGGCCTTGCGGACGCAAAAAGCGCTGGACTGGAACGGGGAGCTGATGCGCGCCGAAAACGCGCCGGAAGCGGAGAAGTTTGTTCAGACGAAATATCGCACCAACTGGACCATCTAAGAACCGAGAACTTCGGTCCAGAGACAAACTGCTTATGATCAAACCGATTTTGCTCCTTTCCAGCTTAATCTTGCTTTCAGGACAGGCTCAGGCAGCGGCCAAACCAAACATCTTGTTTGTCATTGCCGACCAGTGGCGGGCACAGGCGTTTGGCTTTACCGGCGATCCCAACGTGCAGACCCCTCATCTTGATGCATTGGCGCACGAGAGCCGGAATTGTGTGAATGCAATTTCTGGGGTGTCGGTTTGCTGTCCGGCGCGCGCGTCGATTCTGACAGGACAACGACCGCTCACCCACGGCGTATTCCTGAACGATGTGCCGTTGGATCCCAACGCGGTCACCCTCGCCAAGGTGCTGAAACAGGCCGGGTACGACACCGGTTACATCGGCAAGTGGCATCTGAATGGCGACGGGCGTTCCGTTTTTATCCCCCGGGAACGACGTCAGGGTTTCGATTATTGGAAGGCCCTGGAATGTACCCACGATTACAATCATTCATATTATTATGCGGATGGTCCGGAGAAACTCGAGTGGAAAGGCTACGATGCCATTGCGCAGACCAGGGATGCGGAGAATTACCTGCACGACCATGCCCGGTCAACGAAGCCGTTCTTTCTCTTTGTATCGTGGGGGCCGCCGCATGATCCGTATCAAAACGCCCCGCCAGAATACCGCGCAATGTATAAAGCCGGCCAACTCGTGCTCCGCCCCAATGTCCCGGATGCCATCGCCACCAAGACGCGAGTTGCGCAGGCTGGGTATTATGCGAACTGCACCGCCTTGGATGACTGTATGGGGAAACTCGTGCAGACGTTGCGTGACGACAACCTGATCAGCAACACCATCATCGTTTTCACCGCCGACCACGGTGACTTGCTGGGATCCCATGGTGCTTTTAACAAACAACAGCCGTACGACGAGTCGATCCGAGTGCCATTGCTCCTCCACTGGCCGGAAGGGTTCGGCACCGGCGCAATTTCTTTTGACGCCCCGATCAATTCGACTGACATCATGCCCACGTTGCTCGGACTGTGCGGCGTCCCGATTCCCAATGCGGTGGAAGGCCTGGATTTCAGTGGGTGTTTGCGAGGTGGAAAAGACCCATCCGATGGCACTGTGGTTATCTCCTGCCCCGCGCCGTTTGGCCAATGGGAGCGAGCACGCGGGGGGCGGGAATATCGGGGTCTGCGCACCGCCCGTTATACTTATGTCCGTGATTTGAACGGACCCTGGCTGCTGTTTGACAATCAGGCTGATCCCTACCAAACCAACAATCTGGTCAACACCCCCGGGGTCGAGAAACTTCAGCAGGAATTGGAAACCTCGCTCCGGCGGAAGCTCAAAGCACAGGGCGATGATTTTTTGCCGGCCGCCAGCTATATAAAACATTGGGGATACCGGGTGGGTGCCAACGGAACAGTGCCTTACGCCGAATAATTCAGAATTTTCACGAAAGAACTCAAATGTCCCCTTGCATCAGAACAGTCATTTTGAACTTCGTCATCGGCGGGGTTGCCGGCAGCCAGCTGTTCGCGGCCAATACGCCCAATCCTCCCAAACCTAACTTCATTGTCATCCTGGCTGATGATCAGGGCTATGCCGACTTGGGGGTCCAGCACCAACTGCCCGACCTTAAGACGCCAAACCTGGACGCGCTTGCCGAGCATGGCGTGCGCATGCGGGCCGCATACGACACCGCTCCGCAATGCAGCCCGTCCCGCGCCGGCATTATCAGCGGGCGATACCAGGAGAAGTTCGGCCTCGACACCATCCCTGACGACCCAATGCCGTTGGATGAACTGACGATTCCCAAACGTTTGAAGAATGCCGGCTATGTCAGTGGCATGGTTGGCAAATGGCATCTGGATCCAAACGCCACTTGCCTCAAATGGGCACGGGTTCATTTACCGGAGGCCCAACCGGATGCTAATGACCGGTTGACGATTCCATTGAAGTATGTCCGCCAGTTTTCGGCACTGGCGCAGGGGTTCGATGAGTGCTTTCAAGGTGAAGAACAGCACTACTTTGCCACCTACGACCTCGCCGGAAAGCCGTTGAAACCTCACGGCCAAGAACTTGAGCTGCCTGGCTATCGGCTGGAGATTCAGACCCGGGCCGCGCTGGCCTTTATTGAGCGCCACCACGGGCAGGATGGCAAGCCATTCTTCCTCTATCTGGCCTATTACGGTCCGCATGTTCCGCTCCAGGCCACGGATCAATATCTGTGCCGGTTTCAGGGCAAAATGGCCGAACGTCGTCGCTATGCACTTGCGATGCTATCGGCGATCGACGACGGAGTCGGCCAAATCAAGGCCGCCCTGCAGCGCTATGGACTCACTGAACAGACGTTGATTGTCTATACTTCCGACAACGGGGCGCCGCTGGGCGCGCAACAGGGCCTCCCAATGCGAGATGTATTGCCCGTGAACAAACCGGGGGCGGCTTGGGATGGCTCCCGCAATGACCCCTGGGTGGGGGAAAAAGGCATGCTCGCGGAAGGCGGCATACGCGTGCCGTTCATCATGTCTTGGCCGGGAAAAATTCCGTCTGGCAAAGTATATGACTCGCCGGTGAGCACCTTGGACATTGCTTCCACCGCCGTCGCGCTGGCCGGGTTGCCGCATGATGACCGGTTGGATGGCGTGAACCTGATGCCCTTCCTGTCCGGTGACATCAGAGACCAACCGCACGACGCGCTTTATTGGAGATTTTGGGATCAGGCCGCCATCCGGGCTGGCCAGTTGAAATTCATCCAGGTGGGCAACGCCGCGAAATATCTATTTGATGTGACGACCGACGAGCACGAAAAACGGAATTTAATCACCTTGCATCCCGAAATTGCGCGTGATCTGGCCGCAAAACTTTCTGTCTGGACCAGCCACTTGGCCCCTCCCGGCGATCCTGACCGGCCTTTGAACGCTGAGGAGCTAAAGTGGTATCAATATTATTTCGGCCTGCCTGATGACTAGGGTGAAAACTGCCAAACACTGGCAACCGGCCGGGCACCAAACGGCCGACGGAATACCGGCACGTGCGAGTCTCGTGAGTGGGCCGGACGATCAATGATTGCAGCTAAGTGAGAACATGTGAGCAAATTGCTAACCATAATGGCCGTAACCGGATCAATGCTTCAATTTGGTTTGGCCCAACAAACCGGAAGTTGGGGGGATCAGGGAAATGGCTATTATAAAAATCCAATCCTGGAGTCCAACTTTCCCGACAACGACGTGATCCGCGTCGGCGATACGTTTTACATGATGTCGTCCACGGACGAGTTCGTGCCGGGGATGACCATTCTCAAGTCCAAGGATTTGGTGAACTGGGAGTATTCGAATGACATCATGCCCGCACCGATCACCTTTGACAAAGATTTCAACCTCGGATTCCGAGCGGTGATGGCAAATCGCGGAACTTGGGCGGGTTCATTTGGCTACGACGGCACAAATTATTTTGCATACTGGTGTTCAAACAAAAGGGGTGTCAAGGACGGCTCTTATAAAATTATTCATGCCCAGGCCAAAAGCATGGAAGGGCCGTGGAGCGAGCCGAGAGAAATCACTTTTGCCGACGGCACCTCCATCAACAGCACCGATCCGGGGGTGATGTGGGATTTGGAAGCCAAGCAGGCTTGGATGGCTTGCGGTGGTGGTGAAATCTACCAGATGGCTTGGGATGGCAGCAAATTGTTGCAGAACCAAAGCGAGGGCATCACGGTCACCAAAACCCTGCGCGGTGAATCGGCCAAGCTCTACAAATTTAACGGCTGGTATTATGAGATGAACACCTACGCTCACGGTCCGAACACGCGCGAAGAGGTCATAAACCGCGCCAGAAAAATGAAGGGTCCGTGGGAGGGGAGGGTGGTGCTGGAAAACGGCAACGGCACGGATCGCTGCCCGTCCCAGGGCACGTTGTTGAAACTGGACGACGGTTCGTGGTGGTTTATCCATCAACTTGCGCGCGGTAGCCCCGAGGAACGTTACGATGGTCGCCCGCAATTTCTGGAACCGGTGGTTTGGACGAACGGGTGGCCGTTGATCGGTGTGGATACCGATGGCGACGGCATTGGTGAGGTGATCTGGGAGCATAAAAAGCCGATTGCTGGATATCCCGTTACCGCGCCGGTGACGGATGATGATTTCAGCCAGCCGACGTTGGGTTTGCAATGGTTGTGGCACATGAATCCGAAAATGGATCGCTGGTCTTTGACGGAGCGTCCGGGATTTTTGCGGTTGAAAGCGTGTGTGCTCGTCAAGGGCGGGGACACGGAAAGTCTCACAGATTTACCAAATGTGATTGGCCAGCGACTGATGGGGCATCACAATAATGTCATCACGGCGAAGTTCGATTTCAGCGGCATGGTAAGCGGCCAGGAGGGCGGGATGCACATTTCCGCCGGCGACAACAACATCATCGGCGTCAAGAAGGATGGGGCCGGTAAACTGAGCCTGTTTTTCAAAACCAATTGCAAAAACCACAAGCAGACGGTTGTGACCCAAGGCCCGGTCATCACCCAGGCGGATGTGTGGTTGCAGGCGAAAGTCGAAAACGGTCTGACTACATTTTTCTACAGTCTGGACGGCAAAAGGTTCAAGCAACTCGGCGGTGAAATGCGATTATTGTATTTCGGTTTCACGCCAAACTTGGTTGGTTTTTACACAATGAATGCGGAGGAAAATGGATACATGGATGTAGATTGGTTCAAATACGATTATGACGGGCCGAAAGCAACACAGTAAAGATTTCCGGCGCATTCCAGCAGTGTCAGCCTTGAATGATGGATTGCATGCGGCTTAATAATAAACTGAAAGCGATTTGCAAATCACCCCTAGGGGTGATATGACGTGGGTTTTATCGGGCTATAATTAAAGACTCTCAATGACAAAGCACCATTATCGCTTTGCGCCAATCTGGCTGTTAATTTGCGTGCCTTCTGCTGGCCACGCGGCCAATCCCACCCGCGAGGTTCCTTGCACTCAAGGTTGGGATAAATATCAACTAGTGTCCTGCGATTGTAAAAGCGCCGCCGGCACCGCGGATCTGTGGCTGGCTTTTCAGGGCGAGGGCGATTTGATGCGCTCGGATGGGTTCGCCTTTCAAACTTTTTCCGCGAAGGGTCCCATCCGCAGCCGCGGAATTCTTTGCCGACGTAATCTATGAATCAAATCCCCCGACGCGAGTTTATCAAAATGTCCGGCGCACTGGGCGCGGGCTTGGCGACCTTGCCGCTGACCGCTGCGGCGACTGACGTCAGCAGCAAGCGAGCGCTCCCGAATTTCATCGTCTATATGTCTGACGATCACGGGCTGCTGTTTTCGGAGCCTTACGGCAATGCGGAGATTCTTACGCCAAATCTGGCGAAGCTCGCGGCGGAGGGCATGACGTTTACCCACGCTTTCAACGCGTCGCCGTCCTGCGGGCCGAGTCGGGCCGCCATGCTGACTGGCTTGTGGCCCGCGCGCAACGGATCCATGCCCAACCACCGTGCGCCCAAGCCGGAAACGACGCACTTGCTCGACGTCCTGAAGCAACTCGGTTATGAAACTGTATCCATCGGCAAGGTGTCCGACCCGGGCTTTCCAAACTCGTTCCCTTGGGACACGCGTCTTGGAAATATTAATGGCGAGGGAGATACCGAACTGGTGGCCAAATATCTGGCTGAACGCAAATCCACCAAACCGCTCTGCCTGTTTTTTGGCTCTCATTTCCCGCATGTGCCGTGGCTGGTCAATGAAACCTATGATCCCGCCGTGCTCAAACTGCCGCCCACCCTGGTGGACACGCCGGTGATGCGTGAGTATTTCGCGCGATACTACACCAGCGTCTCGAAGACCGACGCGTTGCTCGGTGAATACCGGGCGCTGGTGCAAAAACATGTGTCCGGCGACTCGCTCTTTCTCTACACCGCCGATCATGGCGCGCAGTTGCCGTTTGGAAAGTGGGATGTTTATGACGCGGGCACGCGGGTTCCTTTCATCGCAGCCTGGCCGGGCAAATTAAAACCGGGTTCTGTCAACGAGGCCATGATTTGCCTGCCGGATTTGCTGCCGACATTCATCGAGCTGGCTGGTGGAAAAGTTCCGGCCGGACTGGATGGAAAATCATTCGCTCGCTTGCTGCGCGGCAACCACAATACGCATCGTGATCACGTTTTCAACGCGTGCTGGGGTGATAGCGATTGTAATGTCTATCCCAGCCGCAGCCTGCGCACGCGCGACTGGAAATACATCCGCAACCTGCATCCGGAATTCCAGCATCACACCCACATTTCGCGTTACGCAGCCGATGATCCACACACTGAGCAGGGCTTGGTCTATTGGAAAACCTGGCTGGCGGCTGCGGAAACCGATCCCGTTGCCGCCGCAATTGTGAAGCGCTACACCATAAGGCCGGCCGAGGAGCTTTATGACCTGAGTGCCGATCCCTACGAACGGTATAATGTCGTCGCCGACCCGAAACAGGCCGACCGCCTCGCCGCCATGCGCGCCGACCTCACGGCGTGGATGAAACAGCAGGGTGATCAAGAGACGGTTTTTGGTCATCCGCTCTTGATTGGCGACCCAGGGACGTTGATTAGCAGTCCCAAGAAAACTCCCACGCAAGCCGAAAGTAATTCGACGAAGAAAAATGCCAACGGCCAGCAAGGTTTTTAATTTGCAAGAGAGCAAAATGGAAATGACGAAAATCAATTATCGACTCACTTTGCTGGCTTGGCTAGGTTTTTGCGTAGGATTAAATGCCATGGCGGGGAATCCGCTGATGCCGGGAATCGGCCTCACGGATCCGCACATCTCGATCTACGGCGGTCGCGCCTACATGTATGCGACGCATGATTTTTCTCCGGATACCCGAGATTTTATGATGAAGGATTGGTGGGTGTGGTCGTCCGCTGATTTGGTGCATTGGAAGCAGGAAGGCACGCTTAAGCCGGAGGATACGTTTCTTAAACGGCCTTTTGATGAATGCTGGGCGACTTTCGGCGCGACCAAGAACGGAAAATATTATTGGTATTTTTCCGCCGGCCCGACCGAGATCGGCGTCGTGGAGGCTGATTCGCCGTCCGGGCCGTGGAAAGATCCGCTGGGAAAACCGCTTTTGCCAAAGGGTTTCACGCCAACAGAACAGCGCGACCCGGACATTCTCATGGACGATGACGGCCAGGCTTACATGGTCTATGGGACCTTCCGCTATTTTATTGTGCGTTTGAACGACGACCTGATTTCACTTGCGGAAAAACCTCGGCCGCTGCAACTGGACCGGAAATTCGGCCCTTACGGCGAGGGCAAGACCGATGACAAACCGTCGCTGCACAAGCGCAAGGGCGTTTACTACCTCTCATGGTCCAGCTTCTACGCCATGTCCACGAATGTTTACGGCCCCTACATTTACAAGGGTTCGGTGATTGACCGGGCGGACGTGGCACCGCAATTCCGCATGGATGACAATCGGAACGGAGGCTTGTGGCACGACCGGCACGGCAACTTTTTCACCTGGCACAACCAGTGGTACTACGCCTGCAACGACAAGAGTCTGCCGGGCCGCAGCTCCCATTTTCGTGATTGCTGCATCAGCTATATTCATTACCGCGACAACGGCGAGATGGCACCCATCCGGCTGGACGCAATTGGAGTTGGTCAATACGACGCGGCGCAGCCTAAGATCGAAGCAGAGGATTGTTTCGACGCGGAAAACGTAGAGATCAACGAATGTCCGGTTGGTGGTTTTGAAGTGCGCGGCTTGGGCGATGGCAGCCAGTTGGTTTATCCCAACGTAAAAAACCTACCCGAAAACGCCACCGTGGAATTTCGTGTCGCCGCTGGAAATGCAACGGGTGGAACGATAGAAATTCGCGAAGACAGTGCGGAGGGAAACCTCTTTGGGACGTGCAAGGTTTCTGACACCGGCGGTTGGGAACAGTATCAAACCATCTCCTCCGCTTTAAAAAACAAACAGGGGACACACAATGTCTGTCTGACCTTCAAAGGCAAGGCCGGAGAATTGCTGCGTTTGGATTGGTTGAAGTTTTCGGCAAAATAATTACCCATACACTTTTTAACATGAAAATAAATTCCTTGCCCATACTGGTTGCACTGGTTGGTCTCGGTTACAGCCAGGTCACGGTTGCGGCGGAATCCAAAGCCGCCAAACCCAACATCCTGATCATCCTCGCCGATGACATGGGCTTTTCGGACGCCGGTTGTTACGGCAGCGAAATCCACACGCCGAACCTGGACCGACTTGCAGGTGATGGGCTGCGCTTCACGCAGTTTTATAACACGGCCCGATGCTGGTCGTCGCGGTCGTGCATTCTTACTGGCTATTATGCCCAGTCCATTCGCCGTGACAACTTCACCGGCAACTTTGGTGTGAACACCGGCGGCGGTGCTGGCGGCATTCGCCCGCGCTGGGCGGAACTGCTGCCGATCTATTTAAAGCCGCTGGGCTATCGCTCCTATCATTCCGGCAAGTGGCACGTGGATGGCAAACCTTTGGATAATGGCTTCGACCATTCCTATTACGACATGAACGGGAAAAGCTATTTCACCCGGAACGGAGCCAATGAAGACGGGGTGAAACTGCCGGACCTTGGAGTTGGTGAGGGTTTTTACAACACCATTGCGGTCGCCGATTACGCCATCAAGTATCTGAAAGAACACGCCGCCAAGTATTCCAGCCAACCGTTCTTTGAATATGTCGCGTTCCACAGTCCGCATTTTCCAATCCAGGCGCTGCCGGAGGATATTGCGCTTTATACGAACACTTACACTTCCGGCTGGGATGCGATCCGCGAGGAGCGGTTGGCGCGCATGAAGCAAATGGGTATCGTTGATTGCCAACTGTCGCCGTTGGATCCTGTCACCATTCCGCACTGGAATTTTCCGGAGGAGGAATTGAAAAAACGTATTGGCACGAACGAGGTGGGCCACGCCGTGCCGTGGAATTCGCTGACGCCCGGCGAAAAAGCCTTTCAGTCCGCCAAGATGTCCGTTCACGCGGCGATGATTCATCGCATGGATATTGAAGTCGGCCGTGTCCTCGATCAGCTCAAGGCGATGGGTGCTTACGACAATACCCTTGTATTTTTCATGTCCGACAACGGCGCGTCCGCCGAGCAAATCATCCGCGGCCTGGGCGAAGATCCGAAGGCGCCGATTGGTTCGGCCTACAGCTATCTCGGCATCGGACCGGGCTGGGCGAGCGCGGCCAACACGCCGTTCCGCCTTTACAAATCATGGGAGCATGAAGGCGGTAATTGCACGCCGCTCATTGTTCACTGGCCCGCCGGCATTTCGGCGCATGGCGAACTGCGGAACAATCCCGGCCACATGATTGACATCGTGCCGACCATTTTGGATCTCACTGGCGGAACCCGGCCGGCGACTGTGGCGGGTTTTCCTGTGCCGCCATTGCCAGGCAAAAGTCTGTTGCCAGTCTTCGCCAAGGACAACACGGTGCAGCATGATTTCTTCTGGTGGAACCATGATGGCAATCGCGCCATCCGCATCGGCGACTGGAAGCTGGTGGCTGACCATCAGAAACCGTGGGAACTTTTTGACTTGAGCAAGGATCGTTCGGAGCTGACCAATCTGGCTTCCGCTTATCCTAACAAAGTCAAAAACATGGAACAGGCCTGGCTCCAGCACGGTGCGGAACTGCACGCGTTGGCGGAACAGGATCCGCCGCCGAACGGCATGATCAAGAGAAGCCCGGACGTGGATTGAGCGGCCTGTGCAAACAACCGCCAAACTAGCTTATGGAAAAATCACTGTTCTTGGCGTCGATCCTGCTGGTTGCGCCCAACTTGGTTCGCGCAGCGGGATGGGTCGAGCCAAACGTCATGGTAATGGTGTTGGAAACGGATGGCACGTCGCTTTTATACAATTGGGTCAGGATATGGAGGGAAAGCACGATCTGGCTCCGTCCGAAACGAATCTGGCCAATGAGCTTACGGCTAAGTGGCATGCTTGGGCCGCGCAGATGCACGTGAAAGCTCAAAAAGCAGTATCGCGTCTCGAAACCCCAGATGACCACGTCAAAAACAACAGCAACGATAGAAACCTTTGCGCCGCTGACGCCATCCTAACTGACAATTTTGACTTCCAACTTAATTACGAAAATGAAACTGAACATTCCCCAAATTGGCGGCGCACTGGTGCCGCTGTTTCTAACAGCACTCAATCCGTTGCAAGCTGCCGAGCCGGCCAAGCCCAACATTCTGGTCATTTACACCGATGATCACGGCTGGGCAGACCTTGGCGCACAAGGCGTGGACAAGGACATTCGCACGCCCAACATTGATAAACTTGCCGCCGATGGCTTGCGCTTTTTTCGCGGCTATGTGAGCGCGCCGCAATGTGTGCCGTCGCGCGCCGGCCTGATTACAGGGCGCTATCAAGAAAAATTTGGCGTGGAGGACAACAACAATGGTCCGTTACCGCTGGATGAAATGACCATTCCGAAACGCCTGAAAGCGGCGGGCTACGTTTCCGGGCAGGTCGGCAAATGGCATCTTGCCGGCGAAGGCACGGAGGATGCGGTTTCCCAAAAAGGCCACCTGCCGCCCAATGTTGGCTTCGATGAATACTTCTGCGGAACCATGCGGCAATATTGGGCCTCGCATGATTTGGCCGGGCATCCCTTTGCCGATGCGCCGCACTCGGTAAGCGATCCTCGCTTTCGCATCACGGTGCAGACGGAGGCGGCGCTGGGTTTCCTGGATCGGCGCGCTGCGAAACCGGAGCAGCCGTGGTTTTTGTATCTCGCTTATTTTGCGCCGCACGTTCCGCTAGAATCGCCCGAGCCGTGGTTTTCCAAAACGCCGACCAATCTGCCCATCGAACGTCGTCAGGCTCTGTCCATGATTGCCGCGATGGACGACGGGGTGGGCCGAATCCGCGCCAAGTTGCGTGCGATGGAGGTGGAGACCAACACGCTGATTTTTTGCATCAGCGACAACGGCGCGCCTCTGCATCCCGGCGCGTGGAACGGCTCGTTAAATCTGCCGCTTATCGGCGAAAAGGGAATGCTCACAGACGGTGGCGTGCGCACGCCGTTTATCGCTGCGTGGCCGGGCATGTTGCCGGCCGGCAAAGTGTATGACTGGCCGGTGATCAATCTCGATGTTGCTTCGACGGCTGTGGCTCTGGCTGGCTTGCTTCACGATGACAAGCTGGACGGTGTAAACCTCATGCCGTATCTCAAAGGCGAAAACAAAAATGCGCCACACGACTACCTCTACTGGCGCTGGCGCTCGCAGTCGTCGGTGTTGGAATATCCGTGGAAGTTGATTCACCTTGGCATTAACGAAAGCTATCTTTTCGATGTCACCAAGCCCGAAGGTGAGTTGAAAAACCTGATTGCCGAACATCCTGACATCGTTGGCAGGCTCGATTCAAAGCTGAAGAACTGGTGCAATTCCCTGAAGCCGCCCGGTCCGGCGGTTCCGGAAAACAAGGCTGACGATGAATTTTACGCCGCGCATGTGAACAAGACCATAGACAGCTCTCTTTATGGCAAGCATGTGGACAATGAAAAAAAAGGCGTCGCGAAGGCTGCTGTGGCCGGGGGCGTCCAAGGTTGGTTGTATCGTGCGGGCACAATGGCGGTCAAAGGTGGATCGCTGGCTCTCACGCCAAAAAATCCGGCGGCATTTCTCACTCATGCCGGCCTAAATGTTTCCGGCCCCGTGACGGTCGTGATGCGAGTGCGCGCGACTCAAGGCGGAGCCAGTTCACTGACATGGCGGACAAAAAATACTGCAGATTTTACTCCGGAAAACTCCGCCGCCTTCGACTGGCCGGCTTCATCAGAGTGGCAGGAAGTTAACATCCAATTGCCCGTTGCCGACGATCTTATTCATCTCCGCATTAATCCGGGCAAAGACTGTGCCGGCGTGGAAATCCAATCCATCCAATTGCGCGGTCAGAATGGCAAGCCGCAAATCTGGCGCTTTGGCGCGCTTGATTGATGTCAATATGGCTACCAGAAAAGTTTCCTCGCTGGTTCTGTTCGTCGTTTGCCTTGCCGTCGCTTCGTGCATGGCGGATGCGCTGACAAACCGGGACATTTTTGTCGAGAGTAATAATTCAGCGCATCCCAATGTGCTGATGATCGTAATTGACGACCTCAATGATTGGGTTGGCTATCTCGGTGGCCATCCCCAGGCAAGAACGCCGCGCATGGATGCACTTGCCGCTGAAGGCACCGCCTTTGCCAACGCCCACGCTCAGGCGCCGCTGTGCAATCCGTCGCGGACTTGTGTTCTCAGCGGGTTGCGCCCCTCCACCACCGGCATCTATGGTCTTCGACCCGGCCCGCGGCAATCGCCAGTGCTGCGCGACTGGGTGATGCTGCCACAGTATTTTTCGCAACAAGGATATTTTACCGCGTGTTATGGGAAGGTCTATCACGATGGCGCGATTCCGGCCGCCGATCAGACAAACGAGTTTGATGTCTTCGGGCCAGCGCCGGGCATGCCAATGCCCAAGGAAAAGTTTGTGAACACACCATCCAAAATGCGGGCGGTGGATTGGGGCGTTTATCCGCCGGTTGATTCCAAGTCCTGCGACTGGATTACGGCAGACAATGCGATGGTCCAGATTGCCACCCTGCCGAAAGACCGGCCTTTTTTTCTCGCCGTCGGCTTCCGCTTGCCGCATTTGCCGATTTTCACCTCACAGAAATGGTTCGATCTTTTTCCAGAGGACAAAATCGAATTGCCTCCCGTTTTTTACCACGACCTGGACGATACGCCGCGCTTCTCATGGTATCTGCATTGGGATGTGCCGGAACCGCGGCTCTGCTGGCTAGAAAAGAATCATCAATGGAAGCCGCTCGTGCGCGCCTATCTCGCGGGCACGAGTTTCATGGACAGCCAGATTGGGCGGCTGCTCGACGCGTTGAAGGCTTCGGGCCAATATACCAACACCATCGTCGTGCTTTGGTCCGATCAAGGCTGGCATCTTGGCGAGAAACTTATTACCGGAAAAAATTCACTTTGGGATCGCTCGACGCACGTGCCCTTGATTTTTGCCGGTCCCGGCGTATTTCGCCAGGCGATTAGCCATCAAACGGCGGAGCTGCTCGATATTTATCCAACACTAATTGATCTGTGCGGTCTGCCCGTGCGAGAAGGACTTGAAGGACACAGTCTGATGCCGCAGTTGCGGAATGCGGACTCGCCGCGTGAATGGCCAGCCATCACCACCGCCAATGCCGGAAACAGTGCGGTTCGCACATCGCGCTGGCGTTACATCCGCTACGCGGATGATTCCGAGGAGCTTTATGACGAGCGAACCGACCCGAATGAATGGACAAATCTCGCATCCGACCCGCACTGTGCCGACATCAAGGCTAAACTTGTGAAATCACTGCCCGGCAGTTACGCCGCGCCCGCCCCCGGAAGCGCGGAGCGCACGCTCACCTACACGAATGGGATTGCCAGCTGGGAAGGCAAAGACATCCCGCCGGACGCTCCGATTCCCGGACTAGATCAGGATTGATGCTTTCGCCTCATGCTCAAACACTAGAAAAACAAATGAACCTTTTAAAAATAGGCGGCGCATTGCTGTTGACAACTCATCTGGTCGTCTTCAATTCTTACGCCGGTGTGCAGATTGAAAATCTCCGTTGTGAGTATCGGGAGAATCCACTCGGGATTGACGACCTGACTCCGCGCTTGTGCTGGCAGTTGAATTCAGACGAACGTGGACAGCGCCAAACGGCGTATCGCATTCTCGTCGCTAGTTCCGCTGACTTGCTCAAGCAAGGCTGCGGTGATTTGTGGGACTCCGGCAAAATGGATTCTGATCAATGTCTTCATGTGCGCTACGCCGGCAAGCCGCTCGTTGCGCGCGAACGATGCTTCTGGAAAGTCCAAATTTGGGACAAGGATGGCGTGGGAAGCAAATGGTCCCCTGCGGCTATGTGGGAAATCGGCCTGCCCGAAATGAAAGACTGGAGCGATGCGAGCTGGATTCGGCTGGCGCAAGACACGCGCCATTCACCCCTCACGAAACGTCCGGTGCAGACCAAAGGCATGGAGCAACCGCGACTAACAGAGGCGTTTCCCTCGCCGCTATTTCGCCGCGAATTTCAAACCAAGCCCGGTGTGGTTCGCGCCCTTGCGTACGTCTGTGGCCTCGGATACAACGAGGTTTATGTGAGCGGCCAGCGCTGTGGCGACGCCGTGCTCGACCCTGGCCAGACGACCTACGACGTGCGCGCTTTTTATGTGACGCACGACATCACAAAATTGCTTAAGGTTGGCATGAACGCCGTCGGTGTGATGCTCGGAAATGGGTTCTTTGGCCAGAATGTCGGTTTTAATTCGGCCGGCTTGTGTTATGACCAGCCCGCGCTGATCGCAAAAATTGTTGTGGACTATGCCGACGGCACGACGGAAACCATCAACACGGATAGATCTTGGAAAGCTGACACCGGTCCGATTCTGTTCGACAATGTTTATGCCGGTGAAACCTATGACGCGCGTTTGGAGAAAAAAGATTGGAACAAATCGGGTTTCGATGATTCCAAATGGATGGCGGCGATTGCCGTGGCTCCGCCCACCGAGAGGTTGCAGGCGCAGATGATTCCGCCGATCCGCGCCATTAAGACGCTGCCAGTGCAAAAAGTCATCGCGGGAGAAAACGGCAAATGGATTTTTGATCTCGGCCAAAACATCGCCGGCTGGGCGAAAATTCACGTGAAGGCTCCCGCTGGCACGCAATTCACGATGAAGTTCGGGGAAGCCCTGTTGCCGGATGGCAAGGAGATTGATTTTGGAACGACAGGCACTTTTGCCACCGGCGTGGAACAGACGGAAATTTATGTCTGCAAGGGCGGGGGCGTGGAAACGTGGTCGCCGCGTTTCACTTACCACGGTTTCCGCTACATCGAAGTATCGGGTTTATCCAAACCACCGGATAAATATTTTCTCGAAGGCGTGCTGGTACATACCGATGTCACGCCACAGGGTTCCTTCACGTGTTCCGACGCATTGTTGAATCGCATTTACCGCACGTCGCTGTGGACAATGGAGGACAACATGCACAGCGTGATGGAGGATTGTCCGCATCGCGAAAAATGTGGCTGGCTCGGCGATGCGCACGCCGCCGGCGAGGCGACGATGTTCAACTACGACATGGCGCAGTTTTGGACGAAATTCGTGGACGACATTGGGACGACACTCGGTCGCGGCGGCGTGACCTATTGGGGTCAAAAGGCGGCGCCGGGCATTCCTTGCAACATCGCCGTCGGCAAACGGCTCTGCCAGGAAGCGCGTCCGGATTGGGGCGCGGCTTATGTGCTGCTTCCGTGGTACCTCTACAATTTTTATGGCGACACCGACGTTTTCACGCGCCATTACGAGCACATGAAAGACTGGATCAGTTACGTTCGTGGCCTGCGCGAGGACGGCATCGTCGTGCGCGGCTACGGCGATTGGTGTCCGCCTGGCGGCAACACGGCGATGGAATGTCCTCCGCCGCTCACATCCACGGCCTTTTTTTACGGCACGTTGAACATTATGAAAGCCTTTGCGCTGCAGCTTGGAAAAACTGAAGACGCGGTTGCTTACGCTCACTTGGCCGAGGAGACAAAGACTGCGTTTAACGCAAAATTCCTGGACACAAAGACCGGCGGCTATGGTTCGCAGACCGCGGATGCCGTGGCGTTGCGCTTTGGAATTGAGCCCGAAGGACAAGAGAGTAATGTCGCCAAATCGTTGCGGAATGAAGTGTTGGATCAGCACGGAGGCCACGCGTTCGTTGGCATCCATGGAGGCAAACCGCTTTACACCCAGCTCTGCGAAAATGGCTACGAAGAGGTTGCGATTACCGCCATGGAAACGAATACCTGGCCAAGCTTCGCCTCCACGCTGGCTCAAGGATTCACGACCTGGCCGGAGGAAGCGGATGAATTCAGCCCCGCAGAGCGCATCACTAATCGTTCTTTAAATCACCCGATGCAAAGCGGTTTCGCCACGTGGTTTCACGAGAGCGTGGGCGGGATTCGGCCCGCCGGCCCAGGGTTCAAGCACATCGTCCTGAAGCCGCACAGCTATCGGCGAATCGCGTGGGTGAAGACGGAGCATGATTCGCTTTATGGCCCAATCAAAAGCGACTGGTTCACCAAAACAGGCAAGTTCAACTGGCGAATTGCGATTCCACCAAATACGACGGCGACAATCTATGTGCCGATCAAGCAAGGCGGCGTGGTGACAGAAGGTGGGAAACCTGCGGACACGCGACCCGGAGTGAAGCTTTTGCGTCACGAGGACGACCGGGTAGTCTACGACATTGAATCTGGCGTGTATGATTTTCAATCAACGTGGGTGATTGAAAAACCGTTGCAGTGAGACTAACCTGTTGATTTCCCTGTTTTGCTTTGGGAGGTTGGCGTGGCTCAACGGCCTTCCACACTTCATCAGGCGTGTTGCCAACCATCCCGGGTGCACACAGTGCCGATTTAATAATTTGACGATTCTGTGCGCCATCCTCCTTCCGGCATTCAACGCGATGGCGGCGGATGTCAACGCCAGCCCTTTTAAATTGCCCGCCATTTTTGGCAATCACATGGTTTTGCAGCGGGGACAGACAGATCCTATTTGGGGCTGGGACGCTCCGGGAACAAAAGTATCCGTCACATTTTCCGGGCAAAGCTGCTCGGCAATGGCCGGGGCTGACCGTAAATGGATCGTCAAACTCGCGCCTTTGCCGGCCAATGCCACACCGCAAGTGCTGAGAATTTCTGGAACCAGCAAGCACAGGAAGAAAAATGCTAATGGATTCACCCGCGTATGATTTCAGGTTTTGGTCAAAAGGGCCATGGCGCAAAGCTGCAATCAAGTGAAAGCATCGGACGATAAAATCATTCTCGAAGTGGGCACAAACGTATCCGTGTTACTAACCCCGCATAGGCAGGAGTAGCTGATGCTGCCAGAATGGTGGCGATGCAAAACTCCAGTTCTATTCGCAAACACCTGACCCCGCAACAGCGGGAGCAAATCCTCCGCGACCACCAAGCCAGCCAACTCACGGACAAGGAATTTGCCCGGCAATCCGGGGTGGCCGTCTCCACCCTCTATGCCTGGCGGCGGAAAGCCGTCACCGGCCAGCCCACCAGCGGGGTCGCTTTTGTGGCCGTGCCCAATTTGTTATCGGCGGCGCCGGCGGCTCCCGCCTACCGGCTGCATTGGCGGAGCGGCCTGAGTTTGGAGGTGCGGGCGGGGTTTTCGGCGCAAGAACTGGCGACGCTCCTGCAACTTTTGCCGGGGTTATGATGCCCGTTGGTCCGGCCACGCGCATTTATCTGGCCGCCGGGGCTACCGATCTGCGCAAGAGTTTCGAGGGCTTGAGTGATTTGGTAACCCACCATTTTCAAGCTGACCCGATGAGTGGGCACCTCTATGTCTTTACCAACCGCCAACACAACCGGATCAAGTTGCTCTACGCCGATGGCACCGGGATTTGGGTGTGCGCCAAACGTCTGTGCGGCCGGGGCACCTTTGCCTGGCCCAAGACCACTGAGCCGGGCGCGTTGCAGATCCTGGCCGCCGAGTTAACCCTGTTGCTCAACGGCATTGATTTGGAAAAGACGAGCACCCGGGCCTGGTGGCGCCAGGCGGGCGCGCCCCAAACCTAAAAAATGCATTTTATTTAAAATAAGTCTTTACAATCATACTAATTGTATGTATAAGTGTGTTGCGTTAAATGATTCCGCTCGACACTCTGCCCGCCGCCGTCCGCGAAGCCTTTCTCGGCTTGGAGTCGGAGAATGCGCGGTTGCGGCATGAGCAGGCCCGTCTGCAAACGGTGGTGCAATTGCAGGCCGAGCAAATCCGGCTCTTTAACTTCAGGCTGTTTGGCCCCAAGAGCGAACAGCTTTCCCCCGAGCAAATGCATTTGATGCAGACCGAGATCAGCCTTTCCCAGGGGGAAGTCGAACAGGAGGCCCAACGGCCGGCCGCCGAAAAGGCCGCGCCCCGGCCCAAGGTCAAAATCCCCCGCCCGCAGCATCCGGGCCGGGAACCGCTGCCGGCCCACTTGGAACGGCGCGAGGTGGTGCTGCCTT
>Ga0316217_10000426_pt1 | contig 60247 bp, 51 predicted proteins | sample 1anoAmetaG_FD_203633 | JGI IMG/M metagenome (GOLD analysis project Ga0316217, IMG submission 203633) | Freshwater microbial communities from Trout Bog Lake, Wisconsin, USA - 1anoA | ecosystem: Environmental > Aquatic > Freshwater > Lake > Hypolimnion/Profundal zone | place: USA: Wisconsin... | reverse complement strand
TGCCCGTACGCATGCTCCCACCTCATCAGCGACTGAGAATTGTGTCCGTGGGTTCCTCTCAAACCTGCTGCCGAGGCCATAGGCATTGATCTCCAGCGGAAAGCCGTCATACCCGCCGCCGCAGGTTCGTGAATCCGACGATTTCGCTATGGTCTACAGTTCGCGATTGTCCGGCTTACGGCATTCTGAACCTGCGGGTCGGGGTCACCGAAGGATGCCTTAAGCCTAGCTTCTCCCTTGTCGAAGCTGTCGAATGCACGCACATATTCACAGAAGTGAACCTCGGCACGGTCGATCTTGCCCAGCTTGGCCTCAACATATCCCATATTTCCGTTCGCCACTCGCCGCTTTGGAGCCATTGTGAGAACTCTGGCGAAGATTGCTTCCGCCGCTTTGAAATCTTCAAGCCTTCCAACCACATCGCCCAGATTGTTCAACAGCTCAACATTATCAGGGTCAAGCTGAACTGCCTTTTCGAATAGTCTCTTTGCTTCAACGAGATTCGGATGCGTTCCCGCAAGAGCCCGGAGCCCTTCAGTGTTTAGTTTTCTCGCAGCCTTTGAATCCCTCCGCACCGTGGTTCCCGCACCATCGGACTCCGATGTGCTCGGATTGCTCGTGGAACCGCGTTCGGAATTGGGTTGCTGGCGAGACGTATCGCCCTGTGGCTGACTTGACTCCCGCCGTGAATTGTATGTTTGCCCATAGATATTCCATGGCCATGTCCCAAATCCCTTAAACGTCACGGTTTTCTGTCCCCAGCCTTCGCCTCCTACCACCATCGTGGCGCTGTGAACACCCATGGTCTTTGGCACAAACTGGACGACTACTTTGCAGCTATCTCCTGTGTAGACAGTACCGGAAGAACAGTCGTTCTGAAGCTCAAAGTCGCCGCCGTCGTTACCTTGCACTGAGATGTCGATTGTCACCGAGGATGGAGAGGTATTGTTGAACGTGAAGTTCTGACGCATATCTCCTTCGCCGTGGATGGCAACAGCACCGAAGTCTTTAAAAGAGTCTGTCTCGGGAATCACTGCGTACTGGGCCGAGCTGTACATGTCAGGCTGGTTTTCGGGCGGGAACTTCCAGTCAAGCTTTGCGTTTAACGCACGCGGGGAGATTTCCAAGAGAGCGGTTTCGGTGTCGTAATCGACAAGCAGAACTTTATCAATCCTATGTGCAAGCAAGTCGCCCTGACCGACGAGGACGAGTCGGCTTTGCCGCATCTCCTTTTCGACTTTGTTCCGCCCTACTTCGAAAGATGGGTTGTCATTGCAATCAAGTGACAATCCGCCTCCCAATCTATTTTGAATGTCACTTAGCGCGGACGGGTCAGAGCACTGTGAGGGAGTGCCCCCAAGGTTTATGCACACGTTTCGCAACTGCGACGTGCACGATTGCCCATGTATCCATGCCTCGACGTTTTGCTGAATCTGCTGCTTCGCTGCTTCGCGAAACTTTGAATACACACCGTCCATCTGTGCGGTATCCATGGCGATGGTCGCATCACCAGACAACTCAATTGGAGAAGCCGCGACGGAACTTATTTGCAACACGTTGGTGCCCGGATAATCGACGTGCCCGATCTCAAACCAGTCAGCCCGATGCCGTTGGAGCACACTACGCATGGCTGATGGAAAGGAAGATCGAAGATTCTCCGCCTCCTTCTTGACGTACGCTGATTTGTCTACCTTCGCCCATTCCTCACCGGAGACTCGCTTCCGCAATTCAAGGTCTTGGATAGCGGCAAGTTTGGATTCAATCTCCTGCTTTGTGCGGGTGTATTCCGTACTCTGCTCCAAGAGAGCATCACCCTGAGGAGGATGCAATAGCCGCGTGAACTCAGGGTCTTTGGTGAGTATCTTCGACGGTGGTGCTGTTGATGATGAGCCCGTTGACGACAGTACTGAAGCCACGCTGCTCAACTTGTTGCCCGGATGTCCGGTTGAAACTACCCCCGCGACAATCACTCCGACGATCACCACCGCAGCCACGCCAATGATTATTGAGCGGCTTCCGTTGCCATCTGTGTTCGATGCTCCCAGTGACGCGAACTCAGGCACTTGGACTTCGTGCGGTTGGTCAGAGTCGGTAGAACCATCGCGCTGAGCGGCGTCCATGACATTGCCGCAGTAGCCGCAAAACGTCGATTCCGCTTTAACTTGCCTTCCGCAAGAGACACAAACTTCTTCTAATCGTGAGCTGTCATTGGTTGCCAGCGACTGTCCGCAATATCCGCAGAATACCGATTCCGGCCTAATCTGCTTCCCGCAGGACGAACAGTTCTTCTCCGTAGGTCGGACATGTTCAGATACCACCGGGCTTCCACAATACCCGCAGTACGTCGCGGCGGGCAGCAGTTGTGAGTGGCACTGGCCACATTGAATTGAACGTCTGTCCTCAACGGTCGTCATGTGTTCTTCCCGTAGCCAGATTGCCAAACACTCAGCCCCGGCTGGATGGGCCTGCGCGTTGAAAATGGAGAGATGTTTATTTCATCGGGCATCTCACCTCCAGAAGATGAGAGCGGCAAGAACGAGAATCACTATCAGCACAGGCAAGACGACATTGATCGCTATGGCGACGAAGACCCAAAACTTCGCCGCCCCGCTCATGGTCTTGTGCCCTTTGTTGCAGATTTCGACTAGCTCTTCAATCTCGTTCATGAAAGATGCCTTGGACTGTCTAGCTGCCCATTCGAACTGCCACAGCGATTTCCGGCTCCGAGAAGATTACGTCCATCTTTGTCAGAATCTCGCGGGCACATTGCTCGTTGTACTTCTGCGTGCGCCCCCTGATCAGGAAGCACTCGACAAGCGCCACAATCAAGGGGATAAACGTAAAAGCGAACAAGATGTATGCGATTCCCCAACCCCACTGACGCAGATAGAATCGGTGTGCGCCGAGGCCACCCAGCAACAGTGTCAATATCAGGGCGGTCGATGGGTTCCGGATTTGCTTGTCGTATTCTTGCTGGAAATAGAGCTTCTGCTGCGGGGTCAGCTTGCTTTTGTCCTGAGTTGGTTCCTGATTTCTATACCGCCCGCCTGTCTGTTGCTCGGCCATCGGAGCTGTCCTGTGCGGTTCTTCCGGCGTACTGGCTATAACGGGTTGATCGGCTGGCGCTCGTGAGGTCGTGTTCTTCTGCGGTACGTCTGATGTAACGACAGCGGCTGGTAGATTGAAAGGCTTCCCGCATTTCATGCAGAAGCTATAGTCCACTGGATTCTGCTGGCCGCAATGAGCGCACGGTTTCACTGGCTCGTTGGGAAGGTCTTGTCCCGCATTGTGCTCAGCCTCGGCATCCTTCTTCGGACTCTGCGAGGCACCACACTCCAGACAGAACTTTGCTGTCTCAAGGATGGATGTCCCACATTCGACGCATTGCTTCATCGCGAAGGTATCGGGCGTGGTTCCCACTTCTAAATTTGTTGTTAGAGATTCGTCCGTAGCCGAGGTGAAGATCGGGTCTGGATTCGCAATCGGAGCTGACACAACTGGCCGGGCTGGCCCCGGCACTGCAGACGTGCGTTCCCAACTGACACTGACAGGAGTGGTGCCCTCGTAGGTCACCCGGTACTGGGGATTCGTTTTAATGAAAAACTCAATCAGGCGGTCGTCCGCAACAGATGCGTACTGCGGAAACTTCTCTCTGACCTTCTGGGCGAACTGCGCGGCGGTAACTGTAATCTGAGAATCCGGCAAAGAGGTGCCTCCAGCAGTGCTAGGACCACAATTTCTGGAAAACTAGGGGAGCTGCTCATCGTATCAGAAGCAGGAATCAAAGCAATGTACTTTGGTAACGTGGCGGTGCCCAACAACGTACGAGGTGTGCACGCTCATGGGTTGTGACTTTTCAGAGGCCGGACACAGGGAGGTGCGCGGCAGAAGAATGCGGACGGGAAGAAGAGCCGGGACGTTCACTAATCCTACACGCCAGCCGCAGCTTCCCGCACCACCGCCTCCGCGCACGCCGCTTCATCGTTCTTCACCAGATTCACCCGGCTGCTCACTTCATATCGCCGCATCAACGCTGGGTCTAAGGGTTTCAGTAGGTCGCTCACCGCGTCCGTCTTCCGAAAGCCGGGGTCGAGCCATAAGTTGTAGGCTTCGTCGGGGAGGATGACGGGCATGCGGTCATGGACATCCTGCAGCAGGGAGTTTGGCGTCGTGGTGATGATGGAGCAGGTCTCGACCAGCAGTCCTTCCGGATTCTTCCACGTCTCCCAGAGTCCGGCGAAGGCGAAGGTCGAGTCGTCGGCCATCGTAAAGCAGAACGGAGTCTTCGACTTGCCATCCTTCTTCCACTCATAAAATCCATCTGCAGGAATCAGGCAACGTCGCTTCTTGAGAGCCTCGCGGAATGAGGGCTTAGTGGCGACCGTCTCAGCGCGGGCATTGATCATCTTGTAGCCGATGCTGGCATGCTTTGCCCACGACGGAATCAACCCCCACCGCATGTGAGAACCGAATCGCTTGGGTTCCTCTGCATGCTGGCGGATGACCTCAATGCTCTGTGTCGGCGCGATGTTGTAGCGCGGCACCCAGTCTTCCTCTGGCTCAATGCCGAAGCGTGCGGCGAGTTTGGAAGCGCGGGTAAGACGGAATCGTCCACACATGGAGAAGCAGTATAGCTGAACCGAGGTCGCGGACATTGTTACTCCGTGGGGTCGTGAGTATTGAAGACCTGCTTCCGAGAAAAGACGCCCTTGGGCTTGTTAGTGGTTCTAGCCGCAGTGGAGCCATCCTTGCGCGTAGTCTCGATCACTGTTCGAGGGAAAAAGATGCCCTTGTTAACTGGCTCACTGCGATGCGTGCGGTCACCTTCCCGATATGTGTCGGCTGTTCGCTTTGGAACGAATATGCCTCGGGTGCCATCGCGTGTCTCACCCACTACTTCACCAGTATCAGTGCGTCTTGCTACAGCAATTCGAGTGGTTGTGAAGATTCCTTTGTCGGTCATCTGCACTTCCGCAACCACCTCGCCAGTCTTTCTTGAGCGCACGACAGCGACCTTATCTGTGAAGACAATTCCACGCTTTTCGATTGTTGTTTCCAACGCAAATGGAAACTCATCCTTGAGTGCGCCAATTGCCCCCTTTATGAGGAGGGCGTCATGCTTGCATTCTTCACACCGAGTTGGAAGTTCCCAGCCGTGTTCTTTGCACTTAAGCTGAAACCCCGTAGTCAACTCAAACGACTTGCCACACTGAATGCATGAAACAGACTTCGTCGCGAATGTATCTTTGCATTCCTTGCAATAACGAGGCTCTTTATCCCAGTCGCGACAGGCTTTGAATGCGCGGTGGCAAACCTTGCAAGTGACCTCATACCACTTCTCGCGCTGCCTTTGTGCACAGGACTTGCACAGTTTGGGAGGGTTATCCCAATCGCGGTGAACGGGAATCGCGGTGTGGCAGGAGGCGCAATATACATCGTGCCACTCAGCAGCCTTCCGTTCTTTGCAGGACTTACACAGCTTGGGTGGGTGGTCCCAGTCACAGTGAACCGGAATTGCGGTGCCACAGGACGCGCAGTGCACGTCATGCCACTCCGCAGCCTTGCGTGCCTTGCAGAGCTTGCACAGTTTGGGAGGATTATCCCAATCGCGGTGAACGGGAATTGCTGTGCCACAGGAAGCGCAGCGCACGTCGTGCCACTCCGCAGCCTTGCGTGCCTTGCAGTTCTTACACAGCTTGGGTGGGTGGTCCCAGTCACGGTGCACCGGAATCGTGGTACCACACGACTCACAATAGACGTCATACCATTGCGCTGCCTTTTGTTCCCGACACGATTTGCAAATTCGGGGCGGATTGTCCCAGTCCTCACAAACCCTGATCTCATCGCCGCAACATTCACACGAGACGCTGTACCAGTTAGCCATGGGCACTCCCTGTGGCCGAAAAGTATACCAGAGGCGCTGCTCCAAACTACTGAGGGGATTGGGGCGATCTCCCGTGCCAAGCAGCGTGTTTGCAGCCCCCTTATAAACAGCAACGGTTCTCGACTCTCCCCAACAGACGGTTGTAGCGTGAGCGGGCGGAACCGGGGGCTTGCGTCCGAGGCACATTCCGAGGCTGTCCTGCGGTGTGGAATGATGGAGGCGGAAAAAGTTTGCATGTTCGCTATTTGTTCGCCTACTATGGGTCGCGTGGAATACTCTCCGGGAGCAACGAAAAAAGACGGCAGGATTCTCGTGCTGGCCGCTGCGATCATCACTGGGTTGCGACTGGCCCGTGACCCGAGAGCGGGGAGTAAGACGGAGCGCATCATCGACGCCGTCGAGGATGGCATCTTTCTGGCCAACCAGATTTACGAGAAGGCTCTGCTGAGGTACGGGCAGGGGAATATCGGTTTCAAGTGGTGATGCATGCTCTGTGCAACGATTCCGTCATTGCCGACCCAGTCTCGCATTGACTATCGGAGGCTGTGCAGGTCTGCGAGTGCGGGCTCGATTTATGAACTGATGGCTGACCTGCGCGTTCGACTTCCTGCGCATTGGCAGCGAGTGTACACGGCTGCGGCTTCGCACACCCCAAACATCATCCACGTCGAGTACGGGACGTTCGATTACATCTGCGACTCCTATTCTGGGATGGAGGAACTGGGCGAGGTTGCATTCGACCAGAGAGTGCGAGACCGCGTCGTCGGAGTTCTGGGACTCTCTCTACCGATGCGCGGTCGTCGGCGTGGCTCGTTGCCGAAGGATTGGGTGGAGCATCCTGAAGAGTGCGATAGCAATGGTCGTGATAAGGGGCACTTCATCGCCCACGCTATCGGGGGCGGGCTCGACATGAACGTCTTCTCGCAAGCGCGTGACTTGAACCGAGGAATATCGGAACAAGGGAAGGTCTATCGTCTGATGGAGAGGTACTGCTACGACAACGCTGGAACATTCTGCTTTTCTCGCCCGGTCTACGACGATGCGACCAGTATTCCCCGGTGGGTGGAGTTCGGATTGCTTCGAGACGACGCCAGTCTTTGGGTTGAGGTCTTCGAGAACTGACTGAGGAAGGGACATCTGCTCACGGACGCACCACCACGAGATCGACACCGGGCTGGCTTTGACCAGAGCGACCGGAACAAGACTCTCGACCTTCCGTGTGACCCGCTTCTGACTACCATCGCGGCTGCAATCCAGTCCGCGATGGAGACGGGGAAAGCCGCCGACGTCGGGCGACCATGTGCGGAGTTCCTTGTCCGCGCAGCAGAGTTCTACAAGGTGCCACCGTGCGGCATCCGTGTGCTTGCCGCCCGACCGCTGCGCGTCCGCGAGAACTGGACGACCGAACTGTTCGGAGACTATGACCCCGGCACTATGAATATCCGGCTGTGGATGCGAACGGCAGTGCGCAAGGAAGTCACATCCTACGGAACATTTCTGAGCACGCTGTGCCACGAGTTCTGTCACCACCTCGATTTTCACCTTTTCAAGTTCGAGGATTCGTGGCACACACGCGGGTTCTATGAGCGCACCGCCGTGCTCTATCACCATGCGCGTGGCACGCCGCTGAAGAAGCTGGCATGGGCACCAATGTCGGGTGGACGATGGAGGATTGACTGGCAGCGCACGAGGCGGGGTGCATGATTCACGCTGGAAGTCATCCGAGCGCAACGCAGCACCGTTACAACGGGATGTTTGGCTGGTCGTCTGACGCTATCTTGAACGCATCAACCCCGTAACGAATCGACCCCGCGCTCTCCTGCACCAGTGAGTCAATCTCGCAATTCTGCGTCTTCGAATAGGTGAACCGGAACGAGCTGCAAATGAGGACTCGGTTTATCTCCCATACATCCTGCGGCGATGCGGTTCGAACTGGATATCCCTGAAAGCCAGCGAACAGGCAAGCCTTCGTTGAGAGCGGTAGGATGACAACAACGCCTTCCCGACCAAAGCCATCCCCAACGTAGTAACGACCAAACTTATCGAAACGCAAAGTCATGACAGGGCTGTCGCAGGTGACAAATTCGCAGCCATCTGGTGCCGTCCAGACCTGCCAAGCCTTCGTAAGGAGAAGCTCGGAATACATCGCGGTGCGGTGTTGGAGTCGTTTTACGTAGTCGCTCTTCATTTCAGCCTCCGTCCGAAGCTTCGGGAGGACACGGCCAGACACATCGAGGAGTTCTTCTGTGGATACCGGGCGACCAAAAAGGAAGGAATACCTCTTTATCAATTGCTCACGGTAATCCGCATCTGATTGAATCCGCTTCTGAGTCTCGACCAGCGATTCTTCCCAGAACGCCCGATGGAATTCGAAGGAGGCGACAGAGCGTACAAAGAAAAGCGCCCAGTACTCTGCCATCCGCCGCCGATAGCCTTCTGTCCAGACAAAACAAGGGTTTGGAGAATGTATAAGAACGTCGAGAGCCCGGTCTTCGATCTTTTGTGCCCATGCCTCGGCTGGACGGTCATCGATGGTGCCGTCCGGCAATATCGCTTCGAAACATCCCTTTTCGGTACCTTCGCTCTTCGGCGTACCCGGTCTAGGTTGTTTGTCGCGCTCGTATACCCACAACTTACCATTTCCGCGCTTTGCCGGGGTTGCGAAACGTTGAAGGTATGCTCTCGGCGTCCGGTGTGAACGTATGGGCATTGCAGCTTCAGCCTCGCTTTGAATCTTGACGACGTCATTGGGAGAGAGTGCAATTCCTTGAGTCTCTATATAACGATGTCGTCTCTCCACTTCATGGGGTGCAAAATGATACCGGATTTTCCGCCGAGCTTCGCAGGTCTTCAAGAACTATATCGCGGATTTCAGCCTCGATTCGAATTTCACAGAGAGTCATTCAGGGATTGGTGGGCTCATTATTTACGACAGTGTTCTCTGGAGGATTTTCAAGCATATCTAGCAACACCCGGCGCGTCCGAGATGAGCGAACAGTTGAAGCAGCGGCACTTCTATCGGAGTGCTACATCGTTTTATCGAGCATACGATCTGTTTCTAGCGTTCTTGGCCCTACAAAGAAGCCAGTTCGGCTCGTGGGCTGAGATTACAGGATACTATTCACGGTTCTACTTCATTCAGAGTTTTCTAAATCTGCTTCAGGCAAGCTGGTTCGGCATGGAGGATTCAATTCCACGGGAAGGTCTGGCTAACCCAAATGACCGAAAGTTTTTCGCGTTCAACACAGGCTCGCAGGTAATTTTCCTTCGCGAAAGAGAGTTACTGAATGCGATTGGCCTACGTGACCGTCTCGGTTCTCATGCAATCTGGTGGAAGCTCTACGAGTGTCTGGGAGCACTCGAAACATACCCCCAACTGGAATCGCTCGAATTCGTGCTGTCGAATGGATATTTCAACGTGGAGAAACGCAATGAAGTCAACTACTCTCACGAGTATATTCGAGGCTTTCCTGAACTTGAATGGTTCGATACTGATGTAAGAAACATGATGGGTCACTTTCGCTTCCAGTCACCTCGCTCCGACCGGGATATCACAGATATCAATAGGTTCTTTGAGGATATCCCTGATGAAGATGCTGATGAAGGCGACTTCTACAGCGATGAGGCACAGATGCTCTGGTGTTCAATCGACTGCTACCTCCGGGTATTGCGGGCATTACAAATTCAGCAGAGCTTCATCACACAAGAAAAATTGGAGGCACTAGCCGAGGCGCATCTCCGAAATGTCCTGCCAAGAATGTGCAGTGGAATCATAACTGGAGTCGGCGAAAGTCTGGCTTAGCCGACACGAATTCCAGAGTAGAATTGTCGTGTAATTATTGCGAACGAGATGAGCATGATGCTGCGCAGGAAGTACGTGCGGCAATTAAGGTACTCGGGCGGAGAGCGTTGGCAGTGAATGTCGATGGGTCGGTCGCGGCAGACTCGCCGGATGATCTCCGAGAGGAGGACCAAACCGGAGCCGTCGAAATTGACCGCTGGGAATTCATTTCTCAATCCCACTCAGATTCTGTCCTTCCCCGCGCTCATTCACGTAATTGAGGTCGATTATGGAGAAGCAGTTTTCTCAAAGTGAACTTGAGGCTATTGCATCCGCATTGGGTGACACTTCGGAAGGCTTGACGGGTTCGGAGATCGGCCACCTGCTTGCGACTCTGAAGATGGCCGACCCAACCCCTCAACTAACTAAGTGGAAACGATTGCACAACGCATTCGTTGAACGCCAGAACTATAGCCATAATCGCCGCGCAATTATGGAATTCATCCGGCAAGCCATGAAACCGGAGAGGTACACCAAGTGCCCCGAACGGTTTGAGTCAATGCGTGAATATCTCAATCGCTCCCTTGCCTTTTCCGCTTTAGCCGTCGATGCCGCAGGTCAGATTTACGCCGTAGACCGCGCTGAGACACTTTCTGAGGCGCAGCGCCGTGCGGATGAGCTTCGGGCCGATTTAACGACACGAGGGGTGCATCCTGATGTATTGCGTTTTTGCCGTGCAGAACTCGTCGCCGACAATTACTTTCACGCTGTGCTTGAGGCAACAAAGAGCATTGCTGATAAGCTTCGCGTGAAATCCGGCATGAGTGAAGATGGTGCGAAACTGGTAGACGCAACGCTTTGCGGGTCTGCCCCCCGGCTGGCCATCAATGACATGACGACCGACAGCCAGCGAAGCGAACAGAGCGGCTTTGCAAATCTCGTAAAGGGAGTCTTCGGAATGTTTAGAAATCCGACAGCTCATGAGGCTCGTGTTCTATGGGTAATGAGCAAGGAGGACGCCGAGGACATCCTATCGATTGCATCACTGATTCACCGACGGCTTGACGCTAGCTCGAACCCTTGAAGAATGGCTCAATGATAAATGAGGTGTGGTTCGCGCCATGCTGAAGAAAAAGCAACATTACGTCTTCAGAGGTCGTGACCATCAACTCCACCGTTGCTGAGTTTGTCCGGCATGAGCGGCTGGCGTGGGACGCTCATTGCAATGGTGTGCATGCGTATCATGCTTGGGGCGGGCGAGTAGAAGGAGTTTGGAGCGGAGTTTCATGGACGCCTGAGGAATCTAAAGTAGAAAGCCCCGAACACCAAGACAATGCCAATATTCACTGCCAGCCGTTCCCAGAATCGGTCTCTGAAGAACGCGACATCCACACCGACTATGACGGCTGCCATCGCCAGCCCGTAAAGCACGACAGCTCCCTGTCTGCCCATCCCAGATTCCTCGCTTAAATTTACGAGATGAAGATATCAGCGGGAAGCTTGAACCGGGCACTCAGTTTCTGAACCTGCTTTAAGGTGAGCTTTCGCTGTCCGGCCAAGAACATTGAGACCGCGCTCTCCGTTCCGAATTGAGGAATCAAATCGCGTTGGGTCAGCCCTTGATGCTCGATGAGGAACTTCACCACTGAAACAGCACCCGCCACTGGAATGGGGTAATGCGTCTGCTCGTAGCGTTCCACCAGCAGGGTGAGCAGCTCGATAGCTTCTAGTTGTGGCGGAGTGGGGTTCTCCAAAGCCGTGAGGTTGAAGAGGGCTTCTGTGTACTGTTCAAGTTCATCGTCATTGTGAATGATACGAGGGGCACCGCGCTCGATCATCTCCACCGGGTTGGCAAGGGCTGCGCTCATTTTGTTCCAAACCTCCTATCCCAGTTAGAGGGATTGTCGTACTCCTTGTGCGTCAGAAAAGACCTGATGTAGACGTGCCCATGGGTACCTGCCTTTGCATAATGGATGACGGTGACGAGCCGGAACCGATTCCGCCGAATGTTGAACACCACATATCCGTTAACGTTGTCGGCGTCCTTGAAGGTCCTGCTGACTTCCAGAAAGTTGTGCCACCGAGCAGCTTCAACGATACGTGTCCACGCTTCGATCTCGTCCGCTGCGCTGGGATGCTGCTTGACTGCATCGCTCAGATGCTTGCGGGTGACGATATGCACCCACCTACACTACTTCACGATTCGTGAAGTAGTCAATGGCATTTGGTTGAACGTCTGAACTGGAGGCTGGGTATAAACCTAAAGGTGAGGAGATATCCGGGCGGTCTGTATTGCTGAAAGGCAAGCGCGGTACGCACTCGGCTCCTTCCTACTACTTCCTACTATTTCATGTTAGATTAGCTGCCATACAGTGCGTTTTGTGCCTGTATATGCGGCCTGATGCGGGATTCCGTAAAAAGCGGCAGGAAGTTGAAAACGGGAAAGTTAGCTTGTAAGTTGTTTGATTCTAATAAGATGCATAAAATTGAGGGCTGAAATCCCCCTCTCTCCGCCAGTAGTTTTCCTTCCTTTGTAAAAGCCCCTTAAAAATCAATGATTTCGGAGCTAAGGCAAAGCAGACCAAGAGCTTGCCTTTCTGCGCGTTTCCAGCCCGAACCAGTGCTTTCCAGTCCTCGCCAGCCCCTTCGGGAAGGAAATTGGTACTTTTGGTACTCGGGAAGGTGCTTCCAGCGGGAAGCGTTATTGCGTCGCGCGAGCGATATTCGTCGCAGCATTCGGGTGCTTGTTCAGCACCAGAGGAATTGGTGCCGGATGAGCACCAAAGGGGTTGAGTCTACACGCCGGCATCAACGGTCGGCCTCGACTACCTCACGTTTTGTGAAGTAGTGCAGACGAGTGCATATCGTCACCCGCAAGCACCTGCGTGATGCCATGGAACGACATCCGAGTGCGGCGGATAAGATTGAGGCGAGCGATGGGATTCCTCAACATCGCGTAAAGGCGCGACAGCCCCAGCATCGCAGCCGGGGCATTTGTTCTTCCCCGGCCCAGGCCAACGCTCAGTCGCGAGTCACCTTTTCCAACAGGTACAGGTAGGAGCGGTACACCTCTTCGGTTGAGCGGGTCATGCCAATCTCGCAGGTACGGCTGCTGGAGTAACAGCCGTCATGTTTGTGAGCTTTGATCTCAGCCGCCTCGCCGGTGGTGGCCGATGCGGTGAGTTCCGGGTACAGGAAGCCGCGGTCTCCGGCAAAGGCGCAGCAGCCGAGGCTGGGGGGAATGAAGACTTCGCCGCTGCACTTGCGCGCAATGGCTTCCAGCTTCGGGGTCAGGCCCATCTTGACGGCGGAGCAGACCGGATGCAAGGTGACCGATCTTTCGGGATGGTTCACCTTGAGGCTTGGCAGCAACTGGTCGTAGACAAACGAAATGCTATCCACGATGGTAAGCCGGTCGAAGCGCTGCTGGTTTTCCGGCGTAAGAAATTCGCGCGCATGGAGCAGTCCATACGTGCACGGACTGGTATCGACGAGGATCGGCAGCGTGCCTTCCGCAGACCAGATCCAGAAATTCCCGATGACGCGGTTCAGCATGACATCGCGCGCCTCCTCAAAGCCCTTGGAGGAGTACGGGGTGCCGCAGCAGTTTCCGGCAACGTTCTCGGGAATCCAGATGGGGACACCGGCGCGTTGGGCCACGGCAACAGTCGCCTGCATCAGAGACATTTCACTGGACTCACCAGGAAGATGGCCCATGACTCGCGAGATGCACGAAGGGTAATACACCGCTTTGGCGGCGGCGCGTCCGGTGGGCGGAATGCCTCCCTTGGTCGCGTGTGGCATGCCGGAACTCCACAGCGGCATGTTGGGGCCAATCATCTTGCGCATCCTTCGAGTGATCGCCTGCACGCCCTCGACCCCCAGGACGCGCTCGGCGAGATGCGCGGCGCGCAGGCCGAGCCGGATGAGGCTCTCCGTCAGCGCGAAATGATCCACCGTGAGCCGGGCGACGCGCTTGGCGCCTGGCGAATGGCGCAGAGCACGGAAGCGCTTCACCAGCGTTCCGGTATCAATGTTGACCGGGCAAGTGGTGGCGCAGAGTCCGTCGGTGGCGCAGGTATCCAGCACCATGTAGGGAAAATCGCGTTCCAGTTGCTCGGATAATTCACTGCCTCCGAGTTGCTGCTGGCGCGCGATTTCACGCCGGACGACGATGCGCTGACGCGGAGTGAGGGTAAGGTCGCGGCTGGGGCAGCGGGGCTCGCAATAGCCGCACTCGATGCACTTGTCGATCTCCGGCTCGACCGTGGGCAGTTGTTTCAAGTCGTGCAGATGTGCGTGCGGATCGGAGTTGATGATGACGCCGGGATTGAGCAGGCCGGTGGGATCGGCCAGGGACTTGACCGTCCGCATGATCTGGTAGGCCTCGGCTCCCCACTCGGTTTCGACGAAGGGCGCCATGTTTCTCCCGGTTCCATGCTCGGCCTTCAGGGCGCCATCGAAGCGGTTGACCACCAGTTCCACCACGTCGTCGATGAAGCGCGAATACTGGTCGATGGCGCGCTGATCGTTGAACGACTGGGTGATGACGAAGTGAAGGTTGCCGTCCTTGGCGTGTCCGAAGATGATTCCGCTCTCATAACCGTGGCGGCGGAACAGACCATTCAAATCCTGCGCGGCGGGCGCGAGGTGCTCGATGGGGAAGGCGACGTCTTCGATGATGACCGTGGTGCCGCTGTTACGGACCGAGCCAACGGAGGGAAACATCCCGGCGCGAATCTTCCACAGTGCAGCCTGCTCCGAAGCGACGTGACTGAAATGCGCCGGCTCCAACAGTTTGAGGCGCGAGGTCGAGTCGGCGGCCAGGGCCTCGAGCTCCGCGCGTTCGGACTCCAGCGCAGACTGGAACTCCACCAGCAATCCAGCCGCGCCATCCCCGAGAGTTTGAATCACGGCAGGCGTGCCTGCCTGATGTTCAACGGAGCGGAGTGAGGCGCGATCCATGATCTCAAGCGCCTTGGCGCCGGCCTGACGCAACGGCACAATGGATTCCGAGGCGGCATAGAGATCGGGGAACAGCAGCAGGCCCGTGTACTTTACCGGCAGGTCGGGCACGGTATTCAACACCGCCTCGGAGATGAAAGCCAGGGTGCCCTCGGCGCCGATCAGCAGATGGGCAAAGATATCGACGGCGCGCTCGAAGTCGAGGAAGGCGTTGATGCTGTATCCGGTGGTGTTCTTGGTGCGGTACTTGCGGCGAATGCGTTCGCTGAGAGGCGTGTCGCTCCCGATGCGCGACTTGAGCTCAAGAATGCCACGCGCCAGTGCTGGTTCGAGGGCAAAGAACTGTTCCTCGGCGTCTGCATCGCCGGTGTTGATGGCGGTGCCGGAGGGCAGCAAAAATCGCAGCGCGGCAAGCGTGTGGTAGGCGTTCTGTTCTACTCCGCAGCACATGCCGCTGGAGTTATTGGAGAGAATGCCGCCCAGAGTGCAGGTCGCGATGGAGGCCGGATCGGGACCGATCTTGGCGCCGTAGGGTATCAGTGCGCGATTGGCGCTGCTTCCGATGGCTCCGGGCTGAACCCGGATTTTGCGGCCGCTTTCCAGCACCTCAAGTGCGCGGAAGTTGCGCGCAACCTCAACCAGCAGACCGTCGGAGATGGACTGTCCGGAGAGACTGGTGCCGGCGGCGCGAAAGGTGATGGGAAGCGAGTGCTCGTGGCTGAACCGGAACAGACGCGCCACTTCCTGCTCATTGCCTGCCTGCACCACGGCCTTGGGAATAAGCCGGTAAAAGCTGGCATCCGAAGCGTAGGCGATGAGGTCAATGGGGCGCCCAAGAATGCGCCGCGCTTCGACGATTTGCGACAGCATGGGGATGAGCTGTTCCGATGAGTACTTCGGTTGTTCCACTGCGATTACGGCGTTCATTGCAGGCTCCTGGCCAGTCGCTGCGCGGAGTGCTCCACCTTGATCTCCGAGCTCCGTTTGTCGAGGCCGCCGCGAATCTGCATGACGCAGCCGGGGCAATCGATGAGCACCAGCGGCGTACCGGTCTTCTCGATGTTTGCCAGCTTGCGCTCGAGGATCGGCGCAGAAAGCTCCGGCAGTTTGAGTGAGTAGGAGCCGCTCATTCCGCAGCACATGTCGGACTCCTGCATCTCCACCAATTCGTGTCCGGCCCGCTGCATTAATTCGCGAGGCGCCTGTTCTGCCCGCAGCGTGCGCTTGAGGTGGCAGGAGTCGTGATAGGTGAACTTCATCGGCTCAACGCCCGGCTTGAAATGGAGCCGTCCCTGCTCTACAAGCTGGCGGGCAAGGGTTGAGAAATCCACGACTTTGTCCGCCAGCTGGCGCGCGGCTGGCAGTTCCTCGCTTCGGCCAACGGCTTCGAGATTGGCGAGAAAGTCCTGCTTGAGCGCGACGGTACAAGTGGGGCAGGCGGAGACCACGTAGTCCACGTCTTCCGCGAGCATGGCGCGAATGTTGTCGGCGGCATTCTGGGCGGCCACTTCGTAGGCTCCGCTGTAACGTGCGGGAGCGCCGCAGCAGGTCTGGCCCTCGGGGAAGATCACCTCGATTCCAGCCTTGTTGAGCACCTCGACGACCGACTCACCAATCTCCGGATAGGCAAAATCCACCAGGCATCCTGCGAAAAACGCGGCCTTCTCCCTGCATTTCGGCTGCTCGATCTTCTTCACGCTATCGCGCAAGGGCTCGTCCGCAATGGCGGGCAGGGAACGGAACTCGGTCATGCTGCCCAGGAACATCGGCAAGTGGCGGATGAATCCCTGCCGGGCAAACGGCTTTTGTCCGATCGACGCGGCGCGCAGCATGGCGTGGAACATGCGCCGGTTGTTGACCACGGAGAAGATCGCCTTCTGCACCATGGGCTGCCCTTTTTCGATGGCGAGGCGGCGGCGCAGTTCAAGAATAAGATCGGGAATATCGATTTTACCGGGGCAGACCTCGGTGCAGTTGCCGCACTGGATGCAAAGGCTCTGGATGTCGTCGGATTCTTTCAGTGCGTCAAACCATGCGGTGAGGATCGTGCCGATGCCTCCGGTGTAAACCTTGCCGAAGACGTGTCCGCCAACGAGTCGGAAGACCGGACAGACGTTCAGGCACGACGCGCAGCGGACGCATTGCAGCGCCTGCTTGAAGCGCGGATCGTGCGCCATCTCGTTCCGCCGGTTGTCCATCAGGATGATGTGCAGCTCTTTCGGCGTTCCGTCGGTATTGGGCACGGGACCGCTGATGATGGAAACATAGCTTGTCAGCAGTTGTCCCGTGGCACTCTTAGGCAGTGCCGTGAGGATCGGCGCGATGTCTTGAAAGTGCTCGATCAGTTTTTCGAGTCCCACGATCGCCACATGAATCCTCGGCAGGGTCGTCACCAGCCGCGCGTTGCCTTCATTGGTCACGATGACGATGCTGCCGGTCTCGGCCACGGCAATGTTCGCACCGGTGATGCCCATGTCGGCATTGAGAAACATCGGGCGCAGTTTGCCTCGGGCAAACTTGACCAGCTCGGGAATATCCGGCTGCTGGCCTTCCTCGATATTTTTGCTGAATACCGCGGCCACATCCTCTTTCGTCATGTGGACGGCGGGCATCACCATGTGCGAGGGGCGCTGGTGGGCCAGTTGAATGATCCACTCGCCCAGGTCGCTCTCCGTCACCTGAATGCCGGCGTTTTCCAGATGCTGGTTGAGGTGAATCTCCTCCGATGCCATCGATTTTGATTTGATGATGCTTTTGACGCCGCGCTCCCTGGCAAGCCGGAGAATGTAGTCGTTCACCTCCCGAGGATCGCTGGTGCGGAAGACCCTGGTACCGCGCGCCTCGGCGGCGTTGGCGAATTGTTCCGCCAGTTCATCGAAGTGCGACGCGGCGGAGGACTTGATGCCGGCGATCTGCGTGCGCACTGCTTCAAAGTCGATGCCTTCGTAGGCCTTGGCGCGGCTCACACGATAGGCGTCGGAAAACCTGCCCAGCGCTCCGGAGAGATTCGGATTGGCGAGCGCGTCGAGAATGGACTGCCTGAATTCTTTCTTCACGCCGCCACCTCCAGGTCGTCCACCATAACAATAATGAGCCGTGCGGGACCGTGCACTCCGATGGTGAGCACGCGCTCGATGTCGGCCGTGCGGCTGGGCCCGGTGATGAACGAAAGGTAGGCGGACTGGCGCGGATCCACGCGCCCGAGCAGCGCGGGAATGTCCGGCAGCAGTGCCGCAGTGGAAACCATGGCAATATGCAGCAGCGGCAAGGTGGAAACCAGCCGGGTGTCCACCGCGTCCGCCGTCTGCACCAGCGTGCCGGTGTTGGCCAGCGCCCAATCCATCCGGCTGATGCCCACCTTGGCTTCGGCCGCCAGTTCGCGCGTAACGTCGAACGTCAGGCCCGGTACCGTGCGTCGCAAGCGTTGTCTCTCCGCCTCGCCGATTGAGCGATCGGCCCACACGGCCTGCGAGCCGGGCTTGTCATCCACATCTTCCTCGCGCAACAGGCGGAGGATCAGCTCGAAGGCCAACTCCCTGGTTGCGACCCTCTGAACCTGTGCGCTGACTGCTTCCGCGCGCGTCTTAAAAGATTCAACCATCACGAATGGTTCGCTTGCTACATTCATACAACCCTCATGCCGGCGGACGGCTGGCGCCGTCCGCCCTGCCGCCTGCTCTTTGCCTTGCAGCGATTCACCGCGGCAAGGCTGCGGGCCCGCTGCCTAATGAACCACCAGTTGCGTGAACGGATACGCGTAGGCCATCAAAAATATGAACGCGCCAACCAGGGCCGCCAGGGCCAGTGAATGCAAAAAGACGTAGCGCAGAATCTCGCCCTCGTGTCCGTACCACTGCGTAGCCGTGGACGCCACCACGATGCTCTGCGCGTCGATCATCTTGCCCATCACGCCTCCGGCGCTGTTGGCAGACGCCATCAGCACCGGAGAAACATTCACCTGTTGCGCGGTGATCTTCTGCAAACTGCCAAACAGAACGTTGGAAGAGGTATCCGAACCGGTGAGCGCCACGCCCAGCCAGCCCAGCAGCGTGCCGAAGAACGGATAGAAATGCCCGGTGCGAGCGAACGCCAGTCCCATCGTCGCGTCCAGGCCGGAGTAGCGTGTGAGCATGCCCACCCCCAGCATGGCCGCAATGGTCAGCAGTGAGAACCTCACTTTCACGATCGTCATAAGAAAGATGGACCCGATCTTTCCCACTCCCTGGCCCATGATGAGTCCCGAGAGGATGGCGGCAATCAGGATTCCGGTTCCGGTGGCGCTGAGCCAGTTCAGGCCGAAGACTGCGCCCTCTTTCGTCGGCTTCGGCACCACGGGTTGCACGCGTTCGACAAGATTGTGCAGGCTCGTTACCGGAAACTGAGGATTGGTGATCTGGCTCGGCTTGGTGGACCAGCTTGCGGTGGAGGGGAAGACCTTTTCCGGTGTGTTCATCCACAGTTTTCCGGTCTGCGTGCCCCACACAAAGACGATGATGCTGAGGATGGCCCACGGAATCCAGGCCTGCGTAATCTGGCTGCGCGAGTACGTCGGCTTCACCACTCCGTTGGAGGCGTCTTCCTGTTCTGCCTCCTCCTGACCGTCGAACTTCCAGATGCGCTTGGGATGCCAGATCAGCAGAAAACCGATCAGGCAAATCATGGAGACCACCGAGGCCACCACGTTGACGACCCAGGGGCCGTGCATATTCGAGACCAGGAGTTGGGGAATGGCGAAGGAGACGCCGGCCACCAGAATCGCCGGCCAGACCTCCAGCATGCCGCTGAAGCCGGCAAAGGCCCAGATCAGCCAGAAGGGAACCAGAATACAGAACGGGGCCAGAATGCGGCCCGTCATCGAGGCGAGGACCATTTCGCTGATGCCGGTGACCTTGGAGAGCGCGATGATCGGAGTGCCCAGGGCTCCGAAGGCGACCGGCGCGGTGTTGGCGATGAGCGAGAGCCCCGACGCCTGCAGCGGTTTGAAGCCCAGTCCAATCAGCAACGCCGCCGTGACGGCGACGGGAGTGCCGAAGCCCGCCGCACCTTCAAAGAACGCTCCGAAGCAGAAGGCAATCAGCAGCAGTTGCAGGCGGCGGTCCTTGGTGATTCCAGTCAGGCTGTGCTGCAGCACGGTGAAGCGCCCGGACTCAACCGTCAGCTGGTACATGAAGATGACGTTGAGCACGATCCAGCCGATGGGAAACAGCCCATAGCCAGCGCCGAAAACCGCGGTGGAAGCCGCCAGCCGCGCCGGCATGTGGAATCCGAAGATCGCGGTCAGCAGTGCGGCCGCTAATCCGGCCAGCGCGGCATAGTGTGCCTTGACGTGGCCGAGCGCCAGAGAGCCGAGCAGCACAACCACGGGAATCGCAGCAACCAGCGCGGAAAGCAGCCAGTGCCCGGTCGGGTTGTAGTTCTGCTGCCAGGGCGCGGACAGCGGCTGCACTCGAAGAATGACGACTGCGGCGATCACGCCGGCTGCCACCACCAGGGCCGATGCGAAATAGTTGGGACTGGGTGGAGAAGTTGGCTTCGGGGGCTGGCTTACAGGTGCGGAAGCGGTACGGGCGCTCAAGTGGAACCTCCATCGCAGGCCATGGGATCGGGCCGGTCAGTTTTACCCTTTTTCCCCACGCGCCGCGGTCGCGGCGTGTACGTACTTGGCATTGAGTGGAGAGACTGTACTATGCATCAGCTTGTCTGACAAGCTGAAAGTACGATTGACCAAACGTTTTTTTTTGCCTATCCTGACCTTCTTGAAGTCCATGTCTTCCAAATTATTGAAGAGTCTCGATCCGGTCTCCCGAACTACTTTAAGCGAACAAGTGGCGAAGCGCCTGGCCGCCCGAATCACTGCCGGCGATTGGCAGCCCGGGGCCAAGCTCCCCTCCGAAGCAGAGCTCTGCAAGGCCTTCGGCGTCGGCCGCTCCAGCTTGCGGGAGGCACTGACCTCGCTGGCCTTCATTGGACTGATTCGCATGCGCGCGGGTGGCGGAAGTTATGTGGCCGAACAGCCTTCCGCCTACCTGACCCGCCCCTGGCTGCATAGCGGAATGCTGAGCAGCGAGAAAGCGCTGGGCGAATTTGTCGAGGCGCGTCTGATCCTCGAAACCGATCTTGCCGGGCTGTGCGCCGAACGCATTACGCAAGCGGAATTGCAAGAGATGGAAGCCCTGGTGGAACGGATGAAACTGGCCATCCAGGACAACGCCGATGAGTTCTGGAAGCTTGACCTGTCGTTCCATCTGCTGATGGGAATCGCGGCAAAAAACGAAGTCCTGAACAATATTCTGAAGGGCGTGCGCGATCAGATGATGGAGTTGATCAGCAAGAGCCTGCTTCTGCGGGAAGGAATGGAACAGGCGGTGCTGCAGCATACCAAGGTCCTGGAGGCGCTCCGCCAGCACAGTCCCGCCAAGGCGCGTGAGGCGATGCGGCATCACCTGCAATCCTTCCAGCGCGGCTATAAAGTCCTCTTTGAGCAACACCTGCTGAACCAGCAGGGTTGATACGGTGGTGGAACTCGCGTTTGAGGAGCATTCGATCCTAACCTCCGGGCAGGTTGGTTAGCGCGCACTCCACTTGTGCGGCTATCGTGCTCTGTTTCGCTCTACCTCTGTAACAAATCCAACGCCGCGGCTGTCATTGCGGTGACGCCGGTCCGAATGGTGGGTTCATAGACTGGGGCAAAGAGCGCGGAGTGGATACCGGGCAATGGAATTCCGGTTTTCTTCGAGGTCGCCAGTTTTTCCGGATCGGCTGCGCCGAGCCAGAAGAAGGTAAATGGTATTTTCCCGTCCAGGCTGAAATATCCGACGTCTTCACTGCCCATGACCGGCGTGGCTGCTTCCACGTTAGCCGCGCCAAGAGCCCGCTCGGCAGCACGGCGGACTCGCTCCGTCAAAGCCGCATCGTTGATGGTCGGCACGGTCGACTCAAACACGGTTACCTCCGGCATGCGGTCGGGCGCAACTCCGTAGGCCGTGGCTACACCGTCCGCCGTTCGCTTCACGCCGTCCAGCAGTTTTTGGCGAACCTCCTCGGAGTAGGCCCGCAGCGAGAGGCCCAGGACAGCATCATCGGGGATGATGTTGTTCTTCGTTCCCGCGTGGAAAGTTCCTACGGTCAACACCGCCGGCTCAAGCGTTGAGATCTGGCGGCTCACCACGGTCTGCACCAGCATCACAAACTCCGCGGCCATCACGATGGGGTCTTTGCCGCTCGAAGGCTTCGATCCGTGAGCACCGATGCCATGGAACACTGCCTTCACGCTGGTGGCGCTCGCCAGCATCGGCCCGGGACGGATCGCGATGTGCCCTGCCTCGTAATCGTTTGTGTCGTGCTGAGCGAGGATGTAATCCGGCTTGGGGAAGCGATCGTAAATACCATCCGCCAGCATTGCCTTCGCGCCGTCGATCGTCTCCTCTGCGGGTTCGCCAACCAGTTCGACGGAGCCATGCCATTGGTCTTTGTTCGCCGCCAGCTCATGCGCCACGCCCAGCAGCACCGTCATGTGGATGTCGTGGCCGCACGCGTGCATCACGCCAACGTCCTGCTTTTCTGCATTCTGCGAGCGCGCGTGGCTGGCATAGTCGAGGCCGGTGGCTTCGGTGACCGGGAGCGCATCCATGTCCGTGCGGATCAGCACCACCGGACCGGCACCGTTCTTGAGGATGCCGACAATTCCGAATGCCGCCGAGCCATCGGCGTATTTGCCGACATGTTCCGTCACCTCATAGCCTGCCGTGCGCAGCTCCCCGGCAAGATAGGCCGAAGTCTGCCGCTCCTGATGCGAAAGTTCCGGGTGCTGGTGGAGCTGCTTATAGGCGGTGATCAGCTCCGGCATCTGCCGGTCGATCTGCGTATTTAGCGCGGCCGGTGCTACTCCCGTCTGCGCGCCAGCGGGGAGAGTTAAGAAGAGAATCAAAAGACAGGTTGCGGAAACGACCGTTCGGACAGAATCCATATCCTGACGGTATAGCACATTTGTGGATGCCTCAGTTTTTAGGATCGGACGCCAGCAGGATGATTTTACCGATGCCGCCCTTTTGCGCCAGCACCTGCGCCCCGGCCGCATCGCGCAGAGGAAGCCGGCGGCCGATCGGCAAAACGAACTTGCCATCGCGCACATCGTCGGCAAATTCACGTACCTTGGATGGATCGGGCTGGGCATAGACGCGCGAGATCTTTACGGTGGGGTTCAACTCTGCCGTGCCTTCGGGGAGTACGGAGGCGTATCCGAAACAGCCTCCCGGTTTCACCCTGGCGATCAACTTCGCGGCCACTTCGCCGCCGACCGTATCGGCGATTGCATCCACGCGGGCGAGCTTGGCAATCGCGTCGTCGTCATCAATTGCCACCACGCCAGAGACGCCCAGGGAGCGAGCGTCCGCGAGTTGCGATGTGCGAACGCCGGCGATCACCTGCGCACCCAACTTCTTCGCCGTGTGCACCGCGGCGCGCCCCACGCTGCCCACGGCTCCCGTCACCACCACGGTCTGTCCCTTCTGCACGTTGGTTGCAAGGCGCACCAGCTGGTCTCCCGTCAAGGAAACCAGCGGAATCGCCGCGGCATCCACCAGGTCCACTCCGTCGGGCAGGTGCGTCAGGTTCGATTCGGGCACGGCTACCAGCTCGGCATAGGCTGCATTAGTCAATGCGAACACTCGTTCCCCGGGCTTGAAGTGTCTTACATTGGCGCCCACTGCGCGCACCACGCCGCTTACATCGCGGCCAAGAACGGCGGGGAAGGTCAACGGAAAATCCTTCTGCCTTGCGCCCGAGCGAACCTTCCAGTCGATCGGATTCACGCTCGTAGCAGCCGCCGCAATCAAAACCGTGTCTCCGCTCACCTGCGGATCAGGAACGTTGTCTTCGTACTTCAGCACCTCAGGACCGCCATACTCATGCAGCACAACTGCCTTCATCGCGTTTCTCCCGCGCCGGCCGCGAACCTCGCTGGCATCATCTTTTCCATTAGATGCGCACCCGCCAGCCTGGTTGGTGCCTCCGGAGCGAGCAGCCTCTCAATCTCATCCTGAGTTTTGTTTCTTTCCCCGGCATTTGCGATCAAAATAGATGGATGAAGCGCTCCGGCACCGCCGATCTACCTCTCCACGGAGGCCGCGTGCCGGCGTGGCTCGGCGAACGCATGACCAAACTCGGCACTGCGATCGTCGAGAACGTTGTGGCCACATACGGGCCTTCCGAATTTCTTACCCGGCTGAGCGATCCCTTCTGGTTCCAATCCCTGGGCTGCGTGATGGGGATGGACTGGCACTCTTCGGGCATTACAACTTCCGTGATGGGAGCATTGAAGCGTGGAATCAATCCGCGTTCCTCCGATCTCGGCGTCTGCATCTGCGGCGGCCGTGGACGCCACTCCCAACGCACACCCGATGAACTGCGCGCCTGTGCCAGCCGGACCGGACTGGACGGCGATGTGCTGGCACGCACCAGCCGTCTTACGGCCCGTGTCGATAACAACGCGATCGGCGACGGATTCCAGCTCTACCTGCATTCCTTTGTTGTCAGCACATCCGGCGAATGGGCCGTTGTTCAGCAGGGCATGAATCCTTCCAGCCGTCTCGCCCGCCGTTACCATTGGCACTCGGCAGAGGTCCGTGACTTCACGTCGAACCCGCACAGCGCAATTCTTGGCCAGCCCCAGGGAATGATTCTTAACCTGGTCGATGCGCGTGCGGCACACGCCCAATGGGCTTTGCTGAACATCGTCGAGCAGCCCATCGCTTCCTCCCTTGCGGAGGTCCGCAAGCTTACGATGCCCGGCCATCACGACGTCCGCCCGCAGGATGTCGATCTCAAGCGACTGGGCGCCGTACTCGCAGTTGCGCACGAACGGGAGCTGCGAGATTTTGCTTCCTTACTGCTGGTCGAAGGGCTTGGACCGCGGACGCTGCAGTCGCTGGCCCTGATCGCCGAGGTTGTGCACGGCGCACCCAGCCGCTTTTCAGACCCCGCGCGATTTTCCTTCGCGCATGGCGGCAAGGACGGCCATCCGTTTCCCGTACCGCTGAAAACGTATGATGAGTCCATCGCGGTTCTGCGCCGGGCACTCGATGCTGCCAAGCTCGGCCACACGGAGAAACTGGAAGGTTTCCGCCGTCTGGATGGTCTCACCCGTGCAGTGGAAGAACAGCGCCAGCCTCTGGCAGACTTCAGCGCTGCCATCGCTCGCGAACGCGAGATCTCGGCCTCCCTCGGTGGCCGCACCGTTTTTGATCGCGATTCGCGTTCGCCGAAGAAGACAGCGGCCAAGCGCTCCCCGCAACCCTCCCTGTTCGCGGAATACGATGGCGTTGAGTGAATCCGCTCAAGCGTAGAGAGTAACGGTCATGCCCGGGACTCGCTGTTTAGGAATCCCCGGCTGGCAGGGCTTCTTCAATCACCGACCAGGGCCCACCTTGAACTACGAGATACTTCAGGTAAAGTTCGGCTGCTGGGCGATCTGCGGATGCGAGGAGGGTTCGAGCCGCATCCTGGACGCGCTCTTTCGGCAGGGAGTCGAGGTCAAAGCTTTCCTCGATGATTCCAGCGGAATGCGGAATTCCCAGCAAATCAAGATAGCTCACAATCGTCGCAAGATGATCGTGGAGCAGATACTCCTGCAGCAGATTGTTCGCTATCGCATCAGGAAGAGCCAGAGTTGCCGCTGTCCAGTTGACCAGGCGCTCAACCGGGGCTCGGCGGACACTAATCTCGCGAACGTTTTTTGCTTTCGCCAGAGCGGCAAAGAGGAACTGTTTCTGTTCTTTCGTTGGTTCCGCCCAAAATACCTTGCTGGCGGAGACTCTAATTTCATTCGGCAATTGTCGCCAAATACGGTTTGCAGAAAGTTGCATGAGCGAGCCTCACTTACAGTCAATCTCAGGTTCCATCTACGATCATAACGGCTGCGCGAAAACAATGTCTTGCTCCCGATATGCGCCGGAGGCCCCAGACTGCACTTACGCATGACGGCGGCCAGACTCATGGACCGGTCGTAAAGTGCTCAGCACAACCAGTCCCGAGAGCAGCCCCGCACGCAGTCCCCTCTTTTACTCAGAAGAAAAGCGTGGATGAAGTGTTTAGGAACCGTTTAGAGACTTTTTATTTTTGCTTTAGAGCCGGGGTGGTTTACTTCCCGGGTGGCTTCGGCCGCGGCGGTAACGCAGGGAATTGTCATGGATTCAGTACAACCGGGACTACGACTCGACCGCTACTACGTCGAGAGCGTAATCGCAGAAGGTGGCATGGCCACCATTTTCCGCGGCTGGGACCCGCATTCCGAGCGGACGGTCGCACTCAAGGTTCCCCGCATCGAGGCCGAAAGCGACGTGGTTTTTTACGAGCGCTTCCGGCGTGAGGAGCAAATCGGGCAAACGTTGGAACATCCCGGGATTGTCAAAGTATTCCCCGGCAAGGAGCGCAGCCGGCTTTATATGGTCATGGAGTGGGTCGAGGGAGAGTCCCTACGCGTGCTCCTCTCCCGGCAGCCAAAGCTTCCGCCTGACCGCGCTGTTCGGATCACCCTGCAGATTTGCGACGCCCTCGAATATCTGCACAGCCATGGCGTCATCCACCGCGATCTCAAGCCGGAAAACATCATTGTCGATTCCGGCGATTGCATTAAGCTGATCGACTTCGGCATCGCCGGCAGCGCCGGTGCCAGGCGCCTCACCTTCGGCAAGTTCTCGCGCTTGATGGGGACGCCCGACTACATCTCGCCGGAGCAAGTCCAGGGAAAGCGCGGCGACGCGCGCAGCGACCTGTTTGCCCTCGGCGTCATGCTCTACGAGATGCTCGCCGGCCAGGCTCCGTTTCGCGGCCCGAATCCGTTGGCGATTATGAACGACCGGCTGCAGAACACTCCCGTGCCTCCATGCGCGATTGACCCGGCGATCTCTTCCCAGCTTCAAGCCGTCGTTCTCCGTGCGCTGGAGCGCGATCCCCAACGGCGCTATGCGACGGCCCGCAACTTCGCCCATGCCCTGGAGCATCCCGAGGAAGTCGATGCGGGCCAGCCTGCGGAATTGTATGAGCGGATCCATCCGCACTTATCCCAGCTGCGAGACGCGATGTTCTTCGCGCCGCTGGCGCTGATCCCTGCTGTCCTGTTTACGCTGCTGATCTACGCTTCAAGGCCCTGAGGCCGCGCGCGTCCGCAGCCACTCCGCTCTCGCCGGATGCCTGCAAGCGGGCGATGCAGGGCGAATGCAAGCCTCCGGACCGGGCAATCTGCGGCGCTTGCCTCAACGGGAGCGGCCGCTCAAGCCGTCATCCAACCCTGGGCAGGTGCTCCGAAACTCCGCAACCGGCAACTCGGATTCATCGCCGCCTCTTTGCGTCCACACATCCTTTTTTTCGCCGGACCGATCTTATCTTGGGGTTCCGCGGCAGCGTCGGTAATCGTCCCTTCACTTCCTGCGGGTTCCGTTGTGCACGTTTCTGCGGCAGGCCGCCGTCTGGGAGAGAGAAAAAATCATCCAGCAGAAAAGCATCCGAATCCATCCGGCGCGCGTATCCGCCAAGCTTAACTCCCACTGACTGAACAGAGACAAACAAGGAGCGCATGATGAGCCATTTGAATAAAGTTATGTACACCGCAAAAGCTCACACCACGGGCGGCCGGGAGGGCGGCATCTCCCGCACCGACGATGGACGGCTGGACGTCAGGCTATCGTTGCCTGGCAGCTCGGAGCCCGGCACCAACCCCGAGCAGCTGTTCGCCGCCGGTTGGTCGGCCTGCTTCCTGTCGGCGATCAAACTGGTCGCCGGCAAAAAAAAGATCACCCTCCCATCGGACGCGGCCATTGACGCCGAAGTGGACTTGGGAACGGAGAACGGCAACTTCGGACTCGCTGCCCGGCTCACTGTCAGCCTGCCAGGCATGGAGCACGAGGCTGCCCAGGCCCTGGTAGAGGCGGCGCACCAGGTGTGTCCGTATTCCCGCGCCACCAGCGGCAACGTCGACGTCACGCTCAACGTGGTGAACGCCGGACTGAGAAAAGCTGGCTAAGTCCGAAGAGCAGCAGAGCAGCACCACTGACGCGAGTAATTGCACGCGTGATTGCGGAGGGCGAAGGTGGTGCTCAAGCATTGGGAAGGAGGTACCCATGAACCGGATCGCTTTCTGGCTGGCCGCAGTTGCCACGGTGGCCGGCGTTGTCGCCTTCACGGCCCCCGCATCCCTACACGCCGATGACGAGGCCGCCCCGGTCTTCGGGATCAAAATTCCACCCGGATTCCGCGACTGGAAGTTGATCTCGGTGGCCCACGAAGCCGGTGGCCTCAACGATCTTCGCGCCGTTCTGGGCAATGATGCGGCGATCAAGGCCTATCGCGAAGGGAAGCTTCCGTTTCCGGACGGGGCAATCATAGCCCGCCTGGCCTGGAGTTACGTCCCGTCGGAGGAAAACAACAAGGTCTTTGGCCGTGAACAGTCGTTCGTTGCCGGATCGCCTACGAACGTTCAGTTCATGGTCAAGGATTCAAGCAAATACGCCTCCACGGGCGGATGGGGGTTCGCTCAATTCAAAGACGGCAAACCTAACGCCGACGCGGCGACGCTCAAAACCTGCTTTCCCTGCCACGTGCCTGTCAAAGCTCGCGACTATGTCTTCACCCGTTATGCACCAAACCCCTAATATCGAGAACCAAATCTTGCATGGACTCGGCTGATCGACGGCAGGGCGGCGATGGCTGTTGGGACAAGTAAGGAGGAAGGAATGGCGAACATGAAAGCGGTGCAGGTGCCCAAGCCGGGGGCGGACTTCGAAGTTGTCGAGCGCGAGCTCCCGGAGCCCGGCCCCGGACAGGTGAGGATTCGCGTGCAAGCCTGTGGAGTCTGCCACAGCGATGTATTCACCAAGGAAGGCCTGTTTCCTGGGATCACGTATCCGCGCGTGCCCGGACACGAGATCGCCGGCGTGATTGACGCAGCCGGCGCCGGAGTGAAGGACTGGAGCCAGGGCGAGCGCGTCGGCGTGGGCTGGCATGGCGGGCAGGATGGTACTTGTCTGGCGTGCCGAAGAGGGGACTTGGTGAACTGCGCCAACGTCAAGGTTTGCGGAATCAGTTACGACGGAGGTTATCAGGAATACATGGTTGCGCCGGTCGAAGCCCTGGCCCATATGCCCGAGTCGCTTGATGCCGCCGAGGCCGCGCCGCTGATGTGCGCGGGACTCACTACGTTCAATGCACTTCGCCATAGCGGTGCGCTGCCGAGCGATCTGGTCGCCATCCAGGGCATCGGCGGGCTCGGCCACCTGGGAATTCAGTTCGCCAAGAAATTCGGATGTCGAGTGGCGGCAATCGGCCGTGGCCCCGAGAATGCCGCGCTGGCCAAAAAGCTTGGCGCGGATGTGTATCTCGACAGCGCCGCCGACGATGCCGCGGCCGAGTTGCGCAAACTCGGCGGCGCGCGCGCGATCCTGGCTACCGCTCCCAGCGGGAAATCGATGTCGGCGCTGATCGGCGGCCTGGGAGTCAACGGCACCCTGGTGGTGGTTGGCGCCTCGATGGACCCGATCGAGGTACCGCCCGTTCTGTTGATTACCGGCAAGAAGCGAATTCAGGGCTGGGTGGCCGGACTCCCGACCGACTCAGAGGACACGCTGCGTTTTGCCGAAATGACCGGCGTCCGCCCCATGATCGAAAAGTACCCGCTGGTGAAGGCCGCCGAAGCCTACGCTCGAATGATGAGCGGAAAAGCTGAATTCCGCGTCGTATTGACCATGTGAGGCGAAACGGCGCTCGCGCGGAATGGAGAGAAACTTATGTCCGGAGCGGCAGCAAAGACACCAAAAACCGTGATCGTCACCGGCGGCTCGCAAGGCATTGGAGCCGGTGCCGTGAACGCCTTTCTGGAGCGCGGCTACAACGTGGTGGCCAGTTCGCGAAAGATCTCTGCGTCGCGCGCGTTCGCGCCGTCGGAGAAACTCGCGTTGGTGGATGGCAACATTGCCGAGGCTGCAACGGCAGCCAAAATCGCCGAAGCCGCCATGAGCCGATTCGGATCGATCGACGCGCTGGTCAACAACGCCGGCACCTATTTATCCAAGCACTTCACCGATTACACCTACGACGATCTGCGGTCTCTGATTTCCGTCAACATCGAAGGCTTTTTCTTCATCAGCCAGCTGGCCATCAAGCAGATGCTGGTTCAGAAGAGCGGCGGAAGCATCGTCAATATTACGACGACGATGGTGGATCACCCGATCGGCGGAATCAACTGCGCGGTTGCCATGATTGTGAAAGGCGGCCTGGCGGCCGTCACGCGCAGCCTGGCGATGGAATACGTGAAGCAGGGCATCCGCGTGAATGCCGTCGCTCCGGGGGTTGTCGATACCCCGATGCACAAGGATGACCCGAAGGATTTTCTCAGGACGCTGCAACCGATGGGGCAGATTTCCTCGGTGCAAGACATGGTGGACGCGATCGTGTATCTGACCGAGGCCGGCCAGGTTACCGGGGAGACGCTGCACGTGGACGGCGGTGCCCACGTTGGCAAATGGTAACGCGCGAAGGCTCTCGACCGGGCGTCGGGCCAAGGAGCGTCCGATGAAGCACCCCACTCTGTATCGCACGGCACAGGTCGATGGGCTCTCCATCTTTTACCGGGAGGCCGGTCCAAAGGACGCGCCGACGCTTGTCTTGCTGCACGGACTTCCCTCGTCGTCGCGGATGTTCGAGCCGCTCTTCGACCGGCTCGCCGATCGCTGTCATCTTGTGGCGCCGGATTACCCAGGCTTCGGACACAGCGACTGGCCGGACCCGAAACAATTCGCGTATACGTTCGATCACTATGCCGAGATCGTGAATCACTTTACCGAAGCGCTCGGCCTCTCGCGCTACACGCTTTCCATGCAGGATTACGGCGGCCCCGTGGGCTTTCGCATGGCCATGACTCATCCGGAACGGATCGAGGCGCTCATCGTGCAGAACGCCGTGGCGCACGACGAAGGACTGGGAGACATATGGAAGCCGCGGCGGGCTTTTTGGAGCGACCGCGCCGCCAACGAAAACACTCTGCGCGCCAATCTCCTGTCGCTAGCCGCGGCGCGGCTGCGCCATGTGGGAAGCGATCCCAATGTGCAACGCTATGATCCGGATCTCTGGACCGATGAATATGCCTTCCTCAACCAGCCCGGCCAAGCCGAGATTCAAAGCAATTTGTTCTACGATTACCGGACCAATGTGGAGGCCTACCCGAAGTGGCAGGCGTGGATGCGCAAGACGCAGCCGCGCCTGTTGGTGATCTGGGGCAGGTATGACCCATCGTTCGACCTCTCGGAGCCGGAGTCCTACCGCCGCGATGTGCCGAATGCTCAGGTTCACATCCTCGACGCCGGTCATTTCGCATTGGACACGGCGGCAGACGAGATCGCGGCATTAGTCCTGGACTTTGTGGCTTCGGCGCGTTCCGGACTTCTGGAGCGGCGCGCCAGCTGAGGCGGAAACGCTACGTCGCGCGAGTGGTACGCGAACCCATTGAAGACCATCGGAACCGTAGTCTAACTTCAATCATTAGAAGAGTTTAATCTTGGTCTGCGGGCGTCCCGGATCACTCCGACCCCGGTTTTGCCGACCAGCGTAGGGGGCTAGCGACATCGTTGGCAAAGGCCCAAGCCGTTCCGATGGCGCGGTGCCGGCCTCCTATCCTAATAAATTTAAAAGTGTTGTGCCTCGGTCCCAAACCATTGCATCTGAATCACTGAAGTTTAGGAATGTTTCACGCACTCGGCGGCGGAAATCGGCGTTGGCACCGTCCCTGGCTTGCGGAGTGCGTAAAGAGGACGAATTGTTCCAAACTCAGGGCCTCACGGTCATTGTGAAATGGCTGGCAGTCGGGGCGATCTCTATCGACGCGGGCCTGGTGGTTTTCATCCTGAGCCGTCGCGCCGCTCACAACCGTTTCTATTCGCGCAAAGACGCCGCGCAAAAACGTTTTACTGTGATCATCGCCGAATGTTTCGCGGGCAGGCTTAGCTCGGAGCGTGCGACCCCGCTGCTGAAGGCTGGCGGACGGCCGGAGCGGGAGGCGGCAAGAACCCTGTTGCTGGGGAGCATCCGGGCAACGACTCAACGGCAAGCAACCGATTTGCTGGTGGCTCTGGGATTCGTTCGGCAATGGGCGGAGCAGGCATTTGGCAAGCGCCGCGCCCAGCAACTGCTGCGCTCCATCACACAAGATGAGGGGATCTCTTCGCCACCGCCAACGCCCCGGCGGCGCCAAAGCGGGCGTCTCCGCCGTTGGCGCGTGTTCTCCATTTCGCGGGCGGTTGCCGTCAGCCGTCTGGGGCGGTTATCGCCAGAGTTCTCCAGCTGCTTTATGCAAGAAGCTTTACGCGACCCGTCGCCCTATGTCGGCCGCATGGCGCTGGCAGCCATTGGGCGCAACTACATCCCAAATGGCCTACCCATCCTGCTGGAAGAACTTCGCCGATCCGTGGACGGCGAAACCGAACTCCCCACACGGTCGATCCAGACTGCTCTGGTGCGGTATCCGGTCTCGGAGCTGCGGCACCTCACACCCTATTTGAAACAAGGCAGCCCGCGCTTCCGCTTCCTGGCGGTCAACAGCATTCGCGAGATGTGCGCCAAGGCGGAATCGCAGCACCCAGGCGGTTTGGAATTTTCGGCCGAACTGCGCCAGTGGTTTCTGGAGGAGGCCGTTCGGGACGAGTCTCCGGATGTGCGCGCCCGCAGTGCCGGTGTGATCGGTCATTTTCACAGTCCGGAAGCCGCGGAGGCTCTGCGATTGCTGATGGAAGACAGCAATGAATTCGTGCGGCTGCACAGCGTGCGGGCCTGCTCCGATCCATACTACTCAGGCATGATCGGAGACACTCTCCGGCGAATTACCGATCAACGCTGGCGGGTGCGCGAGGCAGCGGTGAAAACCGTGGGCAGCTTTCAGGCTACGGGCAGGCAGCAATTGGAACAATACTTTCTCGACACCACGGACCGCTACGCCAGCGAGCAGATTGGCGAAGAACTGCAGCGCAGCGGGACGGCGCTGCAAATTGTCTCGGCGCTCGCCATGCCTGACGGGGAAGGGAGCCGCGCCCGCATGGTCTGCTGCAAGATGGCTGAACTCGGCATGGTTTCTCTCATGGCGGAAGAACTGGCCTCTGACAAGTCGCTCGATCTTCGCAGCCAGCTGTTGGAAGTTCTCAGCGCATCCGAAACGCCGCAGTTCCTCGATGCCTTGCGCTCGATCGTCGCGCACCGGGCGGACCCGCTGAAAATCAAGGCGGAAGTGCTGCTCCGCGCCTACGAAGGCAAAGCCACAGATGCCGAGGAGCGGAAGAACTGAGATGAAAGCCAACGTCTTCCACTTTTTGGAGTACGCAAACGTTGTCTTCCTGGTGTATTTCCTGGCGGCCAATGCCGTGTACACCCTCCTGATGTGTCTGTCGCTTTATGCCGTATCGCTGCACTCGAAATTTGCCGCGGAAAAACCCTACGGCGACATGGCCGATTCGCCCATCACACCGCCCATCACGCTGATCGTGCCCGCCTACAACGAGGAAGGGGCGATCGTCGATACCGTGCTGTCGCTGCGTGACCTCAACTACCCCGGAAAAGAAATCCTGGTGGTGGATGACGGCTCCGATGACGGGACCGTGCAACGATTGATCGACCGATTCCAGCTGCGGCGGGTGGATGTGATCTATCGCGAAGCGCTCAAGACAGCGCCGGTGAAGGCCTTTTACCACAACCCGGAAATGCAGGAACTGCTGGTGATGGCCGTCGAGCACGGGGGAAAATCGTGCGCGCTCAATGCCGGCATCAACATGGCTAGAAGCCCGTATTTTTGCACCGTCGACGCCGATTCGATCGTGGAAAAAGACGCTTTGTTGCGCTTGATGGCGCCGGTGGTGCAGTCCACCCAGAACACGGTGGTAAGCGGCGGCATCGTCCGCATTGCCAACGGATGCGGCGTCTATCACGGGATCATCACCCGGATCGACCTGGCCCAGAGCTGGCTTGAGCGGTGCCAAACCGTGGAGTACATCCGCACCTTCCTGTTCGGGCGTCCGGGGTGGAATGCGCTGAACGCAACGTTCATCACCTCGGGGGCATTCTGCCTGCTGCATAAGGAGTCGGTCATTGAGGTGGGAGGATTCAGTCGCGACACGGTGACCGAAGATATCGACATGATCGCCAGTTTGCGGCGTTCGCTGACCGACAAAAAGCGGGCGTTCCGCATTGTGTTCACGACCGATCCCATCTGCTGGACGGAGGCTCCGAGAACCGTCAAGATGCTGGCGCGCCAGCGGCGGCGGTGGCAGCTCGGGCTCACCCAGACGGTGATGAAGAACTTCGACATGACCTTCAACCCGCGCTTCGGCAGCATGGGTCTTTTAAGCATGCCGTTTCACGCCTATCTGGAGGCGCTGGGATGTGTGGTGGAGGCGCTGGGCACTTTTCTCATACCGATTTCCTACTTTCTGGGCGCGATGCCGCTGCGAACTTTTATGCTCTTCATGTTCCTCGCTGTGGGATACGGGACTTTGCTGTCGATGGGTTCGGTGGTCATGGAGGAGCTTACGCTGCGGCGCTATCCCACATGGAAGCACGTAGCGCTGCTGCTGAGCTATGCGGTGATCGAGAACCTCGGGTACCGGCAGATGGTCACCTTGTTTCGCGCCCACGGGGTCCTGCAATACTTTGCCGGCCGCAAGCGTTGGGAAGCGGTGCAACACAAGGGCATCTCTCCCCGCACAGCGCCTGCGCAGGGTGCCTGAGCGGGATCGAAGAGATGGCGAGCCGGATCGCCGGGTTTTGCTTTCAGGAGCGTTGACTTGGCTTGGAGGTCAAAGTTGATTTGCGGCTATCGACTGCGGGCATTGGCCTATCTGGCTCTTACCGTGGCTGCATTGCTGGTGGCAAGCGCCTCCCCGGGGTTTGCCGACGACGTGCTTACGCAGGCAAGATCGTTGGCATACAGCGGCAAGGATCACCGCGACGCGGCGCTCGACCTGCTGAAGCAGCATCTCACGCAAGAGCCGGATGACACCGACGCGCGAGTGTTCTATGGCATCGTTCTCTCGTGGCAGGGCAGATACGACGAGGCTCGCGAGCAGCTTTCGCAGGTTCTGGCCACCCACCCCGATCACGGCGACGCTCTGCCTGCGTTGATTAACGTCGAGCTCTGGTCGGACCACCCGGCTCGCGCCGAGCAACTCGCTCGCGAGGCGCTGGCACGGCAGCCCAATAATGTGGAGTTGCTGCTCGCGCAGGCGCACGCGCTGCGCAACCTTGGGCACCGCGCGGAGGCCGTGGCCGTGCTTGACCAGGTTTTGCAACTGAGCCCCGGCAACGATCAGGCCCGGGCGATGAAGAACGCCATCTCTGAAGGCGTGGACAAATGGGACACGCAACCGGTGGCAGAGGCCGACTTTTCCTACTACTGGTACAGCGACGGACGAACTCCACTGATCCAGAGTGCACTGAGCTTGCGTGTGCCTACTCCCGTTGGGTCGATCATCGCAACGGAGAATCGCGCCGACCAGTACTCGCTGGTAAGCTACCAGACGGACATGGAGTTTTACCCGCACTTCCGTCCCGGTTTGTACGGCTATCTGGAGTTCGGATATTCGGCGGATGGCAATCTCTATCCGGGGTATCGCGGTTCGGCTGACTTGTTTGCGAGCGTCGGGAAGGGGTATGAAGTTTCCGGCGGATATCGGCACTTGCAGTTCGCCAGCGGAGTGGACATTTATACCTTTGCGTTGGCGAAATACCGTGGAAAATGGCTATTCACCGGGCGCGGCTTTGTTACGCCAGGGAGCCCTGGAACCTCAGGCACCGCGTTGCTGGAGGCCCGGCGATTCTTCAGTTCCGAGGGGTTGTACGATTACCTCGAGTTCCGCTACAGCGTGGGAGCGTCTCCGGCGCAGGCGACCACCATTGGAGAAATCCAGACGCTTACGTCGCAAAGCTTCCACGCGACGTTGAACAAAGTGATTTATAAAAGGTGGGCCGTCGTGGCGAACGGAGGACTCGACACGGAACAGCAGGCCGGACTGCATAACCTGAGACGGTATCAACTGGAAGGTTCGATCTATTACAGGTTTTGAATGCCAACCAACCGATCCACGCTGCTGGCCCTTGGCTTACCGCTGTTGCTGGCCCTCGCCTACATCGGCCTGATGGTGATCCCGTGGGCCGGAGGTAACCGGAAGCCGCGGCAACTGACGGCCCAAGAGTCCGGTTCGCTGTGGAGCGATAGCAAATCGCTTTTCAACCGATCGAAATACCACGAGGCTCTGGCGGCGGCCTTGAAGCTGCACCAGGCCTATCCGGGCAATCATCTCTATATTGAAATGGCCGCGATGAGTTACGGACGGTTGGGCGATTCTCAACACGAGGCCGAGTTTTGGGAGAAGTATTTCGACACCGCGCCCAATCCGGTTGCGGCATGTCCCCAGATTGGCCAGGCATATTGGAAACTTGGCAGGACCGATGAGGCCATCGCCTGGTTTGAGCGCTGCCTCGCGCGCGACCCAAAGAACTCCGACTCCATATTTTATCTGGCGCACGCGCTGGAATTGGCTGGGAAACCAGAGCGTGCCGCCGGCCTGTACCGGCAGGGAATCGAGATTGCGCCGGAGTACGAGGACATGAAGATTGGATTGGCGCGCGTCTGGCTTCGCCAGGGAAAAGCCGCACAAGCAGAGCAAGCCTCGCAGCTGCTTCTGCAGCACTCGCCGGATAATCTCGACGCCCTGCTGGTGGCTGGATTGGCATATGCGGCCGAAGGACAGTTCCAGAAAGCGAAACAATATCTCGCCAGAGGTGTCCAACTCTCCGGCACAGACTCGGACTTTCATGAAGCCCTGGCCGCCATTGCAGAGCAGGAGAACGATCCCCGGGAAGCGCTTCGCCAATACGATGCAATTGTCGAACAGCATCCCGACGATCGGCGCATCGCGGCCAAACGAAACGCCGCGCGCGAAAAGGTCCGGTGATGTGGTCGAGAATCGGTTTCGTTTTGGCGCGGCTTTGCCTGGCTTGCTTTGCGATCCTGACGGCCGGCTATTGCCTGCTGGCGTATGTCCCTTTCACCTATCAGCAGATCCACCTTGGCGGGCTCCTGCCCTGGCTCACTACGTTTGCAAACCGGCAGCCGTATTTTTATTGGCTGGCATTTTTCTGCGCTGTGTTGACGCTGCCAACTCTCCGCAACGACCGGACCCGGTCTCGCAGCGTGCTGTTTATCGTGGTCTTCGGCCTCCTCGGTCTGCGGCTTTGGGTGCATCCTCTGTTGGTTAGTCTGGCGGACGAGAAGGTGAACATTGTGTGGTGTGTCGTCTCCATGCTGCCACTGCTTTGGATGGGGTTTCTCGACTGGCAGGCCGTAGAACATACGCTGGTGTGGAAACTTCCGGAACATGTCGAAACCCGGCGCATTGGTGTGGCGTGTCTGCTGACCGCCGCGTACGTGTGGCTATTCTTCGCCGTGATCGGCGTAGTTCGCTCTGCATTGATCGCCAACACGGGGATCGCGATCACGTTGATCGCGAACACGGCGTTTCATGGGCAGCACTTTCGGTTGGTTTTCCTGTGGAGCCTGCTCTTTCAGCTTGCGATCTTCATGTCGGTTTTCCTGGCCCTGAACTTTACGCTGGTTCTGGCCCGCCTGCTCTCATCCAGGCCGAACGTGCATGTGTTGCTCTGCGGCGTACTTGCCATTGTGATCGGGATGCTGGTCTTGCAGCGCGTTGTCTTCGTCCGGCTCTCGTTCGCCGGCGTACCGGCCGACTTGGTGGCACTCATGACGGCTGCCAGCATGGTTACATTTTTCATCGGAATCCGCGCCAGACTGTACCGCCCCGAGGAAGGTCCCATGCACAGCGCGCTGGAGCTTCTGGTCTTTCCCCGCTGGTTGCGCTCAATCTCGCCGGCGGCTCGCGGCCTCTGCCTGGTCGCCGGATCGGCCGTCATCGGCTGGGCGCTGATCAAGGTCGCTACGTTCGACTGGGGACATCTTATCCAGATACTCATCGTCTTGTTCAGTTGGGCGGCGGCACTGGGATTTTTCTACCTCACATTGCCTGCCGGGCCGACTGGCCACGGTTGGGGAGCGGACCGGATTCTGATCGCCGCCGCGCTGCCGGTTTGCCTGTGCATGGGCGTTGTCACCGTGCAATCGAGAAGCGTGCGGCCATACGCCGCCGAGTCGGCCGCTCTACTCGAACGTTCCAGCCACTATGACGTTGGCTTGCTGGTTGCGCGCAGTGTGTTCTCTCCGCCCACGGCGCCCATGCAGGAGAATTCCCTGTACAAGTTTCTGGCCGCCAACACGAACATTCCGCGCTCGGTGCGTACCGAACCGGTGGAGGTGAACCTTGTCCGCAACCTCCGTGCGAGCGCCGGCCCCAAGCCAAATATTTTCGTGTTCGTGATTGACAGCCTGCGTCGCGACTACCTTTCGCCCTACAATGCCGCGGTCCATTTCACTCCGGCCATCGAAGTGTTTGCGCGCGAAAGCGTGGTGATGCAAAACGCCTTCACGCACTATGCCGGAACCGGTCTGTCGGAGCCTTCGATTTGGGCGGGAGCGATGCTGCTGCACAAGCAGTACGTCACGCCGTTTTATCCGATGGATTCCCTGCAGAAACTGCTCGATGTCGAAGGCTACCGCCAGTTCATCACCAAGGACGACATTCTCGGCACAATCCTGAAACCATCGCCGCTTATCACCGAACTGGATGCCGGCCGGCCTACCATGCGCTGTGAACTCTGCCGCACCCTCGCCGAACTGCAAAATAAAATCAGCAGCACGGATTTGGGAAAGCGGCCTATCTTTGCCTACACCCAGCCGCAGAACATCCACATCTCGGTCATCGATCGCGAGGAGCGGACGGAATCAGCCGGACAGCCATACGCTGGGTTTGAAGCCGATTACGCCGCGCGGATCAAGAGCATGGACCAATGCTTCGGCGATTTTATTCAGTTCCTGAAGGACCGCGGGATCTACGAGAATAGCGTTGTCATCCTGACCTCCGACCACGGCGACTCCCTGGGCGAGGAAGGCCGATGGGGACACGCCTACAATGTGGTGCCGGAAGTGGTTCGGGTCCCGCTCATCATCCACCTGCCGGCGGGCAGCCGAACGCTCGCAGTCGAGCCACACGCTCCGGCGTTTCTCACCGACATCACCCCAAGCCTCTACTATCTGCTGGGGCATCGGCCGATCGAATCCAACCCCATCTTCGGACGTCCGCTATTCACCGAAAGTCCGGAGGAAGCCAATCGCTATGTCCGTGATTCGTACCTGATTGCTTCCAGCTACGCTCCGATCTATGCGGTGTTAAGCAACGGCGGACGCTCGCTCTACGTAGTGGACGGCATCGAGTACAACGACTCTGTCTATGATCTGACGGAGCCCGGCCAGGCGCGTGCGGTGACGCCGGAAGTTCGGGCCAACGGCCAGCGCATCGTGCGGGATTCGATCCAGGACATCGCGAACTTCTACCATTTCGGCCCGCAGGATCCATCGCAGGCCGTTAACTGACAGGGAACGCCTGTCCGAGTTCCTGCGCATCCCTGCGCTCCAAAGCTGCTATCGTTTTGTTCCAGAACAGTTGAACGGAGGCTGTTCCCAGGCAAGCGAGCGGAATGCCATGGCATTCCAGACCGATGGGAAGAAGTGCTTTGGGAGTTGGTTTATGAACCCTCGGATAGGGAGACTATTCGGAGTTGCGGTGCTCGCTCTCTGCGCCTCCGGAATCAGTGCGGCGACGGACGTGGCTTCCACGGTCCGGGACGCGGATACCTGCGTCGCAGAGCGCAAGTATGATTGCGCGCAGGCGCTGTACGAGCGTGCCCAGGCCGACGGCATGCGCTTCGAAAGCGATCTTCCCCACGCCCGCAATTTGGCAACGGCCTACCTGAACAGCACGCATCCGGATTTGGCCAAGGCGATCCTCTGGCTGCAGGTTGCGGTAACGCTCGACCCCCAGTCGGACAGTCTGCGAGCCCAGCTTGCAAGCGCGCTGGTCCGCGGCGGCAATCTGGATGCTGCCATCGATCACTACAGGGTCCTTTCGCAGGCGCATCCCTCCTCCACGGAATACGGGATTCAGCTGGCCACGGTATTGCGCCAGGCGGGAAAATCCGATGCCGCCCTGCAATTTCTGCAAGCCAGCACTGAGAAATTTCCTGATCTGGTGGGATTCCGGGTCGAGTATGCACGGCTGTTGAACTTCACCAAACAATATCCCGAGGCGAGAAAGCAATTCCTGGCGGCGCTTGCGATGGAACCCAGAAACCTCATCGCGCAAGTGGGCCTGGCGAAGGCGACTTCCTACGAGGGAGATCAGGAAGCCGCGATTCAGATGTACGACCGTATCCTGGAGCGCCATCCCGGCTCCTACGACGCAATTGTCGGCAAGGCATTTTCGCTGTTGTGGTCGGGCCAGACGGCGCAAGCAGGCGTGCTGCTGCGGCAAGCGTCCGTTCGAAATCCAGACGATCCGGAAGTGCGCGAAGCCTTGTCCACCCTGCCGCACTCCGCGAACCGGCCCGCCGCCGTGTCGGAAGATCGCAATCGACGCCTTGACACACCTCGCCGTGTGGCCGTGCGGCGCGCGCCGAATTTCGAAACGTCCGAGTCCAAGCCCACGCCTTCGCCCGAAAAGACGATTCCGTCGCGAGCCGACCATGTTCTTCCGCGACTTCTTCCGCAACCCGAGACGCCGCGCTATGGTGTTGCCGCCGCAATTCTCGGTTTCTGTCTTGTATTTGCGCCATTTATTTTCGGACGCCCGCGTTCACAGCGGATCCGAACGCAGGTGGTTGAAACGGAGAGTGGTTCCTGCGAACCAGCTCCGGACTTGCCGTTTTTCAGTATCGGGCGGGACTCGGGAGACTGCTCCATTGCCACCGAAGCCGCGTGCGCCGCCGTAGAGGTCATCCCCTACACAGCGGAAAACCAGAGTGTTCGACCGGTTTCTTCTGGTGAGCAACGTACGGCTGCACCCGGCAGCGCTGAGCCTGCGCTTGAAGTCTCCACGATTGAGTCCTCCACAGTGGCTTGCCGGACGGTCGCCGGGAAGCCGGGCGGCGAAATCGTGGAGCAGGATGCGCAGCAGCACGTGCACCCCGGCGCCCCGCATCCGGGAAACACACTCCGCGACAAAGGTGAGCGAGGCGGCACGGCAGACCATGTGCCTGAAAGCTACCCGCCGAGTGAGGAGACACCGGAGTCAGAGGCCAAAGCAGAGTTGAAGTCATTGCTGCGCATGGCAACCAGTTTTGGCTCACACATGGAAGACAGCCCGAACCTGCCTGCGGAATCTGGCTGGGGCGGACTCGAAGGGGTTGGCGATGCCATGTGCTTCGGGCTGACTTCGCCGCTCCAGGGGAATGATCCCAAGGGGCAGGCCCAGGTGAACTCTCCGCAACGGTGAGGACGCTGCGCTCTTAGCGTCCCGGTCATTCCCAGATATGGAATACCGGCTCTTAAGTGGGTTCGCCTGCAAACAACCAATGTGCCGTGATCGGAATCCCTTCCATGAGCTTGCATTCAAAATATGAGAGGCTGAAGATCGTGGCCAGGAAACTCTCACTCCTGATATTGTTCGTCTCGGTTCTCCACGCCGCCGCCTGGAGTCAGGCGATGATCGAATATGGCGGGGCAAGCACAACGTCGGCATCTGGAACTGCGAAGGCGGCAGGCGCCACGGACCGGGCCGTAGATGCGCTTGGCAAGCGGCTCGGGGACTCGCTCGCAGGCGCTACTTCAGGCGCCACGTCACCAGGGCAAGCGAACCACGTTTCTTCTTCCGAGGACCCGATGCTCTCCAACCGGAAGACACTGGAACAGGGAGCCGGGAAGCGCGGAGCCATGCTGCACGTTTCGTCGTTGCCTCCGGGAGCGACCTTGTCCGTCGATGACCGGGTGGTTGCGCGCACCCCAGTCGATCTGCGCCTCCCAGCCGGCAAGCATACCCTTGCATTGAAATCGCCCGCCTATCTGAATTGGACCCAGGAAGTATCGGTTTCCGACGGAGAGAAACTTTCATTCGAGCCCAAGCTTCAGGAAAACAAACAAGCGCAAAGTGACAACAGGATCATCAATCTCTCGTTCTAGAGATCGACAACACGACGAATGTAAAATAGCTTCTTGCGCGAAACCCCGGACAACGTCGTCGCCAATCACTCGCGCATGGAGTCCATTCGCGGCCGCCAGCGTGTGTCGCGCCGCTGGTAGCGTTCGTCGGGCGAGGCTTACTCGGGCCACACGCTTACGATAGTGAGATACTGGGCCTGTTGCATCCAACAATCCTGACTTATGATCTTTGGGCGTGAGCAGTAATCAGGAGGAACAATGAAACATTGGCGAGACTTGGTCCCTGAACTATATTATGCAAAACTCGCCGCTTGCATCATTCTTTCATCCGCCGCTATCAATCACGCAGCAAATTATTTGCTTACTAAACCAGCAAAGATTATTTGTGGAGGATCACTAACAGGACAGTCTAACCTCATCCTTGGAATGTACGGTGATTCCACGATGGAGGGTGCCGTCAACATTAACGGCAAAATCGTCTTCCCGAAAGAAAACGCGCCTTACCAGCTTCAGAAGCTACTGCCGATGGCAACAGTAATTAATCAGGGTCTCTCCGGCGATAATGCCTCCAACTGGATAAACAGAGATGGTGAAACGATTCCCCCTTGTACTTGGGACGACGAGATGCGCACCAGTAAGGCACAAGTAATCGTCATGAATTGGGGCATCAATGACGCATTTCAGTTAACAACCAAAGAATTCAGGCAAGCAATGGAAAAGCTCATTCAAGGGGCTATCCGAGCAGGGAAAACCGTTGTCATTGAAACGCCAAATCCTGTGAACCAAGCCGTCAATCAACAAGTAGCAAAAGCTTTACCAGCCATTGTACAAATCGATAAAGAATTAGCCTTGAAATACAATCTTCTACTTATTGATGAATTTGGCGCTTGCACGCATCAGTTGGCATGGAATTCATTGCTCTCAGACGGGGTGCATCCTTCGGTAGAAGGTTATAAATTCAAAGCTCAAGTCGAGTTTAACCAGATAGCATTAAATCAAATAAGTCACCTATCCGTCCCGAGTGCCCGAGCCCAAAAAGGCACAGACGCGACGGGGCCGAAATAAAGGTGGGCAGTCGTAGGGCAAACCTTGTGCGGCACGCGGACGGGTATTCCTCACCAGATGCTTCCTAACGCAAGCGGGGCATTATGCTCCCGCTGCTACGTTTTTTAATACCACATCCGCAACCGGGACCATTGAGTCTGCAGATTGATCTTGAAGCCCCGGCATACCACAATGGGCTGATTCATGTCTCTTGGGTAGGCGTAGGGATCCTGCATGTTTGCCCCAACCTTCGCGTTTTCACAGACGGAGGCCACGGATTCAAAAGGATAGCCGACGAAAATGACTACGTCCGAGGTGTCCTTGCCCGGCCCCCAAAGGTAATAACTGAGGTGCCCGCTTATAGCCTTCGGTAGTCCGTATTGCTTCCCGAAAAAATCGATTGCGGAGGCCTGAGCGTACGTTCTTGTAAAAATTGCTGCCTGGTGGCGCTCCTCGGCGGGAAGCTTGCCGTATACGTTTGCCGCCGTCGCCGCCAATTTCTGCCAGCCGAACTGGTCAACGATATACAGCGAAAGCGGGGAGCTTAGCGTGTCTGCGCTCCAGTGAGGAACTTCCATTCCAGTTGCGGATTGATAGCGCAGCAACGAATCGATGGGTAATATCGGGATGTACATGGGCGCGAGGAAGACCGTGCCCGCGAGAATGGCGGCCACGATGAGGACTCTCGACGGTTTTCCGGTCTCCTGCTCCAGCGCGACCGCGCCACTAGCAATCGCCATGGGGTATGCGGGAATCGGATAATAGTTCCTTCCATGCATGGCGAAGAAGATCCCCAAGGTGATAACAAACGCCCAGCCCAGGAATCGGTAAGGTTTTCCTGCTGCTGTAAAAAAGAAAAACACCATGCCTGACATCCAGAGCAGAGAAGCCATGCCGGTGAGCGATACCTGATGGATGAGGAACGCCCCTGCGCTTTCATGAATCCATTCATTTGCGTGGATGTTGTGCTGCCATTGTATAAACGGAAAATGGTTATGAACCGCCCAGAGTAGGTGTGGAAGGAAAATTAAGAAACCGACCACCGTGCCCTTCCAGAGCCATCCTGCATGAAGGTTCCGATAGGGGGTCAGCAGCAGGCCCAGTAACAGCGCAGTTGCAAACACCAGCATCGAGTACTTGTTCAGCATCCCAAGACCGACGATCACGCCAACCCAGAGGAACAACCGTTCCCTATCGCGTGTCACTGCCACCAAAACAACGTACGCCAATCCCGTCCAGAATAGCGGCTCAAAGGCATTCATGCTGAGAATGTAGTGAAACGTGAGATACATCGGCACGGCAATGATTCCTAGGGCTGCCAGTGCCTGCGCGAAGCGCCCGCCACCAAGCGTCCTGGTCAAGGCTCCGGTCATCCAGGCAAGTGCCGCCCCGGCGATGGCCGGCAAAAAACGTAGCGAGAGCAGCGAGTCGCCGGTCAGAGCGCGCACGGCCTTCGTGATAAATACGATCAAGGGTGGATGATCGACGTAGCCCCAGTGCAGATGGTCGCTGCATGCGATGAAGTAGAGCTCATCCTGCATGTACCCATACCTTTGTGCTACCAACAGTTGCAAAACCAGCTTGAATGCCGCCAGATAAAGCACGATCGCGGGGCCGCTCGTCCAACGATTGGATCGCTCGTCCACAGGATTCCGCGCATTTTGTAGTTCTATGTTTGCCAAAACCGACACGAAGAACTCCCGTTCAGTATTTTGCCTGGAGTCGCTTTTGTCTCGCGCGTTACAGGAATACCAGCGCGGGAGCACTGTGAAGGAGGCTTTCCTCCGCACTTCAAGAGGCTTTAACGAAATGTGAATTAATTGGCGTCAACAACTCTGGACTTTGGTAGCTATGTTGTCAATTGCAAAGTATAAATATAACGTCGCATTCTGCGAGCACGCCCATTGGTGAGCATCTGACGTGGGCATAATCGCCTATGTGGCTGAGGTCGCACCAGCAATCCTCGGCCATCACTCGTCTCCTACTTCAAAATAGCGTCAATCTTATTCTCATCCTCGTTTCCTTCTGCGGGTATCAGGTACGCTATACAGAAGATTACAGCGCCACATCTTCATTGAAGAGGCTGGGCGGCAAACCGGATGATTGTCCTGTTCGTGTTAAACCGAAGTAAATTTTGGCCCCCGTTTTCAAAGCCGACATCCGTTGTGCCTTGAGACATCGGTGGCTTCCGATCGTCGCCATCGCGGGGAGGTAAGAAGTGGAAGGCGTGTTCCAGATAGTTCTGCGCGCATGATGCTGCGGTGACTCGGTCCTGCCTCGTTCGGCAAAGAGCGCCTAGAAGTAGCGCTTCTGCTGCGCGGCGAATTGGTCGATTGCATCCAAGTCGGCTGGCGAAGCAGAGGTAGCGGCACGAACCTTCGTATGTTCTTTCCCGGAGGAAAATCGTGACCTGAGAGGCAAGTCAATCATGTACAGGACGAGTACAGCGAGCGCGAGAGGTCCGATCAGCAAACCTATGCTATTGGTGATGCCAAGCGCCAGCATGGCGATCAGTGCTGGGAGATGAAACAGGTAGAGAGGGTACGAGACGTCGCCGAGGAAATCAAAGAACCTGGCCAGTTTGGCCGGTACGACCAGTTCCGTGCTCAGGATCAGAACAAAAATTGAGAAGAACAGCGGGAGTCCCCAGTTATTGTTCAGCGCGAGTGCCAGAGTTGCCGGGAATGCCAAAATCGTGAACCCGAAAGGCGTTCTTCGCAGCCGGAAATAAAGGAATCCCGTCACCCACATCCACGAAGAGACCAGCAGAATCCTCCAATTGCCGAATGTTTCAATCCCGCCGTTTGGAGGGTGGATGAGCATGAATGAGTAAAACGAGGCGAGAATCAGGAGGAGAAGCGCGGCTGTGGGCAATTTCCTGAGTTGAGGGGCCACCATGTAGTGCCACCACTCCGGACTGAGCGACCACAGCGGTCCATTGAATGGAATCGGCCCGCTGACAACACTCTGCAGCATCAGAAAAGACGCCACGATGGACAGCGTGGATGCGTTCGATACGTGCTCGCCGAGCGGCCAAACAAATGCGTGCGAAGGCAGCGTATGGATTACAAGCCATTGGACGAGCAATCCGAAGGCAACTGCTGCAATGTACAGTGGCCAAATTCGAATAAAACGGCGCTTATAAAAACCAACACGATCCCTGTCGACGCTTGCTGCGATGCTGTAACCGGAGAGCACAAAGAAACCAAAAACAGCACTACTGGGATTCAGAAGATCAGCCCTGAAAATCGCTTGAGCCTCGGGCTTTACCAGCATGGAGTAGTGTCCCAAGACGACTACGGACGCAAGCAAGAAGCGCCAGGCCGCTAAAATGCTCCAACTTGTTTTGGGGGCGACGTTTTGTGCCATGAGCGAAACCAGTACAGTCTTGTTCCATATTAGCGTATGGGTGCACCTGTCAGCCGGCCACGACTACGCTTTATGCCGACGCTGCCTGCCCAGGACGACTTCGGCCACCCAGGTAGTGGCGGAATCACACCCTACACCTGGAGCATAAGCAGTGGCACGTTGCCCGCGGGGTCAAATCTGGCGCCAAGCACCGGAGCGATCTCCGGAACTCCAACCGCCCCTGCCGGGACCGCAACCGTGACATTCAAGCTTACCGACTCGGACACCGATCCGGGCAATGTGGCAGCCCACCTGACGGCAACCTCGCAGGCGCTGACTCTGACCATCTATCCCGCCCCGGCAATCGTGTTTACGAATGCCTCGCTGCCCGCAGGAACCTATAACGTTTCCTACTCCGCTTCTGCGGCCGCCACTGGCGGTGCAGGCACGCTCACCTACAGCAAGACCGGAACCTGGCCCACGGGGCTGAACCTGAATACGAGCAGCGGCGCCATCACCGGTATACCCACTGCGGCTGCCTCCTTTGCGGCTGGCGTCAAGGTCGCTGATGCCTTCGGGGACACAGCGACCCAGAGCTACACGATTGTGGTCATCCGATTTCCACTTTCGCACCGCCGCTGCTACTGCTACCAGGTTTACTGTTCGCCAAAGGAACAGCGGGTTGAAAGAGCCTGTGGGCTTGGATTCTATTTGGATAGGTGTTGTTATCACACGTCCATGAACTCAGGGCGATAATCCTTCCATATTCCCGTTGCCGGCGAAATTACGTGTACGGGCGCCTCGTCATCGTGTTTCGCGCTTCTCGCCCATTGCCAAGCATGCTGGACTTCAGAGGAATCGAAGTAACGCGTTTCCGACTGTAAAATCGCGACTCCGGAGGTGAGCATGGCCGCAAGCGCATCCCAACCGTGTATTCCGACAACGGCCATGCGGGCGATATGGTCCGTGTGCTTTTGGAGAAACCTCATGTCCTCCCAGATTGCCTTCCACTCGGCTCCGCTCATTTCCGTCAAGTCCGCGAGGATGCCGATGGGATGCTTCTTGCGTTGCGCGATGAAGAATTCAAGCTGCGGTTCAAATGCTCGGAGGTCTTCCTCCGATAGTTTTCCGGTCACACGAAAGCCGAACGCGATCTTTTCCGTTCCTTTGAGACGTTCAATCATAGATTCTCCATTTTCCTGTACAAAGTTTTCGATCCGATCTCAACGTCCCACCACTACGGGCAGATCCCTTCGGTCCCGCCCGAGAAGCCGTGATCAAAACTCGTTGCCATTGCCCGTCGACTGCACTCCGACTCTGGCTTGCCAGCATTCCCACTATTATGAGTTGGCGGTTCAACGAATCACTGTGCGGTTTTGCTCTTGCATGCTCTAAACGAGCACCGGCGAAGCGAATGGTCCGCTCTTCCGCAACCGGGCCTCGCCAGCGCCACAACAGCTGCGGCCCGCCGTTTCACGACGGACCGCAGTGAGATCGCGACTCGCTAGGCTATTGCGACTTCGCGGTTTTCCGCTTTTTAGGCGAATGATTTGCCGACTTGCTTGTTTCTTCAGTATCGAGCAGGGCCAGTGAATCCGCTGCGTTAAACGGGTACTCGCGGACCGACTGCTGAGACTTCTGGCCAGCAACGCTCAAAGTGATGTCCACACGGCGATTGCTGGCGAGGATGATCGTATTCATATGATCAAGCAATTTCTGCCGCTCTTCCGTGCTTAGTTCGGGGTTTCTCTCAACCGCACTTTTCACTTCGACATCGGTTAGCTCTTTCTGCTTTCCAAATGCCTCGGTCTGAATATCGGCTGCGGGAACGCCCTGCTCGACCAGGAAGCTCTTGGTACGTGCGACACGCCGTTCGGAGAGTGCCTGATTGTATTCCGCGGAACCTCGAGGGTCGGCGTGACCTTCAAGAGTTAAGCGAGCGTCCGGCTTGCTTTGAATATAGGTTTGGAAATCGCCGGCGAGCGCAACGAGGGTCTTCTCCTGGCTGGCAAGCAAACCGCCGTCGGGGTGCTCGGGCGTGGGCTTGGCCGTGGCGAAATAAATGCTGTGCAGGGCAAGCCGCTTCTCAATCGGGCTGGCTTCCGTCTGCACTGGCGGTGGCGCCTGCACTGGCGGTGGCGCCTGCACTGGCGGTGGCGCTTGCACGTTCACCGTGGTGATGGCAGAGGCGGTAAGCGCCGGATTGCGGTCGTCGCTTACATTGCAAGTTACGGTAATCGTGCCCGGCTGTGCTCCGCTGGTGCTGAGGACGGCGGTTGATGCGTTACCGGTAATGCTTCCGGCGCTGGCGGCGTAGCTATAAGTCAAACTGCGGCCATCCGGGCTGGAGGCAGTGGAACTGATCGTTGAGGATCCGCCCATCTGAACTGTATTGGGGTTCGAGGAGCACGAAATAGAGGGCGGATTGGACTGCTTGACGGTGAAGCTCGCGCTGCAGGAAGCCATGCCTCCGTGGCTGCCATCGCTCAGATTAGCCGTGACCTGGTAGGCCCCCGGCTGTAGTCCAGCGGTGTCAATCTGGGCGGAAGCACCGCTGCCAGACACTGTTACTCCTGTGCCGGACCATGCGTATTTTACCGTGCGCTTGGGATTGAAATTGGAGCCGCTGGCGGTGGCAGTCACTGGCTCGCCTGCGAATACCTGCATTGGTTGCACCGAGCAGGCCGCACTGGGCGCGACCGAAGGCGCTCCACCGAACATGAACACGAGGCCAGTCTGGAGCCTTGCACCATGAAGGACCGTGGTTGGAGTCGTAGCCGAAGGACCGTACCGGTAGCTGGAGTCTACATAATCAGCGCGGATCAACCGCCACGCGAAGTGTCTGGAAAGGTTGACATCCAGACCACCGCCTGCCATCACTCCAAACTTATCAATCTGGTGGAAGGCTTCAGGGTATAGACGCTGGTCCCCTACTAACACCTCGAGGAACGGCGAAAAATGATTACGGCGAAATGTGAATTTGGGGCCGATCGATAGATTCGAGAAGTCGGCGTGGTCGAGTCTGTTTGCGCTCACGCCCCAATGGTCGCTGGCGTCGAGCGTGATGCCGAAATGCTTGGTGAAATCATAGGTGGCACTGGCTCCGGCGCCACGCAAATTCCAGTCCAGGTGACTGCTCAGCGGAATCGATCCTGAGGGAAGAGTTCCGTGCACATCGGCACCAGGATAGAGAAACGAATACCCGCCGAAAATCTCCCACTTGGGAACTGATTGATCCTGAGCCACGGCCAGCGTGCCGAAGGCACACAGGACAACAACGGTAGATAAAACCCGGCCAAGATGGTTCTTGAAATGAAGTGACATTGCGATTGTTTCTCCCGAAAGTTAACTCAATTGAATTTCTGCTGTTGAGGCTAAGTTGGTACTTGAACGCTCATGGATCACTTTGAACTGTCCACGACCGCGATACCTCGTGGACAGATTGGCAAGAGCTGTACTGGGCGAATCTGACGGTGCAAGCCTGGACTAACACTCACCCCATAGCGAGATCGGGTAGAAAGGCAGCTCCGATCCGCTTGTTTTTGCCTCGTGCGACCTTTTCTTCTCTGCACAGTGAAGTAGCTCGTTGCAGTTGCAATCGTAGCTACTCTCGATTGGACAATCTGTGCAAGATTGCTCATCTACGCAACCACGTTGCGTGAAATAGAGACGGCCCAGTCCTCTTCAGTCGGTGTGTCCGGCAAGTAAAATCACCCGCGATTTGGGGCGTGGGCGTAGAGCGTGATTCCACAAGCGGAACCTTTTGGTTTAAGGCAAGGATGCGCCTTGCAAGCAGTCCAAAATTGTGGGGCGGGAGATGTAACATTTTGGAGCGTCGAGAATCTAACCGCTCGCGTGCTGCTGGGGGGATGCTCCTTCCCTGCGGGCAACGCCTCCAGGAGCAGAAGGTTCAGCGCCACCATGCGAATCCGTTGCGAGGAGGTGATCCATGCCTTGTCGGACCACCTTGAGGCTGACGCGAGTCCCGGTTTGTACAGTGATATGGAGGCGCATTTTCGGGGATGCAGGCATTGCAGTGCCGTTCTCAACGGCACCCGGAACATCCTTTGGGTAATATCCGACAGGCGAGCCTTCGAACTTCCCGCTGGCTTTGGTTCCAGATTGTATGAGCGGTTGCAACGAGGCCGTATGAACCGTAGCTGAGCGCGCGCGTGAGGACTCCATGGATGATGTGTACGCCATCAACGTGGCCAAGACGGAATTCCGCGAGGCTTACAACACCGGGGATATCGGGCGGCTCCTGGCTGTCATGGGCGACGAACTGATCGACTACTCCGACGGGATGCAGAGCGGGTACGGAGAAGCCGCGAAAATCGCTCTACGGGTGCGCCTGCAGCAGCTATTCGCGAACTACAATGTCCGGCTGACGCCGATCATCATCGAAATCAAGGTGACGGGCGAAGTCGCCGTGGACTACGGGTGGCACGAACTGACGCTGACGCCCAAAGCCGGTGGTGCGGTGATTCAAACCAGGACACGGTATGTCGATTTCTGGAAGAAGCATTCAGACGGACATTGGAGGCTATCGATGTTCATCGATAACGCCGACGTGCCCGACCGGGTCGATGGCGCCCCGGCTGCCTGAGCAAGGCGTGGAACTCCCGCCCCCCGGCAAAGATTCTCTCCGGCATTCGGCTATGTGGGGTCAGCGTCGGACTTCCTCTCGATAACCTTGCTATAGAGCCGCCGGCTGAAGCCGGCCGGAACCTCAAACGCCACACCGTCGCCGATCAACTGCACGAGATTGCGTGTGCCGTCGTGGACGGCCCGGCAGTGCTTGCAGGTCTTGAAATGCGCCTCAATTCTGGCGCGCAGCTCCGTGCTGACGTCCCCCTCCAGATAGTTGGACATCTCGCGCCAAACCTCCACGCAGCTGATTTCGACGATCACCACGGTCTCACCTTCTCGTAGCCCTGTCCCCTCGTCCAGCTTCCGTCGAAGCCGGGCGCCAGTGCGTCGCGCATCTGCAGGCGCGCACGCAATAGCCTGGTTCTCACATTTGCCTCGCTGATGCCCAGCACTTTCGCCGTCTCGGCGATGTTCATCTGCTGAATGTCTCGACAAATCAGTACTTGCCGGTATTTCGGGGCAAGCGCATAAAGAGCCTTCTGCAGAGCCTGACGCAACTCCTTGGTCTCCAGCGCCTCTGACGGGATTTCGCGCCAATCGGCAAAATCCAAGGGCCAATAATCGCCTTCTTCATTGGTGCGTGGGTCGTCCAGCGATTGGTAGAGATGGCGGTGGTCCTTACGCAATTTCATGCGCGCTGTATTGATCGTGATCTGAACCAGCCAGGTGCTGAATTTCGATTCAGCGCGAAAGTCACGTATATGCGTGAACGCCTTTAGCACTGCATCTTGCGCCGCCTCCTCCGCATCTGCGTCGTTCTCCAGTACGGATCTGGCCGCAAAGTAGACGGCTCGCTCGTAGGGACGCACCAGATCGTAGAACGCCTCCTGGTCGCCGTTGCAGACGCGCCCGATCAGCTCGCACTCCACATCTGCCAAGTGTGGATCTGGCACCTGCGATGTCATTCGTCCTCGAACGTTCCCACGATACAGACGCACCCCCATGGGATGCACACCCGGAAGAGAGGTTTTCGCCTCGCGTGTTTCATACGTTGGACCGCGTAACCCCAGAAAACTATAGATTCATTCGAAGGCCGCCGCGTTGCAGAGCGGACTCGGGCATCATCATCACTATGGGCAGGTTTGCCGATTGGTGCAGACCGATGAGCCATCGCTCCAGTGCTGCGGCTTCGGCAGAAGCTCTCGAGCTTCACCCTCCAAAATAGGTTCGTATTTAGGAAATCCAGCGCCCATTGATGGCCACGAAGAGCGAGCCATTCACCCACCCCTGTGGAGACGCTGCTCGCGTGAGGATCCTCCCAAAGAAATATTCCAGTGCAGACCTACCCCTAATGAAACTTTTAATGCTGTCAGGCATCCCACACGACAAATGCTGTAAGCGGTCAGCGATCGCAGCAAGACCTCGGAAGAACCCAACAGAAAGGACTTGTCATGACAACTTATCATCACGCCAACGTGCGAGGCCGAAAGCTCTTCTATCGCGAAGCCGGATCCACGGATTCTCCAACCATCGTGCTCCTGCATGGTTTTCCCAGTTCTTCGCACATGTTTCGTGACCTGATTCCCAACTTGGCGGGCGAACTCCACGTGATCGCTCCGGACTACGTGGGCTTCGGATACAGCGATGCCCCGGATGCAAAGGAGTTCGAATACACCTTCGACAATCTGGCAGCGCATGTCGAGGAGCTGCTGTTCGAGAAGCTGGGATTGAAGCAGTTCAGCATCTATGTGCAGGACTATGGCGCACCCGTCGGATATCGGATTGCCTCCGGACATCCCGATGCGATTCAGGGCATTGTCGTTCAGAACGGCAATGCATATGTGGAGGGTATCGGCGCGGCATTCGACCCGATGAAGCCGTTCTGGGCGAATCGCAATTCCGACACCGAGAAACCTGTGCGCGATCTCCTTACGAAGGCAATGACCATGTTCCAGTACACACATGGTGTCAGAGATTCGGACCGGATCAGTCCGGATTCCTATACGATGGACCAGCTTTTCCTCGATCGTCCAGGCAACGCCGCAATTCAGCTTGATCTTCTTTACAACTATCAGTCGAATGTTGCGCTCTATGACCGTTGGCATGAGTACTTCCGCGACCGGCAGCCAAGAATGCTGATTCTCTGGGGGAAGAACGATCCGTTTTTCACCGTGGAAGGAGCCCAAGCTTACCAGCGCGATATCCCGAGAGCGGAGCTACACCTGATCGACACCGGTCATTTCGCCCTTGAAGATTCCGGCGACTTCATCGCTGAGCACATTCGGGAATTTCTCAGTCAAGGCCAGCCACACGCCATCCAGGCGGCCTGACTTCGCAGAAAGGATTCGAGACATGATTCCTGAAAACGCTACCGTGGTCGTGGTCCATGGAGCCTGGGCCGATGGCTCGAGTTGGAACGCTGTGATCCTCCCACTTGAAAAGAAAGGCTTGCAGGTGATCGCAGCACCGATCCCCCTGACGTCACTCGAGGACGACGTGGCTGCCGTGAAACGCACACTTGCGCGTACCAACGGGCCGGTTGTGCTGGCGGGCCACGCCTATGCGGGCGCCGTCATCGCTGCGGTGGACGATGAGCGCGTGAAGGCTTTGGTGTATATCGCGGGGCTGGCACCGGACGAAGGAGAAACTGTTGCTCAGGTTTTCTACCGCGACGAACATCATCCGCAGGCTCCTCAACTCGTTCCTGATGGCGACGGTTTCATCTGGATGCCCGAGGCAGGCTTCAGAAATGCCTTCGCACATCACGCGACCGCGGACCAGATTGCATTGTTGGCGGCGGTACAGAGACCTATTGCACTGAAGTGTATCCAACAGCCAGTTCCTAGACCGGCCTGGAAGTCCAAGCCATCGTGGTTTCTGATTGCGGATGAAGACCGCATGATCAACCCCAAAACACAGAACTTCATGGCTGGACGAATGGCCGCAACGAAACGGGCACTTCCGATCGATCACACACCACTGCTGAGTGCACCGGAGGAAGTTGTGAATATCGTCATGGAGGCCGCCAAGGCAACGCTCTTCAGCCGCGAGTTGGCAGGCAAGCGGTGATCTAACTTCATGCCTCGGAGGCGTAAATGGAAGTCGCAACTACAAGTCGTCACTGGAGCCGGAAGGAAACAGCAGAGGAAGCAATGGAACGTCGTCGGTTTCTTGGCGGCCTCACCGCCGCATCGCTCGGTGTCCTGCTGGAGAGCACGTTTCCCGAGGCGGCACGAGCAAAATCTGGGGCGAGTTTAGCTGGCCAAGATTCTTTCGTGACCGCTGAGGTCGAAGTCCCAGGAAACACAATCTTCGTGCGTCGCTATGGAAAGGGGCCGGCTATTCTGCTGGTGCACGGCTTCCCGCGCACCAGCCTGATGTGGCGATTCCTTGCGCCGGAGCTCGCCGAGAATCATACCGTGATCTGCGTCGACCTGCGCGCTTACGGCCGCAGCGGGATACCCGCCTCCACAGACGACCACTTTCCTTATTCCAAGCGGGCCATGGCAAAGGAATTGGTGGACGTGATGGCCAAACTTGGCTTTCCCACCTTCACGCTGCTTGGTCACGATCGCGGAGGACGCGTCAGCTACCGCATGGCCTTGGACCATCCACAAAACGTGGAGCGTCTCGCTGTATTCGATGTGATTCCGATTCTCGAAGCGTGGAGCCGATCCGACGCGCGCTTCGCTCAGACCTACTGGCCCTGGATTTTGCTGTCGCAAAAGCCGCCGCTTCCGGAGAGCTATCTGCTTGGCGCTCCCAAAGCCGTCTTCGATAATCCCTTCGGACACGGTTCCTTCGGCCCGGAGATACTTGAAGAATACGTTTCCACCTATCGCGATCCGGCCCGTGTTCACGGGATCTGTGAGGAATATCGAGCCGCGGCAACGATTGATGTCGAACACGATCGCGCCGATAAGGAAGCATCCAAGAAAATCGAATGCCCGATGCTGCACCTGTGGGCCAAGGACGGCCCGCTCGACACTCTTTACGCCAAGGACGGGGGGCCGCTGGGCATTTGGCGGCAATGGGCTCCGCACGCGCAAGGACAGGCGATGAAAGGTGGCCACTTCTTCCCAGAAGAGAACCCCGGCGACACCGCAGTTGTTGTCAAGCAGTTCCTTTCTGCTCAAACCCTTCATCGCAGAGAGACAGGACAGAGTTTCCCGCCGCAGCGTAAGTCGGCATGAACTCGGAAGGATGATGATTCTGGAGCACCCGGCAGGTTCCAAGCGATGATCCTCCATCAACCCAGACCGTTGCCCACGCCTCTCGCATTCCGGTACACCAAGCTCAAGAATCGCTGGGTCGTGCCGCTGGTGGTATTCGACTGGTTCTGGGACTGGGTTGCGTACCTGCTAAGCAACTGGAACTTTCTTGAGGTGCTGGATTATCTGGGAAGCTTTTCCGTGCTGATTGCGGTGATCTTCTATTTCAGCGAAGCTCCCGACCGCCTGATGCAGAAGCACTACGAGGCTTGGCAGGTAATCAACACGGCCCAGGGAAAGGGCGGCAGCGGCGGACGCATCGAGGCACTTCAGGAATTGAACCAGGACAAGGTACCGCTGGTGGGTGTCGATGCCTCGGGCGCGTTCTTGATGGGTGTTCAATTGCGTCACTCGCGGCTTTCGCGGGCAAACTTCAGTGCGGCAGATCTTCGTAATGCCGATTTGAGCGACGCGGATCTTTCTTTTGCTGACCTCCACGCAATGAATCTCCGCGGAGGCATCCTGAGGAACGCGAACCTCGAAAACGCCGATCTGCATGGTGCCGACCTCGTGGGAGCCGATCTGACCGGAGTGGGTCTGCAGGGTGCTGACCTGAGCGGCACCGACTTGCGCGAGGTAAATCTAGAGAACATCCGCTGGATGGGCATCCAAGCCATCGCCAAAGCAAATATTGCCGGCGCAAAAAATGCACCGCCAGGATTTGCCGCCTGGGCGCGATTGAACGGCGCGATCGAAGAACAGAGTCGCCAATAGCCGGGAGCCGGGACGCGACACCTGCCAACTCCCCCATCCTGGCCAACAACACGGCAGGATGGGCTTGCCGCTTGCGAAAGGAGATGGCCGAGCAAAGCGCTGCGACACCGCCGAAGCCCCTGCGGACGTGAAACGAGCAGGTTAACTAGCTTCATCGCAGGTCCCGTCCATTTCTCTTCCCACAGGGAGAAGGCCAGTTGGTAATGAAAAACGCCCAATTCAACTGTGATGCGGTCCGAAGTCTCGATGTGGGAAGTTTGAACGTGCGATGGCGCTTGCGTCGGCTTCCGGGCGGATCGGCAATCCGGAGAAGGCCGCTGACGATGGCTCCTGGATCGACGAAAAAGCGCAAGAGGTGTCCGGTGTCTCTTCCGGACCTAGATCAAGCGAAATCAGCCGTTCTAAACACCTCGAGTTCGGCGGACGCGCAGCGTGGATACCGGCACGCAATCGACGAATTCATCGAGTGGTACTGCTCTGAGCCAAAGGTGGATTAGCGTCGGCGAGGGAGTCCCTTTGCCGAGGCCTCGGACCCAGGTGGTTCACGGAACGGTTCCACAGAAATGCGCTCGTAACACACTTCCAGCACGGTCAGGTATTCTGTACCGCCCGGGGCTTGGAGAACTACGCTGTCGCCCGCTTCCGACTTCATCAACGCGCGCCCCAGAGGTGACACCCAACTGATGTGGTTGCGGTTGAGATCGATCTCGTCGACGCCCACGATGCTCACCACTCGCTCCGCTCCCGCGGCATTGGCATAGCGCACGGTGGCCCCGAAGAATGCCCTCGTCTTTGCCTGCCCCGTTCTGGAAGCTTCCGGGTCCACTACTTCCGCGGCTTCGATTCGCTTCGCAAGAAAGCGAATCCGCCCATCGATCTGCCGCAGCCGCCGCTTGCCGTACTGATAGTCGGCGTTTTCACTGCGATCGCCGTTGCTGGCAGCCCACGCTACCACCTCCACGACGGCCGGGCGCTCCCTGGTGAGCAGAAACCGGTGCTCATCTTTGAGGCGCTGCAGTCCGCTCGGCGTTATGTAGTTCTTGCCGTGTGTCGCGGGCTCGTTCTCTTGTGGTCTTCTCGTAAACCCTTTTCGCATCTCGTAGTTGTTCCTAGTGGGTGCCCAATTGAACGCGGATGAACGCCGATACCAAACACTGTAGCTCATCCGCTTTCACGGGAGTTCCTCTGCGGCCCTAACTGATTTTTTCACGTTTCTCAGTCCTTAGCGATCCGATCCATCATCTCGGAAAGGCGCCGGCGACCGTAGGTAGATCCCCTGACTCTGCCGGGGAGGCATCCGAAGTTTGACGGATCCAGGAGTGTTTCCTTGTCTCGGCTTTGTTATTAAGTGCGTTTGAGGGATGCCCAGACTGCGTTGTCTCGTGCGTTTGCCTTTTGACTTTGATCGGTCGCGATCCGGCCCGTTTGAGGGGCCATATTGCGTAAACCGGTCAATATTGACCAGAGATCTTCGAGCACGCGCCGGATACTGGGAGCTGGATGAGTCTCGATCAAAAGCGGAATTTCCGGGTAAGGTGTGCGGCGCATGCACGATCGTCGTTGATGACGGCTGTGATTGCCGTGGCCGGGCGAGGAAAAGCTCACTGCGCCATGACCTTGATCGGAATACGAACAACGGAGCATTGCACGCTGACGGTGAACCGGCGGCGGAAGAAGCCATTTTCAGGAGATAAAGATGCCGAATGAGTCGCGGTCAAAACTAAAATCATCATCGCCGACGCCAACGATGGACGGGATCGGTTTGGAGGTTTCCGAACTACCAACCCGAGCTGCCGCATCGACTGGGAACCCGATGGCGGCTTGGCTGGATTACACGGTCGATGCGTTCCAGCGCAGCGTGCTTTTCCTCGATCTTATGCGGCAACGAGGCAACGAAGAGATCGAGATCACGTCGCGCCCGCTGGCGACCGTGCTGCGCTTTGACCACGAGGTGCTGATGGATGGCCGTTCACTGCCGCGGCCGATCAACTATTTGCTCTCGCGTATCGTGCCGCCGGATGGGGTCAAGATCGACCCGAGCAAACGGCCGGTTGTGGTGATCGACCCCCGAGCCGGTCAGGGATCGGGCATCGGCGGTTTCAAAGCCGTAAGCGAGATCGGCGATGCCCTGAATGCAGGCCATCAGGTTTATTTCATCGGCTTCGGAGCCATGCCGGCCCCAGGGCAGCAGTTCCTGGACATCGTCGAAGGACAGGTAAAATTCTTCGAGCGGGTGGTCGAGCTCCACCCGGAAGCGCCGCGTCCTTTCGCCATCGGCAACTGCCAGGCCGGCTACCAGACGCTGATGGTGGCCATGTTGCGGCCGGACCTGTTCGGACCTTGCCTGGTCGCGGGCTCGCCGATGTCGTACTGGCAGGGCGTGCACGGGAAGGACCCGATGCGCTATTCCGGCGGGCTGCTCGGCGGCAGTTGGATCACCGCCATGACCAGCGACCTCGGCAACGGCAAGTTCGACGGTACCGGACTGATCCTGAATTTCGACATCCTGAACCCGGCGAACTGGCTCTGGGGCAAGCAGTACGAGGTGTACACCAACATCGACACCGGGGCGGAGCGTTACCTGGAGTTCGAGAAATGGTGGGGCGACTTCATCCTGCTGAACGGTGGCGAGCTGCAATACCTGGTGGACAACCTTTTCATCGGCGACAAGCTGACCCGTAACGAACTGAAGTCGAACGACGGCACGGTTTTCGATCTCCGCAACATCACGTCGCCGATCATCGTGTTCACCTCGACGGAAGACAACATCAGCCCGCCGCCGCAGACGCTGGGCTGGATCCTCGATTTGTATCGGGATGTGGATGACATCCGCGCCGCCGGACAGACAATCGTCTACTGCCTGAGCCATAAGATCGGGCACCTCGCGATCTTCGTTTCCAGCAAGGTAGGTGCGGAGCAGGACGAGGAATTCGTGCAGTTGATGGATGTGATCGACTGTCTCCCGCCCGGCCTCTACGAGATGGTGATCTCGCCCAGGCCGTCCGACGTGCCTGCGGAAGGATTTGTCACCGGCGATTGGATCGCTCGCTTCGAAGCCCGTTCGCTCGACGACATTCGCGTGCTCGGCCGCAACAGCCCCGAGGACGACCGCGCCTTCGCCGCAGTGGCCCGAATGTCGGAACTGAACCTCTCGGCCTACCAAAACTGGATGCAACCCATGGTTCGCGCCCTGGCCAGCCAGCCGGCGGCGGATTTGGCGCTGGCCCTGAATCCGCTGCGGCTCAGCTACACAATGTTCGCCGACAAGAACCACCCCTGGATGAAGGGGATCGAGACCCTGGCAGCCTGGATGGCGGCTTACCGGCAACCGGTCGCGGCCGACAACCCGTTTCTTGAAGCGCAAAACCAAGTGTCCGCGCAGATTATCGCCGGGTTGGATTCCTATCGAGACGTGCGCGACAAAATGTCCGAACAGATGTTCTTTGGAATATACGGCTCTCCCTTCGTGCAGGCGCTGCTCGGCATCAACCACGACAGCAAGGTGCGGCCGTCCCCCAGCACGTCGCCCCGTAAAATCGCCGAACAACACGCTCGCACCGAGGCATACGCGGCGAAGCTGACAACCGGCGGATTCAACGAAGCTCTGACCCGGGCGGTCCTATATGTCACGGCCTCCGAACAGAGGTTCGACCAGCGTTGCGCGCTCGCGCTCAATGTCGCGCGGCAGCAGCTCATGCACATGTCGCTCGCCGCGTTCAAGGTCACGGTACGGGATCAGTTTTTCGTACTTCAGCTCGAACCGGAGCGTGCGGTAGAAGCGCTTCGGCTTCTACTTCCCGAAGCCGAAGCGCGCGAGAAGCTGCTCAAGGAATTGCACACGATCGTCGGCGCGGGCGGCCCTTTGATGGCCGCCGAACGCGATCGAATGGCCAGACTCTCGATGGTGCTGGGCGAGTCGGCTGACAAACCGGCCACCCCGGCAGCGGCCCGCCGGACTTTGGCTGCTGCTGCGCGACTTGGAGATTGACCATGGGAGTCGCTGCGATGCGAACGATCGTGAACAAGACATTCGACGAGATCAAACCCGGCGATACGGCGTCCGCGCAGCGCACGCTGCAAAGCCGAGATGTCCGCGCCTGGAGTATCGCTTTTGGCGACGCCGCCGCACTGGCCGAGGCCACTCCTATGCACGGCACGGCCGGGATTGTCACCGCGCTTTTCACCGCCCTGGTGGGCTCAGCCCTGCCCGGACCCGGCTCCTCTGTCCGGTCGATCACGGTGCAGGTCAAGGCCGCTTTGCCGACCGATGCCGTTCTCACCACGAAGGTCGTCGTGCGCGAGAAACGGGCGGACGGAATGCTCGTCATTCTCGACGGAGAGTGTACAGGGCCGACGGGGCAACCGGTGGCCAGCACAAGGATGGAAGTCGTGGCGCCCACGATGCGGCTTCAGCGCGATGTGCCCGAGCATCGGCTGGACGGCCTGCTGGAGCGCTGTCGCGATCTCAAACCGATGCTCACCGGCGTAGTGCACCCGTGCAGCGCCGAGGCGCTCGCCGGTGCGGTTGAGGCAGCCGCGGCCGGGCTGATCGTGCCGGTCTT